>JAABUW010007603.1_pt1 | contig 12980 bp, 16 predicted proteins | sample 5560081 | NCBI WGS metagenome assembly JAABUW01 (sample SAMN10711882, study PRJNA513363) | rock metagenome | isolation source: Antarctica rocks | place: Antarctica: Victoria Land, Knobhead sud
CGTACTTCAACATTGAAGTAGCTATGCAGCCCTTCAGCTTCCTGGGAAAGACGTCGGTGTGGGCATGAACTCCAAGACCAGCCTACCCTGATATTGACGAACAGGAGCTTAATTGTAAGCAGTTTGTGTGAAAGAGGTAATCTGTCAGGGTCAAACCCCACAGCAAGGCACTCCGCTTGGACGACATTTGAATGGTAACTGTGATAAGTTGGGAGCTCTCAATTCTGATATCGACCCTCAATCTGTGTTAATTTGGCTGACAAGCACGTCCATATTTCCGGATGACAGAGGGCTTATTTCACGAAGACTGTTTGAGGGCACGACATCATATTAGATACCGATGGTTTGTTGTACACCGTCTGACGTGGGAGTTCAAAACCCCAAGCGCCTTCGCTGAAAAGGTCAGTATGAACATTGAAACTCAGACTACTTCCATCATGCACGCTGTATACTACTATCCAATCATTGTACAATGGCCCTCTTCCTCGCCAAATAGTACGTGATGAGACTCCTGTGATCATCTCTTCCTCCGGCTACTAACTCCCAGAATCGGTCATGGTCGACAGTGTCGTGGAACTCAAGCACAAACTCAATGACCGCACGTCTGATGTCTGGATTTGTATCCGCTAGAAATCTCGCTGCTGTACTTCCCAATTGGGCTTCATGATGGTTGGTCAACCGCATCGTGGAGTTCTTCTCTTGGCCACGGTGTAGCAGTCCAGCTAGAATGTACAATGCCATAGAGATGGTTTTGGTCTCGGCGACATTGGCCGTGCCTTCTTCGGCTAAGAGATCCAGTATCGATTCAATGCAAAGTTGGGGATCGCACTCCTGAACGACGGACTCGGCTGTTTCTTCCAAGCCACAGACCATGTGAGAAGTGCTATTGTAGTGTTTGCGGGCAGTGAGAACAGCAGTAAGTGCCCGCGAATAGTAGCCGCAAAAGTACTTTGGTTGATGCTGTAGCAAGAGCCGCACAGTGATTAGATCTTGCGTCTTCAGATCTTGCGCTTTTCCTGAGCGAAGGGTCGCTTCATCATCTGGCGATTCGAGGTACTCCAGCAGTGGCATAATAAGTTCGTCGAACTTATATCCATCTTCCCAGATAAAATCTGGCGATGTTCGGATTAAAGCTTGCAGCTTTCTGAAGCCGTGCACGTCGAGTGTCCTGGTCCGTACTCGCTCAATACCGCTATCAAGGATTTTTCGTGCCAACCGTGGATCTTCTAGGTTCTCAGATGCACCGATACGTCTCCGGTCCGCCGCTTCTAATGCCAGCCACTTCTGGTGGTATTCGGGACTTTGAGATACTTCTGATAGAAGTTGATGGTCGAGTGCCTGACGAGTTTTTGTTGGTTCATTCACTGGAAGCTCCTCCAGTGCTCGCAGAGTGTGAAGTAGAGGTGAAGGATATGAATGCCCGTTGCTCAACTCATTCACAGGATCTTCATACACCTTGAGCGGCCGCTGTGCTTGGGCGTATTGGCTTGTGGATATCACGTTTTCCTTTTTAGAATGGATAGCTCTGGGGCTCATGGATATTCTTTGACCCTTGTCTCCATTCATTGATATCCGGCCAATACCGCCAGTTAGCTTTGTGGGACTTACTATAGGCTTCCCATCATCAGATGAAGCGCTACGCCAGCCAAATTTCTTTTTCGGGCTACCAGTCTTTTGTAAGCTACTAGGTGCGGCGGGTGAGAACGGATCATCGAGTTTCACCATCCTAGGTGATGGTGTAGGACACATTGACTGGGGTGATCGATCAGGTGGCATAAAATCAGCGGTTGTCGTGGATATGATGTTTGGAATGACCATAGTAAAGTTCTCCGCTGCTTTTGTCGGACTGACCCGGGTTTGACCATTTGCGACGGCGGCGTTAACATGGTGGGTTCTCTCAGGATAGGCGGTCTTACTTGACGAGCTTGCTTTTTGGGGACTGGTAGTAGAGGGACTATCTACTTTCCTAGGTGGTAGTTTGACTGTACTTGCCATAGGTGCTGGTGTCTTTCCTCGCTTGATTGGACTTGCGGCAGGACTCCTGGGCGGTGTCTCGGTTCTGGCAGGTTTCCTATGAGCGTAGGGGTCTGCAGTAGCTGGTCTGACTATGTCGGCCCTCCGACGAGGGCGCACTGGTGCAGAAGATAAGGTTCCGACCGAAGTAGTGGAAACATTTCGAGAAGCGGTAGACATAGCAGTTGCTGGTCTACTCAAGCTTGACTGCGATGTGGACTTTTTAGGTGATCCCGAAGGTTCAGCAGATCCTGGCCGCGCTGAGAGGTTCTTGCCTGCCCTTGCTGCCTGCTTCTGAGCTGCTATGGTCTCCTTGATCGACGGTCTTGCTGGTACTGATGTGGTGCTCTTTGAGAACACGGGTTTGCCACCAACTGTTTGGGATGTCAAAGGTTGGTCCGGGTGCGGGTTGGCGGCATTGCTGATCAGAGCCTTCTGGTTTCGTTCATCGAGCCCGGACACTATGCTACGTCTCAGATTAGTTTCAGTAAGGAACGAACCAAACCATACACTTACGCCTCAGACTTGTCGGGCCAACGACGGGCGAACGCCCAGTAGGTTGGTCGCATGCTTTCTCGAACGTTTGGATCCCTGTCAAGGAGACCGGCTCTGAGGCATTTCTCGATCAATTCGAGGCCACCAGCATGTTCGATGGTACTCTTGTGGTGGCCATGCTTGGTGATGATGATTTTGAGCCATCCACACGCGTAACTTCTTGGTTGCACGTTCTTATCTTGACATGCAGCGTATATGTGCTGTGTGAGACGGATGCTATAAGTCACATTGCCCAAAATAGCGGCCACGGTATCATTGCCATTAGCTGCGGCAATCTTCTTTGTACTTGCACAAAGCTTGATTAAATTCTGCAGCAGGATCTCAACCATATTATCAAGCCCATGTCCTGCAACTCTTGCTATGTCTTGGATGAGATGGCAGCCTATGGTACAAACTGTCGTTCTGAGAGAATTCACAGTCTTTAAGATGCCATCAAGCAGCCCTTTGATACTTGCAAGATAAACTGCAGAAAAATCCTGTAGCGCATTGCCTTTTGTTAGTTTTCTGAGCTTCAATATGCTTTTCTCTCGCTTCAGCCAATTTCCCTCGCATTCCTTGCCTTCGAAATACGGATGCATCTCTCGGAATGACTCCTCCAGATCTCTCGGAGACTCGACATACATAGGATCTAGTTGTGCAGCTTCTTGCTCTGACACTGACGTGGGTGAGGGTTCGACAGGTAGATGGCCGACACCATCGGTAGGCTTACTTTGAAAGCTATTTGTCGCCTTTGAGACTTCGTTGCCATAGTGTTCCCCAGGTGAAGAGGGTTCTATACCAGAGACAGTGGACGGACCAAGCTGAGAGAGGATGTGTTCGACAATCGATTTCCGGACGTTGCGTTGTGCCAGGTGCTTTTGGAGGTCATTCGTCCCTCTAGTACCGGCATTCCTAGCTTATAAGTCACCCATGTAGACCAAACCGTTGAGGTAGGTCACGCTTACTGGAATAGATCAATAATGGTTGCCTGAGCAGTTTGCCTTACACATCCATCCGCGTCCTCGAGACATCCCACGATGTTAGACACGAAGCCTCGAAATGCTATACTCTTCTCCCTTCGTGTATCAGCAACCCAGTGCATTCCGGCCTCTTTTGCCCTTGGGTTCCGGTTTGTCAATACATGGTCGCGAACAAAGTGTTCGACATCTGCTGCAGCAACCTCATGAAAATCGGTGAGTGCTTGGATTGCACGTTGCCGTATACGATCCTTTGAATCCGTAAGCCGTTCAAGGAGAGGAGGGTATGTTTTGGCACCCTCATGATGGAGCAGCGAACCCTGCTCCTGTAACTCCAATCGCTTCATGAGATGACCCAGAATGGAGAAGCCGGCGTCAGTGAGATGGGGCGTGGCAAGAGCGAGACGAATGACATCGAACAACGGTCCAACAGCGGCCTCGGGACAGTGACGATGCTTGATCTCCGCCTTGAGTTCTGTAAGCTGCTTGAGCTTGGTCTCCACAGGGATACCTGTGCCCCGCATGGAGGCCAGACTTTGTATCGCAAGACTATCCATTACGAGAGGTGTCGGAAATTAGAAAGTTGAGAATTACAACCAGTACAGTTGTTTTGACAATTGACAGCAACAAAGTCGCGCCTATTGCCGCCAACAGCGAGACAAACGCCCGCTTGTACAGTACTAGTGGTACGGCAATGCATGAATTCGAACAGGGGTTCTTGATCGTGCCTGAATAGTTTGGAATGCAGGTTCTCACAAGCTGTCCTTCCTCAAGGCAATGCGTCCGAACGTGGTGAATGCGATCAGTATGTCGAAAACGTCCATGTATATGTGCAATATGTAATTTAGGTCGAGTGGCGTCATTTCTTGCATCGTCCGTCTATGAAATAATTGCGCGCGTCAACGTTACGCTCCTTCATCATGTCCTTTCTGATCCCAATGTTCGACTTCGTCCTTACCTTGCACTTTCGATTGGCTCCCTTTCCCGGTCTCCGGCTCCGCTGTTTCGGCGTCTTTTTCAACACTTCTCAAATAGTCGTTCCACATGTCCCCAACCTTCCTGCCAAATAGGTTCTCCCAAAATACATGTTCCTCATATTTCTCAGCCTGCAATGCCTGATTGATCTTCCTCACGCTATCTATTCCCATTCTGTCTTCAATCCACTCTAGAAAGTACGCCGTGACTTGGTATCCAGCGTCCCAATTCTCTCCCCCTTTTTTCCAATGTGGCGGACTCAGTCCAGACTTCAGTCGGACAAAGTCCGCAATACCTTCGATCAACCCACCAGGTGCAGTACCAAGGCCATTCCACTGCCAACAATGGACCATCTCATGTACGAGGACTCCTTGTATTTCCGCACCAGATTGCCCAGGCTGCGGCAGCCGCCTCGAAACCTCGTGTATATAATTCAAGGAGAAGTGTATCTCCTTATGATCATCATCCGTATCTTTGCCGGTGGTGTACGCTACTCCATCCATGGAGCGAAGGATCAGGGTGACCGAACGGGTGGAAGGAATGTACTGATTCAACTTGGTCGGCCCATAGAGGGTCGAGAGAACAGCCCCGCTCGCTTTGGAAAGAGCATTGGTAGGATTGCTGTTGGCGAAGAAGACCTCGGCCCCAGGGTGACTGAGATCCTGCACTTTGAGGCGTAATCTAGGGGTTGGGAAGCTAGGTTTAGGATGCGGACGTAGTCGGTCCAGTGCTGCGCTCTCCAATTCCAGCTGGGCAATATCATCGCGGACCTTGTTGATAGCCTTGTCCAACTCCTCGGGATCGCTGGAGTGTCATCAAACACACAGTAGTACAGGAGTGTGCCAGTGTGCTTACTGGGCAACAGGTCCATCCCACTCTGCGTTCACTTGCGGAGCTAAGTAAGGCGAATGTTTAGGAATTGGGGAAGGAGTTGGTCCCACGGGTGCAGCGGACATGACGAGCGGAGCCGGAAGTGGCTTGGGGGTTGTTCGTGCTTTCAAATTTCTTCGAGTCATGGTATGATGAGTCAGTTGCACAAATGGCCATGTCGTAGATTTGAGTGGCGCTTCGTGTATCGCTTTAGCTGCTTAGAGCTACCCCTGCTGTCGATCAGGTCGTCAAGGGATATGATTAACCCCTGTAGCGAGGTACGAGCAGAGGTAGAATAGGCCCTAACTCCGTATCCAACAGATTCTGGCCTCTCGGCAAACAAGGTAGTCGCATATTGGAAGCTTCCCAGTCACACGACACCATATGGTATACCAGCGCCATGTTCCATTCCCTGACTATTCAGCTCCACCCTTGGCTCGTACAATATCAACAGAATCACCCACTGACCAGAAAGGAACGATCGCGCTGCTAGTACGGTAGGGCGCTCGAGCTTGCTATTGTTCGACAAGCATGGTCAGTAAGCGTTGAGTAAGCATTGGTGACTACTCCTACTGAATGCCCTAGGCTTCTCTTCTTCGCCAAATTGTTGCAGGGCCTCGCTCTCGCCATCCAGAGGCAGGCCTCGACCTTTGCTACGTCACAGATAACAGTACATCAGCTCCATTGCCCATATATTCCACAAATCTCAAATCACCTTCGTAGGCTGACGCTTTACCAGTCATTGCAACCTCTGGCCCCTCCTCGACATATCCTCAACGTGCCTATCGGAATCCTACAGATTCTCTTGTCAAATTTCTCGATCAGAAACATGACAAGAATTGGGCAATATGGGAGTTTCGCGCCGAAGGTACTGGCTATCCCGACAGTGAAGTATACGATCGCATACACCACTACCCATGGCCCGATCATCATCCTCCCCCGTTCTCATTGATACCGAATATCATGGCCAGCATGCGAGACTGGCTCAAAGATCCACAGTCAGGCAAAGAGAGAGTTATCGTAGTTCACTGTAAAGCAGGGAAGGGAAGAAGTGGTACCGTAGCTTGTAGCTATCTGATCAGTCAAGAGGGATGGACCGTCGAGGATGCACTCACGAGGTTTACCGCAAGGAGGATGAGGAATGGCTTTGGGAATGGTGTTAGCATACCGAGTCAACTCCGGTGGGTTGGATATGTGGAATATTGGTCGAAACATCAAAAGATCTATGTCGAACGCATGGTTGAGATTCTTGAAGTCCACGTCTGGGGAATGAGAGATGGGGTGAAAGTTTCCATCGATGGCTACGTTGAGGAGGGAAAGCTGATCAAGACATTCCACACTTTTGCCAAACACGAGAGGACGGTGATGGACAGTGCCGTAAAGAACGGACCAAGCGCTACAACCTTCTCTGACCACCTCAACCAAAAGCCCCTACCACTACATGAAAGCAAAACACAAGTGTCTAAAAATTCAAACACAGACGCAGCCGAGACCGCCTTAACATCGGAACCTGGGACCGTTGCTGCCATTTTCCGTCCAGCTCAACCAATCATCCTTCCAACCTCAGACGTTAACATTGATTTCGAACGTCGTAACAAAGCTGCGTATGGCTTCACGATGGTCACCTCCGTCGCACACGTCTGGTTTAACACATTTTTCGAATCACAACATTCCCCTACTACGTCACACGACTTGACGAAGCCAGTATCACATTCTTCAGATCCACCTATCAATAGCAGTATACCAGATAGTGGCGTTTTTGAAATAACATGGGAAGCTATGGATGGTATCAAAGGCTCAGCGCGCAAAGGAACACGGGCTCTTGATCGTCTAGCGGTTGTCTGGCGAGCAGTGCCAGAATCAAGAGAAGGCTTGAGTAACATCATTACGGAGCCTGCAATGGGAGAGCCAGTCCCAGAGTCGAAACCTGCAGATTGGACGAAAGCCAATCAAAAATCAAATTCTACTCTGGGTAAAGATTTGGGTATTCGAACTGATAGTCCATCTAGTGCGAATGTGAGCAGGGCCAGTAGTATGGTGGATGTTAACACCGTACCTTCACAAACACTGGATCTATCCGAAAGCAGCGCCCAAAGCCACATACCAGCCGACGAGGAGAAGACCGAGCGCTCGGGTCACACCTCCATCTCCGACGCCGAGCCCACGTCGCTGGGCCACACATCATCTAGTCCTGGTGGCAATGGGCCGACTGTCGAACTAGGACTATGGAAGGTGAACAGCCCTTCCCACAGCCCAGCAATGGCACCCCATAGGGCTGGTATCACGAATTATTTGAAGGCGATGAGTACTAGGGATCTAAAGACCGCGGAGGAGCATTGGCCAGGGCAAATCGTGAAGAATGATGAGCATAGAAGCTCCTAGCAGGATAGCGACGGCATGTCAGCGTGCATTGCCTAGTGTTTGAAATACACAGCTTTTTGGGGAGCTATCTACGCCAGACTTATAATAGAAGCATTGACCAAACTCTACAAGCTTGCGCGTGTTCAAAGGCTAATATCTTGTGACTGGAGATGGTTACTATCTTCATATGTACAAGTTAGGTACGTAAAGTAGAAGCTGAGACGCCGCCCAATGAAACCTGATTATGCAAATGGCTCTGCCTCCGGCACTACGGCCTTTAGTATCCCAACAGAGTACAGCATTGAGGAACACCCATCCACGTGTAAAGCCACTAGAGCCTCATCATACAACAACCTCCCCGCCATCAACTAACACAGGCTCCCATTCCTTTCCGGCTTCGGCCTGACTAGGTACCTTGACCTCTAGCGGACTATATAGATACCACCCCTTGAGCGCGGCAACAGCGGCCCGGATTCTTGCTTCATCCATGCTCCCTCCAGATCCCTCCCCAAGCTTATCCTTGCCCGCAAAGACCCCGACGACAAAGACTGGCGTCCGACTCTTCCGCCCAGTTTCGCTCAGCATGCGTGCTACAGGACTCTCGAATCCTTCCCTCGCGCAAAGTTTGGACAGGTCGCGGGTGGGTTGTCGAAACTCAAAGAGTTTGGAAACGTCAAGGTGCCGGGATAAGATGTGCGCCTTGAAGAAATTGTAGGCTGCTTTCTTGCCGGCGTGGAAGTATATGGCACCCATAAGCGCCCTCACAAATCGTGAACTGGCCATTTCGAGAGTGACGCCTCTATCTGCCTTGCGCTGCGCGTCCTCTTGTCGTAGCTCCGGCCTTTCTGCATTGTCTAGATCAGTGCGTCTGGTTTCGTCGCCAAAGTAGTCGTCGTAGACCGTCTTGCTACTCGCGCCTCTCCGCCAACCCTTTTGCTGCATCATTTCCGAACTCGGGCGAACCGTTAGGTCCTCAATTACTTTGGGCAATTCTTTGAACTGTGTACCCGTGCCTGATACTGATGCATTCCCCGCTTCCTGACGCCGACATTGCAAGTATCCCGGGTCGACTTCGCCGCCAGGTGCGGCAGCAACCTCAACCCCCCATTCGCGCGTTATGGAGGCAAGGGTTTTGGGTCCAACGTAGGCCCACATGGCAGCAAACATTACTTCGGTAGGTAAGCGCGGATAACGGCAGAGGATTGCTTCGGATGTGTGAAATCCGAGGAGGTCAGCGCCGAGCGTCGAGAGGGAGGCATTATTAAAGTGGACATTGGCATCTGCGGAAGGATCGACAAGACACCGGGCAAGCGTCTCGAGAGGGAGACGTGGCGGTAGCATGAGACGCGCATGCAGAGCCGAAAGACGTGAGGATGTGTGGGCTCGTTCCGGGGGTGGGGATGGAAAGTGGCGGAGTATGGTTCTGGGGGCTGAAGGAGGATTGAGCAAAGCCCGGTCTGTCTCTTGTGATACCTCGAGGTCACCGTCTGTTTCGTCTTGCCATTGAACAGGAGCCGCGGCTACCGACTGCTTGCGAAGGAAGTTGAAAGGGAGTTGTGGTCGATGTCGATGTGGGTGTATGAAGCAGGATGGTCTCGTGCGTGATGAGAGGACTGAGCCGCTCCATAATAGGAGTCGCAGGCTTTTCATTAAGGCATATGATGTGATATTACAAGTACCTCCTCAATCCACCAGGACTTGCCGAAAGTTGTCGATGAGATGTTGGTCGTCCTGAATGGTCGATCATCAATCCTCCCCCGATGCCAAGGCCAACACCCCGGGCCAGGAACCACGCCGTCCACGCCCTGTCTCTCTCCCCCTTCACCTTTCGTTACTGGCGCCAACGCCAGCAACATGGAGAAGGATCACTCTATCAAGACCGTTCAGAGCAAGGGAGCTGCGATTTCTCAAGCTAGTGGAGGGAAGATACCGTGAGCCGACTATGCAGTCCCAATGGCTCTTTCCGTTGGAGAAAGTTCAACCTTTGTCCAGTGGCTAATGGCTCCGTAGGTATCCAAAGCATGTCTGGTCACCGGCGGGAGGATGGTATGCACAACCAGCAAACTGGAAGGCAAACACAGCGATCATGGGGCTTGTCGTCTTTGGCTTGACCGCGATAGCATTCAACATAAGTGCAGAGCGGGAGTTCAGACATAAGATGCCGGAGAAGGGAAGATTCTTTCCAAGTCGATAGTACGTATCCTGCAATCCTATTGTGCAGATTTGATCTGACCCTGCCACAATAGTTGGAGTAGACAGATCATAGAGCATGAGAGAGCTGAAGCGGCAAAGGAAGCAGCTGCCAAAAGCCAGCAATAAAAGGTGTCTCTACTTGATGACCGCAGAAGTCCGAAGTTACGGATTGCTCTAGTGATGTTGTGCTTCCGGATTGTCAATGATTCTTATTACTGTGTATGCGGTAACATAAGGATACGGCAGCTCAATCGTCTCGCAGTTCCTCGTGACTGACCTCCGTCACTCAGTCATCATCATTCTGTCAAAGAAACTCCATCCCTGTTGTGAGCATTGTTCTATTTATGCGCAGATGAGACAAATCGAGATCTCGGCTCAGAAACTGGGGCGGTCATTCCGACCTCGAACCTCTCTTTATGCTTCCATTGGACAGACTAGGAAGAGAGTTCGCTCAGCACATGATCTTGTCATCTTTTGTAAGCGCTCCTCGACTTGTTCGCCGTTCGATCTACAAATATACTTATCAGCCAATTTCCTTACAACGTTATATCGGAACGTGCCTTTTGACTTGAGTTCTAGCCCCACGAACGGAAACGGAACCCGAAATGGCACCTACAATTCCTTCCCATCTTCTCGAAGATAAGTCAGGTTCGGCACGCCAACCTGTTCTGTTGCAAAGCTGCCCGAGAGATATCCATGAATTGCTGCAGTCTCGAACTCCATGAACCCGAGATTCCCGATCTGATCATTCACTTGGGACACCTTGCCAATACAGAAACCTCCTATGAAGTCCTTACCAACCCCTGTGGCGCCGAAGATCTTCGCCACCTTATCTTGCGATGTTGCGAGCTCCTTGGGGGTGGCGTTTATTGGCGATTCATGATATGCGGGAAATTGCACAACCCGATTCATAGTTGCAACCAAGCAACCCGCCGCTCCAATCCTAGATGATTTCACATGCGGCATCCAGACATGCATAATTACTCATACAGGGTTTTTAAGTAGGGGGAAGAACAGTATGGCTTTCGAGGCTGCTATCCCGTCGTCGGGTGCGTCCAACTACATCTGGGATCTTAAGTCTTCCGCAGGCAAGATCATCCCTGCCGACACTTTTCTTGCTCTGATTAGACATAAATTGATGCCTTCCCGGGTTACGAGCCTGTCGACATATTACCAAATACAGGAGGTCTTGGACAGGACCTAGCACTGTACTTCGCTCAATAGTACTGTATATGTTCAAAGCTGCGGCCCCGTGAGAGATGTCGCACAACAAGAGTTCGCAAGACGGCAAGTATAGCGCCTCGCTGTATCTCGAGGCTCGCTCTCAAAATACGCTTTCATGGGCTGCAGCGCCGTTAATAGGGTGCAAAATATGGGCAGAATCAGGAGAATATAGGATGGGTATTGCACTCATGCTACATCAGGTTCAGACACCAGAAGCTTTGTTCGCTCGAAGCGAACCAAAAACCGGAGTGAATCAAGTGAGAATCCAAATTCACCCGACGTATATAGCGCATGGCTTGTTGTCGAAGCCTAGAGCAAGCAACTGCTGAGCACCTCGGGTAGTGGAGCGTTCTCGGCGTTTCTCGAACGGCCGAATAGCGAAGCGAATTATGTTCATTCGGGGAGAAGATATCGACATCCTCGAATGCTTTATAGAATCCATTGGTCGACAAGAGCCCTCCATGGGCGCCCACACGGATATGGGCTTGGAGAAGGAGAGATTTTCGGTATGACGTTCAGCAATGTCAATGATGGTAGTACCGGAATTCCAAGCCGATCTCTGTTCTGATCTCTACCCACCGTGTTCAACGGAGCCGACATATTTTCCCGAAGCACAAATCCGCAATGGTTGCGTCGTGAAAAAGCCAGGCACCCATCGTCGCATACGTACCAGCACCCCCCAGGACTTCCGTCGTCGGCGACCGAGAGTCAGAATAAAAGACATCATGGAAGAGCTCAATTAGAAAGCTCGGATCCTTTTAGAGAGCTTACCAATCATCAACATTCCCAAAGAAACAAAAGACATATCATACATCTAAACACCCGATGGCGTGTGACTCGTCGCAAAGACGAATCTCCTTGCTGATGCCAGAAGAAGGAATTTGGGGGTTGTGTAGCCAGAATTTGGGCAAACGTTGGCTTTGACTTACAGAGTATCACCTATGTCAACAGAGTTTTCTTTCAAGACTCGACCTAGGGCCAGATCTAGAGGCCTGCAGTATTACTATTGTCAAGGTGTGTAATGCGCCGAGTCTGTGACTGACGTTTCTCTGGTCGCCTGTCGAACTCTCCGACGAGGACTAAAGTAGAGTTGGCCATACATAGTAGTACTGTAGCCTTACCCGCCGACGCATACTAGTACTATTACTAAAGTAAAGTATCCATATGGTATCCGGCACGGTAGATATTAGCGTCTTGGCAATGCTGGGTGGTGAATGTGTGGCCTGACCAATAGAAGCCCTGTCGCGCTAACATTGATCTACCTTGAGACGGTGGTATTGGCATTGACGACGCTCATAGCTTTGGTGAAAATCTGTCTTGCAGTGATCAGTCACGTAACAGAAGAATTGAACACAATCGAACTATAAGTCGGCTACTGGCCTCTACACTTCGGCCTTCCCTTCGATTCGTTTTGATCTTACCCCTATCATGTCTCAAATGAACAGTCTCAGTGAGTGCGCCTCTGCATGTACCCATGAATCCTAGCTAATGCCCTTACCGCAGCTACCCTCATCAAACGGTATGCCCATCACCGACCCTACTGCCCTGCAAGAACCCGCGATTACCCAATTCCCGGGGCGCTCCCAGGCATTGTGGTCCCTGGACCATACATCCACCTGTCCTTGCAATGGCCCCAAAGTTGCCCAACAAATTTGCTCTAACGATACTCGGCAGGCTCGAAGCTGCCACTTCGCGGCTGGAGGATATGGTCCCCAACATCGGCGACTCTTCTCCTTCTACAAACGGCATCCAGTCAACCCGCGGTCAAGGTATGACAGCAGCTGAGGGGATGGATCAGTCTAGAGTGATTCCTCCAACGCCCCAAAAACACCT
>JAABUW010007604.1_pt1 | contig 12979 bp, 17 predicted proteins | sample 5560081 | NCBI WGS metagenome assembly JAABUW01 (sample SAMN10711882, study PRJNA513363) | rock metagenome | isolation source: Antarctica rocks | place: Antarctica: Victoria Land, Knobhead sud
ACTTGATACTTTGACACGCCAGATGGAGCGCAACTAAACCAGAGGAACATGCGGTATCAACAGTCAGACTCGGGCCTTGCAAGCCAAAGAAGTAGGAGAGTCGATTGGACATGATCGACATAGTGTTGCCAGATAGCTGTTGCATCGCAATATTTTCTGTGTCTTTGTTCATGTTGATCTCGAAGTCCCGAGAAGAGAAATCACCGACATAGCATGAGGTCTTGCTTCCGACCAATTCTTCCATACGAATTCCAGCTAAGGCATACGTCCGTCAGCCGGGAGCTTGTTTGTGAGCAGTACTTATGGGTGATTATCTCACCGTTCTCCAAGGCTTCATACGTCACCTCCAATAGCAGACGTTGCTGAGGGTCCATGGTCTTGGCCTCACTAGGTGTAATAGAAAAGAAAGGGGCGTCGAATTGCGCAATATTGCCATTGAGAAAGTGGGCACCTTTGACGTTCGTCCAAAAACCCGTAAGTCTTCAGTAGACTTGCTCAGGGATGTAAGCTTACCGTTCCTTTTCTTTCCCTACTGGGATGGTAATATGTGTCTGCATTCCAACGCTCTGGAGGTACTTTACTCCAAGCACTTCGTCCATGAACGATGAGCTCCCAGAAAGCTTCCAGTGATGTCGCGTCACCCGGAAGGCGGCATCCCATGCCAATGATAGCAGTCTGCGTGTCATTGCCCCAGTTTGCCCGGGTGTGCATTGTGGAAACTGTCGTATCATGCATGGTTCTTCTATAATGGAATCATGAAAAGAACAAGGTGGCTAAGTGCACAGGCCGATTTGAATTGTCGGGGCAGCCAAGATTTCAGCGCAGGAAGAACAACCAGCGGTGCGCAACCCACAACTTAACACACATATTCAAATTGAGAGAAGACTAATTCAGGGAATCCTCCTTGCTGCGCGAGTTTCCCAGCAACTTGAACGCAATTCCGGAGGTTCCAGGCAAGATCTTCGAATCTTCGGTGTCCGAGTGTCGGAGCAATAACAATGATTCATGAGTAAGTCCCCATGTTTTGCAGCAAGTTTGGATCCCTTGGTGAGATACTGAAACGAGAATCAGAAATTGCAACGGAACCAGCGCCTCCCTCATTCACGACAGCGCAACTCAACCTGGGACAGGCCAACCTCTCTGACTCTTTACAGAAATGCTGGAACAGCCCAGCTCGATGAAAGAAATGGGGAAAGTTGGAAGGTTTACGCACGCGTTATTGCCTTGAAACGATGATGTTGGGCGGAGGCCCCGATTCCGTTGCGAAAGATATAACGCTCCACCAGTGCATCGTGACTGTAGCACACCTTTTTCGATAATGAGAAGGCTTCGGCATCAAGCATCGGTGCGACATTGAGGTTGAATCCACCGATGGACGAGGTAATGAGCTAATCGGAGAATTGTCCGAGCACGGCCACACCGTGACACCGGGTAGATCCGCCGTACCTTGCTTGTCTGAGGCGCTATCAGCCTATCACTTTGAAACCCGCGTGGCTACCTCTACTCTACTCTCTAGTGGAGGTTTTCCGCTCGAAAGGACCGGTTCTTATTCGGACTGCGAGGCTATGTACAACATAAGGGTCTTTAGGACGTCCAATCACCCCGAGGACACCGAGTGCCGCCAATCAATGTTGCGAATCGCAACCAAGTCGGCAAAATGCTCCTGGTTACAGTGCATTGATGCGAATCAGATGTCCAAGATGTCATAGAAGTCGGGGAACATTATCTTCCTCGGAATCCCGGGAAATCGTCACATTGCCATCCCCAGCTGCTAATGACGATCGAGCTCCTGCGCGCCGCTTCGGCCAAGTCATCTATTTTACCATCGCTTGTCACTGCTTCCTCAAAGGTCGACCTCTCAGCCCAATAAAATTTACCTTAAAGGGCAATGACAGCGCAACAAAAGTCAGAATGAAGCCAAAGATTCTTTGTATTCATGGCCTCGGCATAAGCGGCGCGGTAAGTCAGGAGAAACATTGGGTGCTTGGAGTGGTGTTGATTGAGTTGAACTGTAGGCCATGGAGCAACTGCTTCGTGAGTACTCAAGATAACATTGTAGACCACTAGACACTGACGAAGAATTCCTCAGGCGAGCTCGAGACAAATTTTGGAGAATATGACTTTGTCTATCCTGATGGCGAAGTAGACACCATACCTACAAGCGGTAAGCTTTTCTCTTGCTCGAAAGCTGATCATGCACGCATTTCCCAAGCCCAAGGGGGACCGAGTCTTAGCGAATGCTGATTGTCCCTGGAGCAGATGTTCGTGAGCTTTATCCGCCTCCATACCTATGTTTTTACGATATGAACCCCAGCGTGTCGCAATTGCTCGAAGCCCATGATTATCTAAACGAGATAGTGGAGGAAGACGGGCCTTTCGAGGGTGTATTAGGCTTCTCACAAGGAGCTGAAGTCGCCGCATCTCTCCTGCTTTACCAAGCCCCGAACGTGAGATTTAAGTTCGCCGTATTCATCGGAGGCACGCCTCCATACGATGTCTCCGCCCTCGCTGCAGGGAATGATTCAAAGCCAGTCAAGATGCACCCGGACACTCATGCTGCGAGAATCGATATTCCGACCGCTCATGTTATGGGGAGAGGCGACGCTTATCGCGAATTATCAAAGATCATCCTGGGGTTGTGCAATCCAAGGGAGGTCAAGCTGTATGATCACAACGGTGCTCATGTTGTGCCGAGAGGACAGGAGGCCATGGGGGACTTGACAGCGGCTCTCAATTGGGTGGTTGATCGAGCGACGTATCAGTGAAAGATGTTTGTTGAATATCTACGGGCGTGGTATTCGAAGATAGTAGGAGACAGCATGCGACTTCTTGTATCCTCGGAGCCGTGCTACAGGGTTTATGGAACCACATGTACGCAGGAAATGAGGCATGCGAATCTTACGATTTGATGTTGAGAACATACCTCAGGGCATCGTTGAAATCAGCCTGATTTCATATTCTTCCCAATAAGATGTCAGAGGGCTGTGCGAGAATCAGAGTTTTGTTGCGTACATGACCTTACGCCTTACCCGGGGTTTATATGCACAGCCGCCCAGACATGCTCGGCATGGCAAGGCAGATACCAATGAATCGGTTCTTCATTGTCTTTGAAAATCAATGATGACTTTGTGGAACCCGAAAGGTTTTCCACTTCTACGTCGGCCCGTTGGAGGCTGTGCCTTCCATTTTCCCACTATCAACAGCTTGGCGTGCTTGATTAGAATGCCATCACACCTTACTTTAAGTTTTTACTGACAGTCTTCATAAAGACTTTGGGACTCTCTCCAAAATAAACCATCAATCGACTCTCCTTAGGATTCCCTATTCCTCTCAACTCATCGACTGTACATTCTCGTCCCCCAATACTGATTACTTCTCGATACATCTTTGATAGCATTGCTTCAGGAGCGAAGATTCAATATGGGTGTAAGTAAGAAGACTCTTAGTTCAATATTGTCAATACACTTACCCACAGCACGTAGCTTGCAGATAAGCTCGCGGCACAGAATGCTGGAGGATCTGTTCCTTCGGTTACACAACAGCAGCATGGAGCAAACACTCCCTCAGGATCACCGCATGCTGGCTATCCCTCGCCGCAACAACCGCATGGAGGATATCCTTCCCCTGGAATGCCTCAACAGGCCAGCTACACACCGATACAACAGCCACAAGGAGGGTATCCATCACCCGGAACGCCTCAGCACCAGCCAGGAAGCTATTCTACGCAACAGCAGCCAGGAGCTTACTCACCCCAACAGCAGCACCATCAAGCTGGATATCCTCCTCAACAGCAACAGCAACAAACAAATACGATGCAGCAGCAGCGGTCAAGCCAGCCCGCCGGTCCTCAACAGATCGATGCGTACAAACAAATTCTCCAACGCACTATCCAAGAGAAACAACTTCAGACCTTTTTCCCGTCTACGGACTCGCGCTTAGACCAAGCTGCGGGAGTCGCAGCAGCCAATATCGATCAAGTGTGTATCAACTGGCGTCTTGCCAAAGAGATGGGCCAAGATCTTGCCAAGTTAGCTTTGTTCGACGTCGTTCTGTACATAGACAACAGCGGCTCCATGGTATTCGATGAAGGCGGCAAGCGCATCGAGGAATTGCGGCTGATGCTAAATTACGTCGTCAGCATAGTCAAGTTATTTGACTCGGACGGTCTGACGGTTCGGTTCATGAACGATGCCCAAAAGTCACTCGATAACGTCAAAGACGAGGATACAATCAACAGGGTCCTAGCCCAGCCAGGTCTGTTTCACGGCTTAACTCCTCTTGGGACCGAGCTCCGACGACAAGTTGTCAACGAGATTGTTGCCAACGCTCGAACAAATAGCCTACCAAAGCCTGTCCTGGTAATCACAATCACCGACGGAATACCTGCCGGTGAGAACGACACCGTCCTAAGCGACTCCATATTGTACGCAACCTCGGAGGTCGCGAAAACCAAATACGGGCCTAGTGCCGTCTCTTTCCAGTTCGCGCAAGTAGGAGAGGACAAGAAAGCTCAAGAATTCCTAGAAAATCTGGACAATGACCCTCAGATCGGACAATTCATCGACTGCACATCAAATTACGAGCAAGAGTCAGAGCAGATGAGAAAAACCAACGGTAGTGACTTAACGCCTCAGCTGTGGATTCTGAAGATGCTGCTCGGCGCGATTGACTCCTCTTACGACACCAAAGATGAGAAGCGCGCCCGTCAAGGGATCCAGGTCAATGGGAGTGCTCCACCCCAATATGGTGCCCAGGGGAGTTACGGCCAGCAGCAGGGAGGATATCAAGCCTACCGTCCTCCACCAACTCAACCTAGCTATGGACAAGCACCCCCTCAACCGGTTTATGGTCAACAAGGAGGCTACACGCAAGCCCCTCAACAGGGTTATAACCCGCCTTATCCTCAGAGCTATGGCCAGCAACTGACGACGCAGCAGGGTTTCTCGGCTCCGGGCCAGGGAGGTGGTTATCCAAACACCTATCAACAACAGGGAGGAAGCCCAAGTGAGGGTCCGCCTCCTCCGTATTATTGATCAGAGTCGGCATTGGGGTCAAGCGGATGGCGTAGGAGGGGACAGTGAATGACCATCGGCATGCGGGAAACAGGTAACGACCCGATAAGTTGGTCGGAGGGGCGGATTGAATTCTTTGTGCTTGCATTGGAGACCCAATGATCGTTCTCAAATTCAGTCTAGCATTGAATATGTACTATGCATTCCCAGTTGACCACTGACTCCAACCCTATGCAATGTCCAGAGCGCCTCTTTCCTAGTCATGCCCCCACTCATCATTCTTTATCCGGAGCTCGCAGCGTGTTCCGCAACCAACCCATCTCCGACAGCGGCCACACCCTCGCCACACCCTTCGCAGTGATCAAAGCCAAAGGCAGCGGTCCATAAAGCCGCGAATCCCTCGACTCCGGCAGATTGTCCCCCAACAGCCAGCAATGACCTTTAGGCACCTATCCCAAATCAGCCACCCAATCCCTCCCCCTTTCCCACCTTGTGAACATAACCCAAAACCACGCACATACCTGAATCATCCCCTGCTCCCCTCCTCCAACCTTCTCCCCCGTACACACAAAATCCCCCGGCATCCCCACAACCCTCTTCAACGCCCCCTGCTCCGGGTCCACCGGATGCGTAAACGCAACCAGATCGCCCACCTTGACGCCTCTCCCCCGTCGATAGTATGTCAAGAGCAGAACGCGGTCGCCGTTTACGGAGAGCGTTGGCAGCATGGAGGGGCCGCTCGTGAGGGTTATGTGGCCGATGACCTCGGTTAGGAGGTGGTAGGCGCAGAATAGCTTTAGGGTGCGGATGGAGATGGTGCGGGCGGAGGGGGGATCTCGGGGGCGGGTGCTTATGGGGGTACTTTGGGGAGGAAGGTTTGATGGGGGGGGCTTTCGGGGTTTGGGGCGGGCATGGCGGGTAGAGGAGAGGAGTCTGGTGAGCAGGCGGGTGGTGATGGTCATCGGGGTTGCATGTTGGGTGGATGGGTGGGTGGATGTTGCGGATTGAAGTTTCGGGGGGCGCCGGCAATAGATGAGGTAGAATAACTTGAAGATCGGCACAGGGGTAGCTGTAAGCTTCTTTATGGCAGACTTAGGGCTGCATATTCGTGTTCTGCTTGCATGACTAGAGTACTATATATGGTCTCAGGTTCTATTAGACGAGGGTATATTCTACAAGGCTTCCGTTGGGATAATTCCTACTTCTTCGGCCTTCCCTCGAAAATCAGCTTCGCCTCTCCACCTTCCTTGCCCTGCATTTCCCTCAACTCCCTCGCTCCCTCAATCTCCCCCACAGCAGCCCGTATCTGGCTCAGTACACTCGAGATCTCCTCAGCACTAGGCGCCCTCTTTTCCATCCACCCTCTCCTCTTCGTCCCGAACAGGACTTCCACCCTCCACCCTTTCTTCATAAAATCCTTCAATCTTCTCAACCGATGTCCCAGATCATTATCACTCATCGTCCAACCACACTCCAACTGCTTCCTCACAATCTTCTTCTCCTTCTTTGCCTTGCGGTCCGCGTCCTCACGTTCGCGCGTGGCTTTTATACCAATCATTCTGCAGATGGGGTAGTAGATGCCTTCTTCGACCTCGTGAAGCGCCACCTGTTTCAGGGTTTGCGTCACCCGGCCTTTTTCGTCGCGTTTGCGGGATTCGAGTACCTCTCGTGTGTCAATGGGTTCTGGGAGGCTCTGGTCTAAGGACTTTATCAAGTAGACTTTCGGGGCTGTGATTTCTTCATCGCGTGGTGGGCGAGTGGGGCGCCATTTCACGGCTTTGGTACCAGGTACGGAGGCCATGTAGCCGCCCATGCGGCTGGTTGAGGCCTGACGGTATTGGTGAAGGCGGTACGATGATGGTGTTGGGTTTCGGAGGCATTGCGGTGGAATGGGTCTGGAAGTTATAACGGCGCGGACAACATGTGTGGGTGAGCGGTGTAAACTTGGTAGGAACACTCTCTGTAGAGCTTCTGATGTCGTGGTGAGTCTAATTGAGTGTCTCATGGCCTTGACAGAATTGAGTGTGCACACTCCATACTGTTGCGTGCTCAATGTTTCAGAGTAAGGTTTGCCGTGGTTCCATTTTCGGCCTAGCGTTATCGATTTCATCAAATCCTCTTTCCAATCAGGCAATGATCTGTTTGATATACCACAGTAGCGATACCTCAGTCACATTTCGTCAATTAGATAAGTTTTGAAATGAACACCTACACAATATTGGACCATGGCTTTGCAACTCAACACCGCTTTACTGAGATGGTGAAGGTATACAATTTAGAACTGACGGTGACAGAGATCGCTAAATACATGCAACGCAGTAGTATCACGACACAGCTACCAATTACTCCCACTTGCCGTCTTCTTGTACCTGTGGATACTGTTTGCACTACAAAGAGACAACCACCTTCTTTGCAGACACGCCCTTCCTCTGAAAGTCATAAGCGGTCTGAATTTTCTCGAGCCCTTTCCCTACAACATGCGGTTCTGGCGCAGCGACGTAAGTACCTTCTGCTAGAGCCTTTGGGAGGAAATCCACGTAGATAGCCTTCCCTACTTCGTTGTGGATGAGTGAATCACCCACGATGAACTTGTAGCGTATTCCTCTTGCTTTGGATTTGATGAAGGTGGATATACTGAAAGATATGAAACTGTAAGCCATTTGTGGGACAACGAATCGCTTTGGCGGTGTCGCAGGCGCGGGATAAGTGGCCATGGAGAGAAACTTGTCGCCATCACATTTGTCGAGGATATCCAGACATTTCTCAGCTGCTCCGGGGCCAATAGAGAGTGCGCCGGCGGTTGTCTTCCCTTCAAGCGCATGGATCAAGTCTTTGACAACGGTCTTGCTGTTATAGTCAAACACCTGGCTGGCGCCAAGCTTTTTGACAAGCTCGAAGTTCCTTGGGGAGCAAGTCGTGAAGACTTCGTAGCCAGCAGCGACAGCAAGCTGGATAGCATTGACACCAACGCTTGTAGATCCTGCCCAGACGAGCAATGTCTTTCTGGTTGGATTGGGTCGCGAAGAGGGGTATTGTAGCGCTAGGTGATCTGTTTGGAATAAGCCGCACGCGGCAGTGGATAGTCCCAAAGGTATGACGGCGGCGCTTTCGTAGGATAAGGTGCTGGGGATAGGCGACGTCACCTGGTCTAGAACCACGGTATATGTTTGGAAAGCGCTGTATGCCGAGCTGTTGTACTTCGCCTCTATCCCCACTGCATGAGCGACAACACGATCGCCAACTCTAAAGCGAGTAACAGCTGAGCCAACCTCTGCGACCTCACCAGCGACGTCTTCGCCGAAGACAAATGGTAGCTTGATCCAGGAGAATATCAAGCCGCCCAAGTCGCTTTGACCCTTCAGCCAATCGATAGGGTTGATGGCTACTGCGCCATTCTTGATGACAATCTCATCTTGTTTCGGAGAGGTGTAAGGGGCGGACTTGACCTCAAGAGGGGCTTTCATGGCCGTCAGCCATGCTGCGGAATTGGAAGGCATCTTGGTTGGGACGAGGTGGCCGGTATGGTGGAAAGCAATTTTGGAATGGGAGATGATACAAAGCAGACGGTGAAGAAGAAAGGCTTTGAGGATACCTTTGCTCGAACAAGTGGACAAGATGTGTAGAGAATGGCTATGATTTTTTACCTTGAGGATGTGAGACGCTTTATACTATACGGTCTCCGGCATTCGGGCTTAGGCATCGTGCCTGGAGACTAACGGCGCAATGGTTTGTCCATCAGCAGCATATCGTGTGATGCATTCTAAACAAATCTCGTGCTAGCGCACATTCAAAAGGCGACGTGAGGTTAGCGTGACCTCGAGATGCGAAGGGAAGTTAGCGCCGGTGGTCGCAGTGATGAGGCTCAAATTGAATTTACCAAATCAAACGTTCCACTTGTTGAGGACGAAATATTCTCCAACATCAATCAGGAATCAAACCATTCAGAGGTTCATTTCTCGAGCTGCGAGGCATTCAGCTGCTCATGTTGTAAGTAGTAATTGAGGTAAGGCTCCATGGCTCCTCGCGGTGTCAAGTCAGAGCCTTGGCGAGCATGTCGAGATGAACTCGTCACATACGAATACGAGTATACGTTCCAAGTAGTATATCCATATGTATGCCCCGAAACAGCCAAAGAGCGGAATCTCTAAGACTGCTGTCGACAATCGTCCTAGATCATAGAGAATAAGGCCATGACTGATCGCTCCTCGTCATCTGAGAAAGATGCCAATCGCAAGGTGAAGACACATAGCAAGTCTCGACGAGGGTGCGGTAATTGTAAGCTTCGCAGAGTCAAGGTAGGCAGGCATGGATCACACCTCTGAACCCGATGAAGAAATTCGACTGAGCCATCTCCAAAGTGTGATGAAACGAAACCCAAGTGCAAGAGATGTAAAGCTTTTGGCATCTTGTGCAACTATGATTCCAAGGCTTCTGATCTACAATTCTTCGTCGACAAGACTTCCAACTTCAATGTCCTGCAGGAGATCTCTCATTCAACGGGCAGTGACGGATTCAGCATTGTCTGCCCCGCGTTGCGGCAACAGTCGATTGCATCTCTGGCTAGCAACACGTTAAACGAATTGGGAGAACAACACGTGGAGCTGCTCAACAAGTTTCAAACAAGGACGATCCAAACTATTTGCTTTGGGAAGAATGTCATGACGTATCAAACTGAGATTGTGAAACTCGCTTGCTCAGTAAGGATATCTGAGCGCTGATACGGCGGGTATTACTGATCTTGACGGATCAGAACCAGTTCTTGATGCATGCAATATTGACCTTGACCCTCATGCATGACCGCTATCTGTCCGGCACTCCGAATTCGAAAATGTCCACCACGGAAGCCTTTCATTGGTGTAAGAGCCTTACCCTATTCAATAGCAAGCTCTCAAGGCCTGTCCAGCATTCTGAGCGGGATGCCCTCTGGGCGACTACCATATTCACTGGCATGACAGCGTTCTACTTTGTTGAGGCAAAGACACCGGAGGAAGCATGGCCTCTCAGTAGGTGTTCTCCAGCTCAGTTCTCCTCATTCAGCACCGAAGTCCGAGTCTTCATGACTTGAGGATTATTCCTCCTTCATGGCTTAAGGATTGCCCGAAAAGACAATTACTGACTGCGGGAACATTATCAGAGTCATCTTCATCTATGGACCTCAATTGGCTGAGAATTAGCGATGGCAAAAAGTCCACCTGGAAGATCGCCCAACCAATGAGAGATGATAGCGTATGGCAGCCGCTCGTTCTCTATAATATGAGTAGGCAACTCCTACCGTCACATCGGGCAGTCCCTGGACTCGAGGCCCTACCTCCCAAGATCATCGAGCTTTGCGCTCTTAACGCCAAGTCAAATATCCACAATAATCCCTACTACGGCGCTGCATCTACTTTAGCGCGATCGCTCAACAGCGATTGCATGATGTCCACATTTTTGGATTTCTTGTTTTTTATCGGCGATATACCGCCAGACTACACGGGATTGCTGGAGCGAAAAGAGCCCTGTGCGCTTCTGCTTCTGGCATATTGGTACGCGAAGCTCTGCCAATACCAGATCTGGTGGATTAGACCACGGGTGACCATTGAATGCCAAGCTATCTGCATATATCTGGAAAGGCATTATCCCTACGAAACCAACATTCAGGAACTTTTGGGGTACCCAAACATGATGTTAGGTAGTGTCGTTAGGTAGTGTCACTAGCTGAGGCTTGACGTCGCAGCAAGTCGAAACCAGTCTGTGCGGCAGATGCATCATTGAATAAGCGGACGGCTTGACAAGAGCATGATCTTGCTCACAGTCAGTACGTAGAACCAGGGCAAACTCAAGGACGAAGGATACTGAGGATAAGAGGACAAAGATGATGTCAAGCGCTTGATCAAGAGGTACGGGTTTTCGGGAGCCGGATGCGACGTTCAACGGTAACCGGACCATGAAAGGAGTGATATCCCGCACTTGATTCGCGTAATGGGATAGCAATTTATTTAGAAACGGTCGGTCCTCGAGGGAGTTCAGCATTCCACTCCGGGCAATGTGGGCTAATCATTTTGCACTTTTTGGCACGGTCATCTGCAAGGGAAATGTCTGAGAATAGACAATCATCATCTCGGCAGATCACGTTTGCTTGAATTGTATGTAGGGTTGGGCATGGAGTGATTTAGGTGTCACCTAAGAGCATATAGTGAGAAAATCTCTTGCAATCTATCCGAACTATTTCCATTGCAAGTCACGGGAAGGGTTCCTTCAATTAGGAAGTAAAAGTCTTGTTTTCAGAATACAAACCTTGAAGAAGCTCTGTTTCCCGAGCATGAAAAATGCAGAGATGATGCTGGCAGAAGGCCTTCTAATGCGACCGAGTTGTGAGGGCCAAGTTTTGTTTGCTTCGAGCCGCAGCCTTTCGCAGCTCCAATCATTGTAAGAATATATTCGGCTATCCTACTCTTGTCTTACATAGCATGTATGACAATCCTAATCTTCTCATCCACCTGACTTTAGTAGTATATCAAGCGGTTCATCATGATTCGTGCATGTATCTGATCCGAGCAACGCGTGTATCGAAGTGCATTGACAGTCAGTGTCGGCTGAACATATCAGTCATGGCAGCGATATGGAAACTCGAAACCGGGATAAACAGTATTGATAAGCAGGCGGAGACCTGCTTCACGCCGAGTGCAAATTATAGATGAGCTGGTCGATTCAAACGGAAGCCGTTGATTTATGTCCACGACTTCAAGCCTACTGATAGGGGGGTAAATGACTCAGCGCTGGAAACCTCCCCAATCCTATTGCTCTTCAGCAACCCCCATAACAGCATGACAATACGAGAAATCGACAACAGAGTTCCACCTTCTCTTCTACCGCTTACTGCGGCATACGAGTGAGGATAGGAAGGGTTTGGTTGATATTCATGAGGATCGTGGCTACAACCTGCATACTTCGAAGGCAGAAAAGACACCACCACTAGCGGGATGCACCCAAATACTACAGAAAGAGACCATGAAGATTTTCCAAGTCCTCATAACGCACTGCACGAGACTGCCGTACTCTTGGCTTGCTACGGAATAGGTGGGTCCCAAAAAGTGAGCCTTCGATTGACACGCGTTCAAGACCTACCTTACCTTCCTTACATGACATCGGCCCTATTTGTCAAACGTGCAGGTCCAGTAACGGTCGTCGGAGCCAACCGACGGCCATGTCTTGGGGTAGGCCTCCGATAAGTCTGAAATGCAAGACTAAAAGTGTCTTTGTTAATTTTGGTTGAAAGCTTGTATCCGAGCAGCTCCCATACCTTGCTCTTCGTGATATTTGTCGTGCCGCGTATCATCCAGCACTTGAATTGTAGCGCCCCCGTTTAGTATTCCTTTCTCCCTCTCCATTGGAAATGTCCACGATACAAGCGCATCACAGTCGCGTCCAAGCAGCGACCAGGCAATTCTGTGTGCTGATACTGGATCTCTAATTGTTCATTCAACATGGGGAGTGGCTCTTGAGCGGAGCCAAGATTTTCCGTGCCGGGGCTCTTCTAAATGTTTTGATCATGATCCAGAAAAGAATTTTGTGTCGCCTCTCATCAATCCGTACGCATCTTCCGTGTTCGTCGGGTGTTAGCGAGAAATATAGCACTATGGTGATCCTTTCTCGGTCTTTCGCGCCGCTAATACGGACAAGCCGGCTGGCTGTCCGGCAGCAAAAGGGTGTAAATCCTATTCAGCAAGTCTTCAGCAGAGATGCCAACGGAGTTCGAGGGCTTGCAACCGTTTTTGAGCGATCGAAGCCCCATGTCAATATAGGTGCGGGCTCACCATTGTGAATACAAAAGGATGGTAGGATTGACTTGGACAGGAACAATCGGCCACGTTGATCATGGCAAAGTATGTTATGCAATGTTGCGGCTGGCCTGTCCCTCCTGCTAATATGTTGCAAAAAGACTACATTGACAGCTGCAATCACAAAACGACAAGCGGAGAAGGGGT
>JAABUW010007605.1_pt1 | contig 12977 bp, 14 predicted proteins | sample 5560081 | NCBI WGS metagenome assembly JAABUW01 (sample SAMN10711882, study PRJNA513363) | rock metagenome | isolation source: Antarctica rocks | place: Antarctica: Victoria Land, Knobhead sud
CGGCTGTACCTTCAACAGCTGCGCCACTGTCCTGACAGATGGGAAAATCTGCACGTCATTCAGGACATCCTCCAAAAGCTGGCCATGTTGCGTAAGCCTGCCAGCTGCAGGCTTAAGTTTGTGATTGATGTCATAGTACACATGGCCTCTAACGGCTGTCATGCGGTCTTTGACTAGGGCCATTTCGTCCACCATGGCCTGGCGGACTTGGGGATTGCTCATCTGGCCCTGCCCTAGGGGGCTTGGGCGGTGGGGGGCAAATGGGGCTACTTGCAGCACCTGGTCTTGTGACTCGGGCTCCCATACCTGACTCAGCAGCACATGCCTGAGTGACTAATTGCTGATAGTCATATGGCATGGTTTATGCGCCAGTGCTCAAAGCTAGCCTATGTCGATTGCTGTACTCCTGCCTTGAGAGCCTTTCAACCATCACAGCGCCAGAACAAGTCAAAGCCAAGCGCAGCAGTAGAGCAGCCATGCAATGCAACATGGGTTCTCTCTTGTTCGGGAGTGGTAACGTGTGTACAAGAATTTGACTCTGAAGCGCAGAAGTGTGTGGCTGCTTACATCTAGGCGGTCATCCACAATGATGGCCATGGGCATGGCACACGCAGCTTGGGGTGCCCCTTCCTCTGCAGACATGGCAAGGCACATTGCTCTCTGACTTCAATCTCAGGGGAGGGAGAAATGCATTTCACAATGTGACCTTGACTGCTGCAGCGAGCACCAACAGCTGGGTACAAGCCATTACAAAAGGGAAAGTGATGTATTGAGCAGTGTGATCACAGGCATGGCACTGACATACAAACAGCTGATCTGTATGAGTTAAGGTGTGTCAGGGCAATCTGGATGCGTGAGTGAGTGTGGGGACTACTGGGCCATGTTAGTATTTACCATCCTGACGAAAGGCATATGCATACATTGCAAATGCACTGCAACAACCCGGCTTTGTGTTGTATAAACGTCTTGTCATCCTCAAAAGAAGGGAAAAAAACCTTGTTGATGCAAAAACGATTTACAACCTTGAACACACCTGTTTCAAACTTGATGGCAGCTTGTACATGCAGCACCTTTCTGAGCTCTTTCTTTTGGCCACCTGGCACGCACACAACACGTGCAGCTCTGACAGCATCAGGAATGATGTCACTGTTGTGATCAAGGAGCCTCCATGCCTCCAGTGCATAGCCCCTCTCTGCTGCTGTGCAGACATACACATCAAATCGCCGCCTGCAATACATCTCATCTGTGACAGAAGATTGGGTGATGGCAGTGATGCAACGCTGGCAACAGGAGAAGGTGCCAGTGATGTGAAACATGATGAAAATTAGAAGAAAAAAAGTCTTGAAAAGTGGAAAAAGATGTGAAGGTAGATTTCTGATGCCCAAAGATCTCTGAACAGAGCTCGATCCTCAATGCAACAGTACAGCGTACATACTTCTGTGCACAAGGTTATTCAACAAGCAAGAGTGGCAATTGCTGAAGCAGGCGATGATCATGCTTGGCTGCATGCAGCGCAGAAGATTGTGGTCACAGCATTCACAACTGACTGTCAGAAACATTCTGTACACAGCACTCACTTTCCCTTTGGGTCAGGTGCCAGAAAAGCCCTGAGGGCATCCCAGCCTGGGCGGATGCGCATGATCATGGACGTTTCCTTCACTGATGGGTCAATCCGTGTCAGCACAATGCCTCCTTGCAGGCGAAGCACAGGCCGCTGTGCGACACCGCTGTCCAATCTTGCTGTCTCATACCTGCAGCAATGCCTCACATTCAGCAGACATGCAACAAAAAGGCAGTCAGAATGACACGGGCTGACAAAGCATGTCTTGGGGCCTACGTAAGCCGTAAACAACCTACAGCCTCATTGCTTAATCACCCTGCAGAGAATACACAAGGGTGGCTCCTGATTGCTGCAAGCGTGAATCTGATCCAATGATGAGATATCTTGAGAGATATGTTGCAACCCATCGATGCAGATATGTTAGCAACAAGCCAGTGTGTTCAACAGCACTCACTTGGCCCTCAGCAACTGGCCGCAGCCTGCTGGAGTGGGGTCTATGACACAGTCCCCCTCCCTGTACTGCTTCAGCAAGTTCAGGTCCTGCTCCAGACTTTCAATCTCATGGTTCAGCGCAGTGCAGCGCTCCTCACATGCCAACCTGCATGGCCCATAACAAGAGTTGCAATCACGCTGTGTGAGCAGTGCCTGCTGGTACGCTGTATGGCATGCTGCAATGAATCCAACTGCGTGCTGAGTGATGCTGTATGTCATCATATTTGCAATGCAGGCCGCTGCAGCCCAGTGGACCTACTGTGTGATTGCTGGCAACTGTGACATGGTGTTTCTTATACACTGCTGTGGCTTGTGCACAACAAGAATCTGTTGCTGTTTGCACTATGTTTGCGAGTCTGTGACTGTGCAGTCCAAGCTGTGCACTTTCTGCAGCAATGGTATGCTACTAACACTTTGATACAGGGGTGTGGCAAAGTTGGTTCCAAGAGCTACTTGGATGTGCATGAACACATGCAGCTTTTGCTAGCCTTGGTGTAATTGTGCTCCTACCACCTGTCCGTAGGTCGTGACAATGATGCAGCCAGGTACACATATAGATAGCCCACAGAAGCAGGACAGCAGTGAATTATAGACAAAGAGGCATTGCTTCAGTACCGCACCGGACCTAAGGCAGAATCCCTTGCTGCAACAGCCTGACAGGAGCAAATGTGCAGCAACAGCTAACCATAAGCTGGCTTGGATTTGGAACTACAAACAGGCAGCTGATGCATGAAAGCAATGCTCGCTTGGCTTGCACACCTCAGCCTCAAGTCATACAGCCTTCTGACCAAGCCTGTGCTGGGAGTCTGTCGTAATCTTACACGCCCAAATCTGAGCAGCCCATGTGATGACACATGCAATGTTGGTGAGGTGCGTCCAGTCACACAGACTTTGACTGGACCTGCTCCCAGCAAAGACTTAGCCAAAGTCTGTGTGACTGGAGGCATCTTGCTATCACTGCATGTGTCATCACCTGGGCTGCTCACTTTTGGGCGTGTACAATTGTGACAAATATGCTGTCCTAGCAGATGACGAGTGATAGAACAGGTAACTGATCGTCCAGGGCAGATGCACAGTAATGCAGTACATTTTATGGCATGTGCCCTTGTTTGCACATCATACATGCTAAGACAGGGTGCTCAGATTTCAAATGCCTTGTCCTGGGTATCCTCCTCATTATACATCTCAGCTGGCAATGTAATCGCATTGCAGATATGACATTGTGACACTCATACTGACATGCAGTCTTGTCAGGGATGTCCTCATGATACATTCACAGACTTGCTCACGCATTGGCTCCTTACCTTGTTGCTGGCGCAGTGGCAGACGAAGCTTCCTCAGCTGCCTGAATCCTGCAAGCACGGCATGAATGTTGCTGAATGCATGACCATCATGCAACAAGCTGCCATCTTGGAAATCAACTCTGGCCCATTACAGTTCGGTACACCAATGCAGAGGGCTCATGTACCAGGAAGCCCAATAAGCACATGTGCGCACCTAATGCCAACCAGCAAGGAAGTAAAATGGTTTTGTGCAACAACATGGACTCAACTTTGAACAAATGAGGATGCATTAGGCAGGAGTCTGACCTGCTGATGGTAGCCTTGTGGATTTGTGTCAGCAGCTGATGAGCAGAATTGGCCACCAGCAGTGTCTCATCCAGGTCCAGGACAACAGGTAGCCAGCTCTGCTGCATCAACTTGTCAGCCATCAAGGTTGTTTCTTGGGGCACAATGTAACCCAGGAACGCCGGAACTGGCTTGCCAGCTTTGCCTGCCACACAACAGGTTCTTGTGAGTGTGTGTCAGTGTGCGTGTCTACTGGTCTAGTTCTCGCGTCTGCCCACAATGCTGCAGTAGCTCAATCTTGATCAATGAGCATGTACCGTGTCACATGTGACGGCAAATGGTGCAACAGCATCATATCAACTGTGGCCCTGGAAGTAGGTGTAGCTTCAGCCTGTGCTTGTGCTTGACCGTCAAGCTTTTGGCCTGACGACTTGTAAGTTGTGGGCTGTAGAGCATCCGCATGCACACTGACATTGATGAGGCCCTCAGATGTGTACCTTGCACTGCGTTGATGGGAACCAGAAACAGCTCAGCCTTGGTGGGATGGCTGCCAAAGCCAACACGGATGGATTGCATGCCTATTACATCCTTGTTGGCTTTACCCTTGATGTAGGCTGTATGGTTTTGGGGCAGCCAATGACCAGCAGCTACAAAGCCCTTCGGGACTAAAGTAAAGCATGCTCCTGGACATGTGACACAAAGTTCACCAAAGCACGCACATGCTTATCATGAAAACAAGCGTATGGAACTGAGCAAACCAGCAGTGTGCTAGCTTGAAGGCTGCAAAGCTTGGCACTGATGTAGGATCTTAGAGGCAGGTGAAAATGACAAGGGAAGTATGCAAACTCACCGCCAGTCAGTATGTGCTGTGTAATAAGAGGGTGTGGAGATGTCCTGCATGAAATGCATGAGATGATACATGCTGTCACTGGCAAAGTTGTGTAGTAACATAACAGTAGCAAGCAGCTGTTGCTATTCTGTGAAGACTGGTTCACAGGTGCAAGGTGTTAGTGACCAAGTTGGGAAGATCTTGATTCATCAGGTGAAACAAGCTCGTGATGCAGCCCCCGAGCAAGCTCGTTGGCTTGGCGTTATGATCAACGCAGAGTGCACGAAGGTTCTTTCATACGAAACTTGTCGGCTGTCAAATGCAAGCATGGTGTTCAACCCGGGCAGAGTTATCTCATGTCAAGGCCAGTAAACACGTACGACAAAAAGCTCAGCGCCCCGAAGGTTTTGCTGTACTTGTTGAGGTACAAGTCTTTGCCCCTGACACGAGCTGGCACCCCAGAGAAGGTGCGGCAATCAACGCAGCCCTCTCTGGAACATGACAAAAAATTTCCAAGTGTATTTACCATAGTTCGCGTGCATATATTTCATCCGGCAGCAGGCGTTGCAGGTGAGATTGATACTGTTCCCAGGGCTTTTGAACACTTATACGGACCTCGATCCGTCCAACATCGTGAACAGTCAAAAATCTGTCAAAGCTCGTGCCAGGCATTGTCAAGCACGCATGATGGCAAAGGGACGGATTCCGATACAGGCAGACAGCAGATGTAAGACAAGCCCAGCCTTCCAAATTGAATAGGTGAACAGGCCACCTTGGCGTACCAGGCTGCAAACTACCTGAGCACCGCGATGCGGTTCTCCTTGGCAGATGGCGCCCCTGTGCACTTTCAATGTAGTCAGCTTGCCTTGCATTGAGCAGTAAGCAGGTGCTGTGCTCAGCGGCCAAAAGGGGCTTTCGAGAGGACCAAAGTTTGCCAATCCCAGATGGCACGCCCTTCCATCCCAGATGTGCCTAGGACCATTTGTCCCTAGCAACTAGCAATAATGCGATTGATGCTGCGAGCAGCAGCGCATGTCTAGCTTGATGCGTGCAAAGATGGAAATAAGATGTCATATGTTGAGGCGATGAAGCCTGCTTTGGTTTGCGAGAGGCGACGCACTCTTGTCCTGAGATAGCAACTGACACTGAAAGTGTACAAGCTCCGGCACTCATGTCTCTGTCAGGCTTGGCACACTTGGCGCATCTGAACAGGTTGCTTGGCCGCCATCTTTCGCTCAGTGGAGCAGCAGAGCTTGCCCACGCTGGTCGCTCCAGGTATTGGCAACATCTACTTCAGTCATGCATCAGGCACCACAAACATTTGTGCCTGATTCGTGTGTCCTGTGGCAGGTGCAAAAGGGTAACACCAATTGCAAATTCCCCATGGACTCGCTTACATCACAGGCTCTTTGCTTCCCAACCACCACACACGGTATCTATGCTGGTCCACAAATCGCCTGTATACACTGCTGCATTCAGTTCACAATCACGAACAGTGCTCCTTGTTAATCATCACCAGCAAAAGTGGGATCATTGCTGCTGTATCATGTTGAACTTGTGATGACAAGCCTCAGCTTGGTGCTCTGCAGATTTTGTCAATGCCAGCACTGTCCCCGACCATGTCTCAGGGCAATGTTGCCAGCTGGCAAGTCAGTGAGGGTGCAGAGATCACAGCAGGCGACATCTTGGCAGACATTGAGACAGACAAAGCAACATTGCCCTGGGAGAATCAGGACGATGGTTTCATTGCAAAGCTGCTGAAACCTGGGGGCAGCAAAGACATACCTGTTGGCACCCCCTTGGTTGTGCTGGTGGAAGAAAAAGAGCACATAGGAGATTTCAAAGACTTCAGTCCTGAAGGTGCTTCTGCAGGAGCAGACGCTTCTGAACAGACAGAACAGCAAGCAGGTGCATTGATACAACCCATGGCGATTGTTGCTGCCATGCCATGCATAACATGCCTTGGAAAATCTGTATGCCAATTAGCCGACAGTACTCTCAAATATTATTCTTTGCAGGCATTTTCTGGTCTGCGGTCTGATGCAAAAACAGGATTGCATGCATAGAATGCTTGCAAGTTGCGAAGACAAGCTCGCGCAGTGTCTTTCACCATTTTGAATTTGTAATTTGCAACAGTACAGATGCTCACAATGCAGCAGTCCATCCTGGAGTACAGTAGCAACCCTACAGCTTGTCTATGCTATTCCTGTATACACAAGATTTTGCCCTATCACAAGCTTTCAGGATGAGGCACCCTGAGCCTCTTATGCAACAGCTAGATGCACACCTGCACCATTGTTCACCAGACGTGACAAGCTGAACTGCGGCATCATGACTAGGACCAGCAAATGAGCAGTGCTCAGTTGCCGTGTTTCCCGATTTGCAGAGTCAAGAGGCACATCAGAGGAGTCTCAGCCAGCTGCGCCCAAACAGACAGCCAGCAGCAAAATAGGGCCAGCAGCGCATAGGCTCATGGAGGAGCACGGCCTTAATCCAGAAGATATCAACCCCACAGGACCCCAAGGGATCATCCTGAAGGGTGATGTACTAGAAGCTATTGCTAGTGGAGGCCAGAAGCAAAAGTCAACGCCTGAGAAGCAAAGCGAGTCTGAGTCTAAGGCTCAGCCTCAGCCTAAGGGAGTGGGCGAGTCACAGAGCAAGGCCCCACCCCCAAAGGAGGCGAAGGAGCACTCTGATAGGCAGCTTGAGGCCTCAAAGTCAGGCCCTGCAAAGGCATCTCAGCCGCCCAGTGGGGGCAATGCAGGCTCCAGGAAAGGCAAAGGGCCTTGGTACACAGATCTACCCAACTCACAGATACGCAAGATCATAGCGCAACGGTTGCTGGAGTCTAAGCAGCAGATTCCCGCCTTGTATGTCAGCGCAACAGCAGATGTGGATGCTGTTTCAGCTCTACGGCAATCTCTTAAGGAACAGGGCAAGAAGGTGATTGCCATTACAGATTGCTTTTGCCAATTTTCCACCGCCTGGTGATGACACTTTCAAGACCCCCACAGTCCCCATGCACACCTGAGATGCAATCTACATCAAAAAATGGACATGCAACAATTGCCTGTGCACACGCAGTGATGCATGTACACACCCGGCGCGGATTGCTGGTGAGTGCAGTGCCGCCTGCCATGCTTTGCCAACCAGCATAAGCATGTCTTCCTTGAAGCGGCACACACTCAACATATCTGACCAGGCATGCCTGATCTGCAGGTATCAGTAAACGATTTTGTCATCAGGGCAGCTGCCCTCGCTCTCAAGGCAGTCCCAGAGGCCAATGCACGGTGGGATGTTCAACAAGAGGAGATTAAGCTTGTCGACAGCATTGACATATCGGTAGCTGTGGCCACCGACTCAGGTCTCATCACACCTATCGTTGCTCAGGCCAACAACAAGTCACTGACTCAGATCTCCACTGAAGTCAAAGAGTTGGCTGGAAGAGCGAGAGACAACAAGCTCAAGCCAAATGAGTTTCAAGGAGGGTCATTTAGTATCTCTAACCTGGGCATGTATGGCGTGGACAGATTCAGCGCAATCATCAACCCTCCCCAGGCGTGCATTATGGCTGTTGGTGGGTCTGTAAAACACATTGTCATGCAAAATGGCAAGCCAGTGGTGAAGACTCGCATGACGGTGACCCTGAGCGCAGACAACAGAGTGTACAATGGAGAAGTTGCAGCCAAATTTTTGGAGGAGTTTTGCAACACCATTGCCAATCCTGTCAAAATGTTGAGTTGAGATAGTTAACAGGCCTAGAATCTGTGCAGGGTCTCAAGTCCAAGAGTTTTATTGTATTTCTGTGTGCTGTAGAAGCTTGTACCGTCTTGTCATCATGCTGTCTGAGTGACGGTTCAGCAGGCTACAGATGCAAATGGGGATGCAGTGCTGATTCACTCCTGCTGATTGAACATGTAGAAGACACATGTAGAGGACACTTCATTTCAGCAGCAGCTAATTTGCTGGGTCGCTGTATCAAGCAGCTTGAAGAGCGAGAGAGGTGTCTAGGTGCAACTGGTTCAACAGATGCTTGCCATTTCTGGTATTTAGACTTCTCCGCTAGGGCGATTTTAACTGTCCTGTGGATTGCGAAGTTGACCGGCTTGCTCGCGTTGACCACTGCAGGTCTAACTGCACTTGTTGGTAGCAGCACACGTTGACTGGCTATCAGCATCCACGTGCTGTCACCTATACTTGCCTGTAGATAACTCAATAGCTTCGATCAAGTCAGGTCGCAGGAAGGTCCGCACTGTGCGCTGAACAAGCGAGTTCGCACTTCAGGTTGCAGCCCCTTGTTGGCTTTGGGCGGTCTGCTAATGCACATGTAGCAGGCCGAGGTTTAAAGGATGTTTGATGATCGGCGGAGTACGTTGTGTTTGTCTCAATGCCTGGACGTTTGATCACTTATTGCATGTATTTGGAGCATCACCAGAGTTGTGACTGCAGAAATTGGAGTGGGTCTCACAGCATTTGGCCTGCTGTTCACTTTCCTTGGAGTGCTGTTTTTCTTTGATCGGGGACTGCTAGCCATGGGAAATGTAAGCTTGATAAGCAATGCAACTTTTTGCTGCAGCAACATGTCTCGTCAATAATGGCATGATGAGTTGACTTTCGGTGATGCCTCTTATCAACTGACGAGTCTAATGACATGCTGTATGACTGACTGACTGACATGTACTTGCAGCTGTTGTTCTTGGCAGGGGTGGGTACCACCATAGGGCCGAGGGCAACCCTCAGGTTCTTCATGAGACGGAAAAATCTCAAGGCATGCTTGTGCCCATTTGTGCATCTCACGCAGCATAAGCCATTGCAAAGCACACATTTGCTATTAAAAGCTGTTTCTGAGTTTTATGCTAGGTGGGCAGGAGACAAGTTGATCTGTCATTTCTGCAGGGGTCGGTCTGTTTCCTTGTGGGTGTAACACTTATTCTTGTCAAGTGGGCGCTGGTTGGTATCTGTGTTGAAACATATGGATTTTGGCTACTCTTCAGTGGATTCTTCCCTGTGGTACTTGGGTTCCTGAGGCGATTACCAGTGTTGGGGCGTGTTTTGGACCTCCCGGTATTGAAAACGGTGAGACGGTTTTATGTCATTGCATCAGCATAACGTCACAGTACCCAGCAGAAATCTGCTGTTGTGCCATAGTGCTGCATTTTGCAGTGTGGGCACACCAAGTTGCCAAGGATTGTATATTTGCAGCAATGAGTGCATTGGTCGTAGCAAGCAGGGATCACAGACAACCAGCACAATGATACTTCTCTATCACCTAGACATGATGGGCTTGTTTGCATCCAGGAATCAAGATAGCTCAGCAGCAGGGCTGATTGATGTGCAGGTGATAAACAAGATAGCGCCGCCCCAGTCGTCTGGTCTACCTGTGTGAAGTTGGTCTCCATCAGTTGCAACTTCACAAAGTGTAGAGGCAAATGTCCTGTCTTGTCATGCCCTATCGCGCTAGCCAAGCAAGTCATGAGCATTGATGCTTTGCTGATGTGACCTGTCTCCATTTTGACATGTGCCACGTTGAGTGTGTATGTGTTGCTTGTTAAGTGACTGTCCAGTAAATGAGCAAAACGGCATACAACAAGCTGTTGGAAGACTAACAGTGATCATATTTCATATGCTTCATACTTTGCGTAGTACAGCATGTTGCAGGCTACCTGCTGTACTCTCTTATATCTTGGTGTTGGCCTGTGCACATCACTTGAAATATAATGTGTGAGACATGCAACAGCTTATCATGATGTGCAAAATATCTCTACAACACGTTGTGCAACTTTAACAAGGCTAAGGCGGTCATACAGTTTGTTTTGCACGTGAACTCCCTTTATAAATGCATACTTCACACGCAGAGCACAAAAGTTGACCATCCAGAAAAATCAAGCTATTGAGTGTACAAACGCATGTGATGTATACAGCAAGGGCCTGTTCTCTAGCAATTTGCACATGACTGACTGAGGCTTTGGAGCAACAGCTGCTTTGCTGTTGAAAGAGCATGTGCTGCCGCGCCTGACACAGACCAGTACTGCACATGTTGGGAACCATTCACCATGAGTACTTCTGCATGCTGTTATGGGCACAGGCTGTTAGGCAAGCCTTACTGCACATCTCTCACAAGCGTATTTTGCTCCATGGACTGCCCATGCTTTTACTCACGTGCACTCACATGTCTCCCAGTAATTGCTCAAGCACTCCCCAGATGCCATTGTTCGCTCTGCATAACATTAATCCGCATGCATAACATTAATTCGTATGCACAGTAAAACTCTACTTGTCCTTCTCAGGACTGCTCGAATCAGAACCGCCTGCTGCCTTTGTTGGACTACCAGCATTGGACAAGTTTGCGTAGCTCTTCTTGCGTGCTAGCCGCTTCGCCTTTTGCTTGTCATACAGAGTGGCAAAGGTGTTGAGCATGTTGAGGACACCCATGTAGAAGGTGAGCACCCCCGCCAAGAAGACCCCCCTGCTACCCCTCAGGTCTGAGTCATGTGCTTCCATGTCCAGGTAGCCCTCAGCAGACAACAGACTGCGCCATGTCATCATCATCATCTCACCGCCTGCATCAACACCACATGCATGAAGTCCACTGAGGCATGGGTGGTACAGATCATCCAGACTGTATCTGCGCTGTTGTGGTGTGAAACACACCTTCATCTGCCATCTGAAGGTGGCAGGTAATGCAATACCTGCCACCGTGAGACATGGCAGGTATTGCATTAAAGAGACAAGCTTTGCTTGCAGCAGACTGACAAAACAACAAACAGCTTGGCACACAGTGATCAGCAGGGGATGACATGGTGTGACAAGATTTAGCTAGGGTATAGAGACAGTGTGATCAGTGCTTGCATCCGGCATGTGATTGACACCCCAGGTGTTCAGATTCCCCCAGTGGAGATCCACATGTCGTGTGGCGTGGCGCTGCAAAAGCCAGCATGCAAAAGGTGGCCTTAAGGCAACTCAGACTTCCTATCTTGTAGCAGGTGGAGAGATAAGCCTGTGTGTACCTATGTAAATCTCAAGGATCTGCAGGGCAAAGAGGAGAGGGTACAGGATGAGTAACTGCCCCTGGCCCCCACTGCTCTCCCCACTCACCACATCCATGGCGCTGTTCTTGCCCAGAGCTATGCGTGTGTACATGCGCCGCCTCTGATACCTGCACACTCACACGACAGACTTTGCTGCCATGCACACACACATAACAGACTCTGATGCCATGCACACACTCACGACAGACTTTGCTGCCATGCACACACACATAACAGACTGTGGTGCCTGCACACACTTACATAACAGACTTTGCTGCCATGCACAGCAGGTGATGACAACAGCCAAGCAGCAAGAGAGAAAGTGACGCCCTGCAGGTGGTGATTGTACACGTTCTCCTCATGTTGCATGAGGCTACAGGCAACGCAGCTCTACATAGCTGGGCTCACAGCTCATGGTTTGACCAGTGGAATCCCATGATGAAGTCTGGACAAAGGATCAAATCATGCATGCACATGTCTGCAAACAGCTTGACTGGTGACTGCATGCAGATCTGTGGTTCATGCAGAGTAATCACGCACAGGGGGGTACATAGATGTCATGATGTCCCCTGCAACGAGGAAGAAACCATGCAGCGCAACCTGGGTAGCTGCAAATTGGGCATCTGCATGAGCCAGGTGGCAACACAGGCTGTGGGCAAGACAGGTGATAAGGGCCACATGCCCCTGACAAGCCAGAGCAGTTGAAGGGCCCAGCTCACCTGTTCTGGACCAGCATGAGGCTGCCTTGGAAGGCACTCCACCACAGGAACTTCTTGACGCAGACTTGGACTGCAGGGGAGTCGACGGGCAGGGTGAGCAGGATCATGCAGGTGGCAATGGACCAGTAGTGGTGGTGGATCCACCAAGGCCGGATGCTGCTGCCATTCACCTGACGCATTGGCAGCAGTGGGTGGTCAGATGATGAGAAGCCCTTGGGAGGGTGGGAGCTGATGCAACGAGAATGAAGAGAAGCGTTGCTTGTCAGGCTGATCAGCTTTTGCTTGACATGCGATCCCAGCACATACAACTAATACATACACCATGACCAGCTGCCAGACTAAGTTCCCAGCGCATCTTGTATACTTGCCCAGAAAGCTTAGACCAATTGCACACAATTGCAACACATGACAATGTGAATTCAACAGAGAAGCTTATGTAATATTGCAATGAACAACAAAAGACGGCAGGCGATCTGCAGAAGTCGGACCATCTGCAAACATGCTTCAAGACTGCGCTTACACACCTTGAGAACATTTTCTCTCAATGCCAATGCTGTGTACAGGTACAGCATCCAGCACAGGAAGATCTGGACTCCAACCATGAAGGGAGGAGTCAATGAGAAGGCCTCATGAGCCTGGCTGCGAAGCTGAGCATTGTGCAGTCCCAATGACAGAGCTGCTCCAGTGACAAACATGATGACACCCATTTTGTCCCTGAAAGCGTGATATTCCTCCTTCAAGCGGATGCCTTCATTCCTCTGAAGACAAAGCGCACAGAGT
>JAABUW010007606.1_pt1 | contig 12977 bp, 1 predicted proteins | sample 5560081 | NCBI WGS metagenome assembly JAABUW01 (sample SAMN10711882, study PRJNA513363) | rock metagenome | isolation source: Antarctica rocks | place: Antarctica: Victoria Land, Knobhead sud
ATCGAAATCAATACAAAAATTAAAATGTTTTTTATCTACGTAACTCTATTAAAAGATAAAGAAACTTTAAAGAATTTTCGAATAAGTACAAGAAATAACATTGTTGCAATTTATCGAAACTTAACTTCGTTAAATCTATCTTTAATTGACATATTTTATCGTTTCAAAGCTATTATCGACTTTTCTTTCATATTTGACATTAAAAATGTTATTATAAAACGTGCGTCTTAAAATTCGACAAAAGTAATAAAGAAGTTAAGAACATTGTTCGAAGATGCAAAGAAATTTAATCGTTTAATAAAGCAAACTTAAGAACGTGCAACACATTACGTAAAATTAATATAAAGAAAAATTTAGAAAATAAAAAGTAAAGTATTCGAATCTTATTCGTAAATGCAATTTATAACGTTTAAAAACTTTAAAACATTTAATATTTATTAATTTAACATCTAAAACGATTTAAATTCTTATTTGATTAACTATAAAAAAAAACAAGATTTAAGTCTTCAACTATTCGTTCTAGCAAAAAAGAAAAAATTTTATTATTTCGATTTAAAATTAAAAAGAAACGTTATAAATCAAAATTAAATTAATAATCTAAATCGAATACTTCGAAGCTAGAAATAACTTTTAAAATTATACGTTTATTTTTTGTTTTAAAGAGTTTAACGCAAGCATAACAACAACAATCTACTCTATTATTGTTACTTTTTTCTCAAATTAATTTTTCAAATTTATGTTAAAGAAACTTATTACTATTGTTATTGTCTTTAAGAAATAAGCAAGACTTACAATAATCGACTTTATCAAATACTTAATTTCGATCAAATAATTTTTTCGATTTTAAGAGAAACTTTATGCGAATTGATTTATTACGTTTTTTACGCAATCGATTTAAGTAACAAGAGAAACAAGAGATTTAATTTAACAATTTTGAAAAAATGAGAGCAATTTTCTTATTTTTTTATTACAACTTTTGTACGAACAAAAACAAAAATTTCTTGATTCAATAATTAAAAGACGACTACTAAAAGAGAGAGAGTTGTATGTAGTTAAGTAATCAAGTAATATTAGACTATAAATTTAAGAATGCTTGCTATTAATATTAGCGATTTATTTACAATATATATGCGATCTCTCTTACTTAGATCTTAGAATCTTAGCTACTTAATATATTATTAGACTATATAGTGCGATTCATGCATGCATTGCGATAAGTCTCTATTGTTATAGTTGCCTACTAACTAGAATTCTATCTCTATCTTGTTATAGTATCTTTATATTGTTTATTTTAAATTATTGAGAAAGTCGTAAAAGCAATTATACAAATCAAAATATATTTATTTATAAATGCATTAACTTAATAATAATTAATTGTAAATATATATTAGCTATCGAAAAAACAAAAAGAATTTAAAAAAAAAATTATATTCTTTTTTATAATAAACAACAAATTATTGTTATCTCTACGTTATTAAAAAGAAGAGCAAATAGCAAATAGCAACGCAAAACAAAAAAAGTCGCAAAAACTTTCGAACGTTTAACGCAAGCTTAGATTTTGTCTTACTTTTTTTTATAAACAATATATAGAATTGCGCTACATTTATTAACGTTAATTCTCGCTTAATTAGTACGTTAATAGCTTATTAATTATAAAATAATAAAACAATTTACAATTAAAGAACGCAAATTGTTTGCAATTATTGTTAACAAATCGAAATTATATATAATTGCGCAAGTTTGTTTTTTGATACAACACAATGTTATACAAAATTTGTTTTCTCGACTTTAATGCTTTTAGTAATTTTATATTTGTTGTTTAAAAAAAAAATTCGAAGCTTTAAATATTGTTAATTTGAATCAAAGATTACAAGTAACGCAAAAGTTAATAACTTAAATTAAAAAATATATATTATAATATGCGATTTTTGTTTGTAATAAAAGACGTCAATACTTAACAACAATTGTTTAATCGAAACAAATTTAAAAGTAAGCAAAAGTTTGTCGCATCGCAATAAAGATATAAATTATATATTAAAACTTAGTTTTTAAGATAAAAGAATTAAAAGCAAATATTTTATAAAGACTTAACAATATCTTTACGTAATAATATAGCAATTTTTTTAGTTACAATATTGTTACAAAACGTTGTTTAAATTTTATAAAACATCTTCGAAATATTAAATTAAACAAATTGTATTTGTAATAAATTTTGCATTTAAAAATAAATCTAGCAATTAAAGTATATCAATAAATTTAATCTCTAGCTTTATACTTTGCAATTAATATTTGCATTTAGCAAGATTAAATAACGCTATTTTGTTATTTTTGATATTTTTAATTAACGAAGACTTTCGACAACAAATTAATAATAAAATAGAGTATCGAAAGTCGCAAAACAAAATGTAAAAAAAAGCGAAAAATTAATTCAATTACTTGACTTAAATATTTGACAAAAGAATTACGTTTAACAAAGAAAAAAGTAAATTTAATAATAATTGCTATACAACAATTTAGATGCGAAATCAAAAATATTAAAGTTTAATCTAATTTGTTGTATCAATGACGTTATAAGCATTGCTATAAATACTTGTTCGTAATTAAATAAGCAAAATAGCGTTACATAAAATTAATTTAATTTATTCTCTTTTTTGTTACTTTATTAATTTAGAAATAAACACAATCTTCTTTTAATATATTTAAGAGCATATAAATTCGAAGAATTTTTCGTTATATTAAAACTTACGCATTATAATCTTTGTTTTTATCGAATTTTTATCAATTATTAAGAAGCTAACATTAAGTCTTATTTTATTATCTTTTTTGCGAAATTTCAATCGCTAAATTATTCTTTTAACAATATTTACTTTGTTCGTTTATTATCTTTAGAGATCTTAATCTCGCTCTTAAGTATTTGTCGATTTCGCAAAATTAAATTTGAGAAAATAAAGAATATTACAAATTTGATATCAAGTTATAGATTAACAATTGTTAAGTATCTAGCTTTGTTAAAACAATATTGTTACAATCTTAGCAAGCAATTGCTTATCGAGATAGAATTGCTAGTTTATTTAGATAGAAGATGCAATACGAATTATCGCTATGTATTTAGGCAGGTTTCTCTTCATAAAATTTAATTATCTTTTATTTATTTTATCAATTTGATAGCTTCAATTATTAGGTTTGTAGTACGACATTATTGTTTACTTATTTATTAGTATCTTGTTTTTCTAAATATATCAATTAGTATTTTTTGATAATTATTGATAGAGTTACGAAAATCGTACTAGCTCTATAGTTATTTTAGTAATTTTACATCTTTTATCAAGACTCTTGTTACGATATTTTTGTTATATCAAAGAATTTCTTATTGATATAGTAATTTTTATCGCAATTGTTTTACAAAAGTATTAAAATATTATTTCGACAATAACAAGATAACTATCTTAATAGCATTTTTTTTACATTTGCTTACTTGTGCTTTTTAAATTTACAACTACTTGAAAATAGTAAATCTACTCTATTTTTCTATTGAATTAAAATTTATTGTTACTAGTATTGTCGAAGAACGTCTTTGTCTTATTATAGTAAAAAAATTTACTAATTGAATTACACAACAAATACAATTCTTCGAATTGTAATTATATTTTGCTAAATAAATTGTTAATTAAAGTTAATTTATTTTAAATATTAAAAGCTTTGTTGCGAAATACAATACTTGAAAAGCTAAAGTTGACGCTAGCAACAAAAAATCAAATACGATAACATTATTTAGAAAGAATTATTCTACAAATACAATTTTGATTTACATGTTTTTAATTTCACAAAAAAAATTCTACGAACACGAGTACTTAAAAGATTCCTAGTTCGTTAGTAAATTTGTTCTACTTTTTATAGAAAAATTTATTGCAAAAGAAAATTCTTTTATAAATCGACAAAGAAATTTCTTTATTAGCAATTCTTTTACAAATTAAAACTTTCGAAGCAAATCTATATTAACATTATTGTTTATTATTATGTTAAACATCTTTTGACAAAACATTAATTTTTTTAAGTAATAGTAAAATGCTTTGCAAAATCTTATTGAAGAAGTTTGTGCAACGTCTAGTTTAGTTGATCTAATTAATTTTGTTAATTTTTTTGATTTTGTAGAAATTACAAAAGATATTGATTCTAATAGATAAAACGTTGTTGAAATAGAATTCTTTGATTCTTATTATAACAATAAGATTGTTGTTATTGTCTTAATAGTAAAGTACGCTAAAAAAGATATTTATTTTTGCGACGTATATATCTTTATAAAGTGTTGTAAAGATATAACAATTATTAAGAGTCTTAAAATTATTAGAAATAATTTTTATACTTGTTTTTGTAGTATTGTCTTAAAATAATATATTTTTACGTTATTAAAAAAATAGAATTTTTTTGTCAAATACGAAGATAATATCGCTTATTAAGCGAAAGCTTTAATTAAAAAATAAAAATAAATTTCTTTTATAACATTAATTACGATTATTTGTAAACAATATATTATAAATAATATACATCGACATTGCAAATCTATAGAATTTGCTTATATTATTATAAAAGTAACTAGATTCGCAAACATATTAATCTACAATTAGATTTACTTAATATACAACAATTTCGATTTAAAATTTTGTCGAGATTTGAGTTTATCTATTTAAGCAATCGATATAAATTTCTTTTTTAATAAGATAAAGATCAAGAAGAAAATTTGATAGACATTAGATGCTAGATATTGCGAAAATATAGTTTACGTAATATTTGTTAGAAATTAACGCAATCTAGACGACTTTAACAATTGCTTTAATAACGTAGTTTGATTTTACAATTAAGATTAATACTATTAAGACAATTATAAGAACAATAATAATGCTACGAAAATAAACAACAATACTAGTAAGATACAATTTGTTTATTTTAGTTCGCAATCTTTGTTACGCAATCAATTTTCTACATTTTATTAATTTTAATTCTCTAAATTACAATTTCAAGTTTTATTTTACTAAAATCGTACTTATTAATCTTAATAGTCTTAATAGCAAAAATAGCTATTTTAGCAATTCGATAATTATTAAAGCAAATCTTAGAGTTAAGCTCAAATTATTTTGCTTAATCAAAATTAATTATTCAAAAATATTGATCGATTTATGTTATTAAATCTTGCGACAAACGCGTTCGCTTTGTAGCAATCTTTCTTTTGTTTTTTTTAAAACTACAATAATTAAGTCTAGCTTTGACGTTTCTAGTATTTGTAGCAACAATAGCAAGCTCGCGTATATTATAATAAAATAAACAAGAACAAAAATCTTAATTAAAAGAATAATTTAAATTATAAGAAACTTGACTATTAGAAAGATAAAAAATACTATATTAAAAATAGCATTGTAAAGAAGCAAAACTACAATGTTAAAATCTTTTTTCTTTAGACTTTTAAATTACAATTAAGAGACACGAAATGCAAACAATATAGCATAAAATTCTTTTTTAAAAATAAACTTTATTGGCATCTTTGCAATTGCAAAATTAAGTTAACAAAGAAAATAACTTTTATCGAAACAAATTATAATAAAATTATTATTTCGATAGCGCATTATAATATCTTTGAAATTATTTACTTAAAAGTATCTTTTAACAAAGCACAAAATCTAGAATTTTGATTGTAACATTACGTTATTATCAAGACTTTTATTGTTATTGTCTAAAATAATAATATTGTTTTAAATAATAAAAAAGATAATAATAATGTTATATCGAACTTTAAATACATAATATTAATAATTGATTGCAAATTCTTATACAAGCAATTAATTATCGCAATTATTAAATATACTTCTTAATTAATTAGAGTTCGAGATATCAAAAATGTTTATCTCTTATTATTAAAATACGCTATCTTAGAATTATTTGTTAATAATAGCTTAAACAATATTTCGATTCGCAAAAAACTTTAGAAACAAATACACATCGTAAACAACTTAAAAATCAATATATTATTAAAATCGAATATCTTAAATTTTTAAAAAATGCATTTAGATTACAAGTACAAACAACTTATTATAAACAATTGTAAAGAAATATTTGTTTCGATAAAAGTAATCTTAATTAAGAACAAGATAAATCGAATAATACGAACTTTTATAATAATTATAATTTTATCGCATAGTAGTACTATAACTCTAGTATATTTACGCGAAGATACGTAGCTATCTTAGAATTGCGATTTTATATTTGTATCTTATTAGCAAATATCTAATTGTTTTAATTTTAAAGACGAAATTCTCTTTTATGTTATTGACGTTAATTTGTTTATAATACAAGTAAACAACACTCTTAATCAATTTATTAAAATAGACAAAAATTCTCGTTTAAATAGTTTACAAAAGTACGAGAAAAAAGACTATTATATAATAGTTTTAGAATACTTTTATCTTGTTGTCGACTTCAATATTTTTACAAAATCTTAAGTAAAGAAAGTCTTTAAGCTAGACGTAAGCGTCTTGATTGTATATGCTTTTACGTTCGTAGAATCTAAATTATTTATTAAAATATTTACGTTGCTTATAATAACATTCTTTGTTGTTATAAAAGTCGAATCTATTTTTATTGAAAAATTAATTTTAGTAATTTAGACATTTATAAAGTATATCAATTTTAATAACGTTATCTTTTATAACGTTATTGAAATCGATCGAAAATAGCTTATTGCAATAGCAAAAATCTTTTCTCTACTATAACAAAATATTAATTGAATTGTCGATCTATTAAAGTCGAAATAAATGTCGATTATTTTAAAATTTAAGATTAAAATTGACGTTGCAAAAGTTTATTTTTTTAATTTAGCAAACAAAGAATTTCTCGATTAAAAATATAACAAGTTGCACAATTAAGATCGCATATAGTTTACTACTTAGTTTATCAAGTTTAATTGACTTGTCTTCGTAATATAAAGAATTATAGAATAGATAAAAAAACAACAATAAAAAGATCGAGTTGTTGTAGACATTTGCAATTTGAACAAAATTACTATTATTAATAGTTATTCGCTATTATTATAGTTAAATATTATTTTATAGATAGCGAGATGTAAATTTATAACAATAATAGATATTGCAAGATTCTTTTATTAGTAATTTGTTTGTCTAGATAATAGAAATAAATTAACAATAATCTTTTATTGCAATTAAAAGCAATTTAATATCGCAACAATAAGATTTAAGAATTTATTATTTTACGTGCAACAACAAATTGATAATTTTTTTCGATTTTATCGCACATACGTTAGAGTTTATATAAACAACATAGTAATATTTTTTAAAATCTTAAAAGAGCACGTTAATTATCTACGTACAATTTTTTACTTGTTGAATTTTAAAAGAGTTATATTGTTTTTTAAAAAGTTATTTTTAAGCTATTTGTTTGTTATTTTATTAAAACAAAAGATAGATATCTTTAATTTTATTGTTTTAGTTGATAAAATTGCAATTATTAAAAGCTTGAATTTCTTGTATAAGCTAATTGATTTAATAAAATAATTACGAGAATATGTTGCACACTACGCTTAGAAAACAAAAGTACTTTAACGTCGCAAAGTAGTATTGCTTAAATTATTTTCGTTAAACAAAGATTGTGTAAGAAAAATCTACAATTAAAGAATTGTGTTGAAATTATTTATTGTAGAAAAATTGAATTTCTATTGACAACTTTAGAAGTCTTTTGAATGCGTTAAATTTCTTGTTTACTTTAATTGCGATTGTATTTTTTATATTAATATAGACGTCTCTAAGTAGCGTAACTTCAATACTATAATTTATTATTTTAAGAAAGATGTCAATTTAGAAAAATTATAAAAAATTGACGTAAAATCTATTTTGTTTCTTAATCGATTACTTAATTTTATAAAAACGCGATACTAGTTTATCGAACTAGAGATAATAAACTTAATATAAGTAGTAAAACGCGTTCGATATATAATCGAGACAACTTTTACTATTATAATTGTTTTTATTAATTATTTTGTCAATTCTTTTATAGTGCGTTAGACTACGCTTAGTTTAAGCAATATTAATAAACTTAATTTACACTTAGTACGTGCGTTTATTTATCTTAGTTAGTTTCAATTAAATGTAAAATATTGTTTTGAAAAACAATACATTACTTTAAACGCGTTTTTTAGATTGCTTGTTACATCTACTATAAAAACAAACATCAACAATTTGAGAGCACTAAATATAAATATCTATTATAAGAGAATCAAGAATCTTGAGATATTAAACTAGATATACACTTATTAAGGTATCTTAATCGTTATGTTAGTAAACTTTAAACAACGTTTGTTCGACAAATACGTTAAGAAAAAATCTTGATAAAATCTAATAAACATATTGACAAGCTTAAAGAAACAAATATCTTAAAAATAGTTATCTTTAAAATAGATACTTAATAATGACAACTAGATTCTTGATAATTATAATAATATTAATAAATTTAGAAATGCTAAAGAATTCGTCTTTATAAAATTTTGTATCGAAATTGACTTTAAGCTTTACGATAATTTAGTATATTACTTTGACGAAAACAATATTCGCTTGCAACTATATATATTTAGATTAACAAAAAAGAACATCTTTAAAGTAATTTATAACAATAATTATTACTTTAATTATTATTGTTGCTTTGCAAGAATCTACGAAACGCTTTTTATTTTTTGAGCGCTTAGTTAGATTTGCATCTATGTTAAACATTGCTTTGTTTACTAGATTAACTAAATTAAATATTATTGTCTCTATAATAAATTGATATTAATATTTATTAAATCTTATTCTTTTTATATTATAGTTATAAACTACGTAATTAAACTACTTTATAAATACGATTGTCTACTTATTATTATCGACAAATTTAGTTGTTATTTGCAATTAATTATTAATTATATTACGAACTTTGTAATTGTTTAAGCACGACGCATTTTAAGTTGCTTATAAATAACAAATTAAAATATATCTTAAATTATTATTTTCGATTGCAACTCGAAATTCATTTTTGAGTTTTAACAAAAAAAATTCCTTTAGCTAGATATATTACTTCTAACTAGTATAGTCTATTATTTGTAGATAAATAATTAATTAGAGCAATCTAATTAGATTGTTAAAATCGTTATTTGTTATTTTATTATTATCTATCTTGACGTTAAGTAATAACAAGTCTTATCTACTCTATAATTATAGTTAAACAACAATTCAAACATTGCTATTAATCTTGTCTCTAACAAAATAATGTATAAGTTTAAAGTTAAGAAAGCACTTTTTTTACTTTACAACGATTACTTTATCACGAACGTATTTGAGAAATGCTTAGAATTTCGCGTTAAGATTGTTAACGCGATCGCATTCGTTAATACAAAGACGAAGATTTATTACGACGTTAAACATTAATCTATGCTACTTAATCTAAATAACAAAATCTACTTGCGTCTCAATTATAACTATCACTTGCTAAAAAAGCTAAGCAAGAAGATTTTATCTTAATGTTGCGATTCTTTTCTTATAAAGAAAAGAATTAGTTGTTGTTACAATTCCAAGCTAGATAGACTTCGCTCTTCGATTACTTTTTAGATCTTCGCTCTCTAGTCTCGAATATACTATAAGTAACGTCTAGCGCCTTGGCACTTATAGTACTTATACTTATTTCTTATATATAGTTAGTTTTGCATAATTAATATTTTTGTTAATCAACTATATATTAGTTATTAAAGCTCTAATTTTAATATAATATTAGTTATCTTTTTAAATACGACTTTGCAAATCGTATCTTAAAGATACTTATATTTGCTAATTTTTTTTCTTTAAAACGTACTTTAAATATAGAGTTATTAAAACAACTTTAAACACAAAGTTATTAAAGTAATTCTAGATATAAAGTTACTAAAATAGACGCTTTGCAAAACGTAATTAAGTTGCAACAATAAATATCTTTTAATTGACGTATAACTTAACAATGTTTAATTTCGTTAATTCTTTAGTAATTTTATTAGAAAAAATAAACGATAGATTGTTCTAATTACGACTTAGTAAACTTATTAAAATAAAATTAATAAACTTGCTAAAATAAAAATAAAATTGTTTTAACTTCGATCTAATAAGTTTGCTAAAATAAAATTAGTAAATTTGTTAAAATAAAATCAATAAATTTGTTAAAATAAGATTAGTAAACTTATTAGAACAACAATTACAATGCAATTTTGTTGTTATTTTCGAACAACACTTTTGTTTTTGTATATTAAAAAATTTACTACGCAACAAAACAACATTTTAAGCAATATTTATTTTTGATATCGAAAATTTTGCTTTGCGAATAATATAAATTATTTAACATTTATATAATTTTAAATATATTTAATCTTAAGCTTTTATTTTCGTTTACAAACATTTATATTATTTGCATTTTATTTATATTTATAATATAATTAATAAAAAATTAGTTTCAAAAAGCAAAGTTAAGTCTAACTTTAGCAAGAATCGCAAATTATTTAAGAAACTTTTAATAAATAAAATTAATTAAATGTTAATATTGTTTTTTGTTACAATTATTATTTTGTAAACTCTTTATTAAATTAAAACAATCTTAAAGACAATTTAGAGTTTAAAGAGCACTTTAATTTATTTAAGTACAATATATTTGAATTTTCGTTAATTGTTTGATTCAATTTTTACGAAATTATAATTGATAAACTAATTAGATTAAATTTGTTTAACAATATAAATTTGTCAAATATATTAATTTGATCTTTGATATATTAGTTGTTAAATAATAATTTTGCTTAATTTTGTAACAAATATACTAAGAAAAAAGACAAAAATAAGTTAAGTTAACGTCGCACTCTAATTAATCAACTTAACAATTTTAACGAAAATTAATAAGAAACGTCTTAACTTCTTTAAAAAGCAATTAAGAATAACGTAAAAAAATAATTTTAATTATTTTATAAAAATAATATTATTATTGTTAAGCTTTAAGTTGATAAAAAAATCAATTTTAATTTTGTTTGTTAGTTAAAAATTCAAATTAACTCTTTGTAAACTTATTTGAATTAAACGAAATTAACAATAAGTATTTGTAATAAAATAATATATTATCTTTAATAAAAGCGCAACAACGCTTTAGTTTAATGCGATTTATTTAAAGTTATTGTACGTTAATTAAAACAAAAGTTTTCTTTCTCTTAAAATAAAGAAATTGCATTTATTAAATCTATTTATATAATTTACAACTTTAACAATAATAACAAATATAATTACTTTTATAAATTTAGTTTATAAGCAAAAGATTAACTTAACAATGTTTATTTCGTTTGTAATCTTAAGTTAAAGCTACGAAATATAAAAAACAATAAATACTTTTTCGATTTCTTTATTTTTACTAAAAATTTCGAAAAGTTTAAACAATAAGTTATTGTATTAATTTTTAAATTTAGTAATACTTTTTAACGTTTTGTTTTTAAGAAAGTTAAACTTAGTTTTGTTATTATTAAAATTATTAACAATGCTTTTAGAAAAATTAAGCATTGTTTGTTCGATAAATTTGTCAATTTTTATTTAATAATAAATAATTTATTTGAAGACTTAAGTACTTAATAAAACGATTTAGATAAAAAACAACGTAACTTTATTAAAATTACGTTGCTCAAATTTGTTATAAAAAATTTTAAAATCTTTAATTAATACGTCAATTGCTTTATATTTATAACAACTAAAATCTCTATATTAAAAATTAATAAAATATATTAATTTAACAAAGATTTAAGCTATAAATTTCAAAGTCGCTATGTTACTTTAACAAATTATATTATTTTAAATTAACTTATTAAATTAATTTGTAAAATCAATTTAAAACTTTAACAAATAAAGAAATCTTATTTAATTATTATTTGAACTTCTATTTATATACGAGCTATTAATAACATTAATAAGCGCAATAATCGTATTAGCATTTTTAAGCTTTTTGAATGTATTAATACGAATATTTGCGATATTAATAACTTTAGCATATATATTTTTATTCGCAACTAAAAACAAAATATAGAAATATAATTTTAAGTTTTTAAAAATAAGATTAAGTCTTTTAATCTTTGTCAAAAATATTTTAAGCTAAAATATAAATTATATCATAAAAACGTCTTTTGCAAAAACAAATTAATTAAAATTAAAAATAAAACTTTTGTTAAATTTAAGATTTATAATATTAATAATTTCAAGTTAATAATACTTAAAGAAAATAGTTTCTTTAATATCTTAAATAACAACTTAGATAACTTTAGCAAGTTAAAAAATTAAACGTTCTTAACAAGAGTTGTAGTTTAGAATAGAAGCTAGCGCTTATACGAAAAATAATAAAAGAGCTTAAAGTTATATTTAACTTACAAGATAAGATCTTGTTCGTCGAAGTTAAGCTTAGTTCTTTTGTTCTAGAAGCAACTTCTTCGATCAAGAAAGTTTATAATATCTCTTGTTAAAAAGAAGAGATTATTAAAGTCTATTTAAATAATATAAAAAGCAAAGATTAAATTCGTAACAACATCTTACAATATTAGACTAATCGCGTCGGGTCGAGTTATCAAGTTCGGGTCGAGTACTCGACCCAAATCGAGTCGAATTGATTTCAAAAGTTGGAATCAAATTGTCGATTCAATATCTAATATTGGAATTGACAATTCGATTCAATTTCTAGAATTGAAATCGAAACTCAACTCGAAAAATCGACTCGAATTGTCAAGACTACTATTTTTAGTAATTTATTTTATTTTTAGTAGTAATTTATTTTATTTTTAGTAATAATTTATTTTATTATTAGCTATAATTAATTAATAATTTAACAGAAATAATTAATCTATTTAACTTAATTAATAAATATAGTAGATTGTTTTTATATTATGTATTACTATTGTGCATTACTTA
>JAABUW010007607.1_pt1 | contig 12976 bp, 10 predicted proteins | sample 5560081 | NCBI WGS metagenome assembly JAABUW01 (sample SAMN10711882, study PRJNA513363) | rock metagenome | isolation source: Antarctica rocks | place: Antarctica: Victoria Land, Knobhead sud
TCATTGCTGACCTCGTTCCTGTTTGACTGCGTAGGTGAAAGCTGAGCTGAACTACAGCGACCTGCTGACTGTCACAGACATGGTCTGCTCAACAGCCTTCGACCGTGACGATGAGTTCTTTGCTACAGCGGGCGTCTTCAGACGAGTCAAGATCTTCGACTTTGCTTATGTACAGGATAGCGACACTAGCATTCATTACCCAGTTCTTGAGATTCCCAGCAGGTCAGTCACCCGTTTCGTTTCTGCTGCTGATGCTGTTGTTGCCTAGCTGCGGAACTACTGCAGCTGTCAATCAACTGCTCTGCTGAATCTGACCCTTTCGTGTCACAGCTGGCAGTGTCTGTGTGTGCATGCGCAGCTGTGTTGCATACAGTGGCAGGCTTACTCATGCATAGACAATCAGCATGAACAGGTCTAGAAACTTGTGTTCGCAGCAGTGCAGCTGAAGAGCTTGCAGGCATCTCTGTACAATGTGTTGCTTCTCTTATAGGGCCATAGGCTGTTAGCTTTCAGAAGTTGTCTGTTGAATCCTTTGACAACGGTCTTTTGGATCCTTTGACAATGCTGAACACCAGAAATGCAGCTGCCTGAGCGTTTAAAATGTCACTATCGGGTGCATGTTGATAACTCTTCTGTGTGACTGTGCAGGTCCAAATTGAGCAGCGTGTGCTGGAACAGCTATGTGAAGAGCAACCTGATTTGCAGTGACTATGAGGGGGTGGTTCAGCTGTGGGATGTCAGCCAACAGGCTGAGACCATGACTTTTGAAGAGCATGCTAAGCGTGTATGGAGCGTGGATTTCTCACAAGTGAGCTACTCATGCAGACTTTCTGATGCACGCCACTGTGTTACATGTCACCAGTCGATGTGCATAGTTTGAAGCAGATGTAGTATTGTATTATGTACGATACTGTACTATCCTTGATCAGCATTGTATGAAGGCTGGGCTGTCATGCTGCCTCTGAGCAGCATTCTGTTGCAGCGTTTGAGTGGTTGAGGCTGGTCCTGTTCAGCTGATCCTGTTCAGCAAGTGTGTCACTAGATGCAGCCCAGTAGGGACAATATCTGGTGCCCTTGTCCACTGCTTTTTCCAACTGCTGCGCTCTTACTTGCGTGATGTTGGCCAACTTCTGTCCACTGCTGCCGAAGACTGATTCAACTGCTGTCCATTGCTGCTGTAGACTGATCCAACAAGGTTCCTGAGTGGCAGTGATGATGGCACAGTCAGGCTCTGGAGCATTGCAGACGAGAGCGCTGTGGCCTGCATTGACAGCAAGGCCAATGTGTGCAGCGTGCAGTTCAGCCCAACCAACAGCAACCTGATGGCCTTCGGCTCTGCCAACTACAGAGTGTACCTGTATGACTTGCGCCAGGTAAGACCTCCTGTCTGTCTAGAAAAAGAAAAGAAAAGGCTACACCTTTCAGCGTCAGTTTCATGAGAAGCCAAGTATTATGCTGGGCTGCCCAGGTGCTTGTCTACGTTGTGGGTGTGTGCTGTCATCATCTGACTATAGAGGCCTGAAACTATTGGCCTCTTGCCTCCAGAGGTCTGAGGTCATTGGCATCTATTGCTTTAGGGTGTAAAGTTTGTTGGTATTGTGTAATGATGGTTCATTATGTGTTTGGTTTTGTGTCCCAGTGTCTAGCTGACACTCTCACATGAGGTAAAATTTACCTCAAATGACCCTCCACAGATTGCTTGCTCTTGCTGACACTGAACCATCAGACAGTCCTGCCAGTGCTTGCATCTGATGACCTGGTTACTGCCTACCCTGCTGCATACGAACCTTCATGCCTGTGTCTTTGCATGTATACATCTTGCCCTTGCTCCTTCACTGCATCAGGAATTTGACTCGGTTTGGTGTGATACATCAGCGCACATGCAAGGCTCATGTTGCGTACACCTACAAAGCATCCATGCCCTGCCTTGCTGGCAAACTACACTTTTGTGCCAAAAGCTGAATGACTGAACTCTTCCTGCCTGGCACCGCAGATTTCAGCTCCTCTGGCTGTTATTGGTGGCCACACCAAGGCGGTGTCCTATGTGCGCTGGGTAGGCAGCAACCAGGTCATCAGTGCATCCACTGACAACAGCCTGAAGCTGTGGGATGTTGCTGATGCAGCCCAGTCTGAGGGCAACTGTGCTCCCATCACTTCTTTCACAGGTGAGTGGTTTGTGATCATGCAGCACCCATTGTGCACTTCATTGCTTGCTATTGATGCATCGCTGTGTTTGTCATATGTCTGTTTTTGGGGGTCACAGGTGAGCATTTTGTGATCATGCAGCACCCATTGTGAACTTGTGTGCTTGCTACTGCTGCGCTGCTGTGTCTGTCATGTGTCTGTATTCCGGGGTCAGGTTTGTTGGTTGCTGGTTTGTGTTGGCGCATTGTTGGGGTGTATTTGCGAAGGCTGGTGTTTGCTGTGGGCCCTTTTGGTTTGTGACTCTGCACCTGGGGCACACCAGCAGCATGTGGCCCTGAAGTTCATTGAGCTGCATCTGAACTGATCATCAATTATGTGGGCATCAATGATGCAGACAAAAAGTAGGGCGTGCATCTGCATTGCATAGGAAATCAGAGCGTAGTTGCTGAGACATCAAAGTGTACTATTGTGTTTTTTACAATCTAGAATATTGCATATTTATTATTTATAATGCATGTTATTGCATAGGAGCGCCAGTAGGCTTGATGCCACATGTCATGCTGCAGGGCACACAAACGAGAAGAATTTTGTGGGGCTGTCAGTCAGCAAAGGTGGCTATGTTGCTTGTGGCTCGGAGAACAACGCTGTATACTGCTACAACAAGGCGGTGCCAACTCCCATATGTGAGCACAAGTTTGGCACTCCCGGTCAATCCGATGACCCTACCGAGGCTCACCAGTTTGTTTCCAGTGTCTGCTGGAGTCGCAAGAGCAACACCATGATCTCAGCCAACTCTATGGGGAACATCAAAGTTCTTGAGCTGGTGTGAGATATATATTGGGGCTCGAGGAGCATCCCAAACATGTGCATGTCTGTCTGTCCTGTGTCTGGCCTATTGCACAGGCTCATTTCCTGTTGGGCGGGGGATGGCATGCAAGACTTGGTGCAAGCTAGTGCACACCATGCAGGCCTTCCAGCTGTGTACTATATGTTTTGTTCTGGTACTCTGATCGAGAATTTCTCGCTATTTGGTTTCCTTGCAAACTACTGGTTTTTCGTAACTTGCTCCGAGAAGACTTTGCTTGGTCTGTCTGACATGTTGACCTTCATCTGCAGAGATGGCAGCGTAGATTTGATTGCCTGCATTTTTTGCATCACAATGTTGCAAGTGCCATGTTCTGCAATACCGAGTCTGGCATCACGTTCTGGTTTTCGACACAATGCTTTTGATCGGTCTCTTCTGTAACGGCCACACAGTAGACCGATTCTGTCAAGAATTGTGCTTGATTTCTGATAAGAGGTGCCAAGTGCTATTGTCTGACTTGACACACAGGCAAGCAAATTTCTACCAGCACACTAGCTCTTCAACAAGGACAACTTGAGACCACAACACCAGGAAAGCCAGGATGTGGATGACACCCTGGCTTTCCTGGTGTTGCCTGCGAGACGAGCCTGTTCATCCTGTAGATGCGAAAAGGATTCGAGGCTTATGAAGTTGTAACTAACCCAATGTTTTTCATTCGTTGCAAATGATTGTGTCATCATTGACGGAGCGGCCAATGATCTGCGCAGCGTGTTGCAAGCAAGCGTAAGGCGTCCTCTCAGGCAACACCCGACATTGCCCAGATTGATGCAGATCAACAATGACAACATTGCTGCTCCCTAATACATTACGTACAACTACTGGTGTTACAATAAACAACGTGGACAGACAAGCAATAAGCCTTCTAGAAAATCTGGTACCTCCTGGGAAATCTGGTCTCTGCATTGAGCTACCTCGAGACGACTTCTAAACTGCAGCAACTCCAAATTTCCTGTCTAAAGCATTACAATGTTTAGGCAAGTCTGCAGTTGGTAGACCATCAACAACTCATCCAGGACGAATGGGACCAGCTGAACCTGGCCCCAAAATGCATTGCTGCAACTGCATTGTGCCAATGTCCATCCCCATGGTAACAACAAAGCATGTTATCATTTGGATTCAACACGTTCACAGCTGCTTCAAGCTGGAGACCAACTGTCATGAATTTGCACAGGTTCTATAGAAGCTAGCATAAAGCTTGGATATGCTACCATTGCTGTTGTTTGCAGCAGACCCTCTGGTCTTGGCTACCAAAGCCAAACTGAACCAAACTCCATCTCATGCAAATTGGCATGCACACAAGACGTTGACAAGGCACTACTGCCGTTGCCTCGTGCTGGGTGGCTCAGCACTGTCTGTGAAGCATTGCTGATACAACTGGTCGTTCGTGCCTAGGGTGAAGTGCAGAGTTCGCCGACTGTAGTAGTGAAAACCCCACGTCTCTAGGTTGTCTGCAATCAAAGGCGCCCATGTAAGCCTCATTCATCAAGTTGAGTTAGAACAGCAATGCATGCAACACTGACTCGATTTTGTGTGCGGCCTGCTTATTTCCAGCATCGCACCTCGGAGCTTCCATGAGCCTATGACTCTAGATGCAGGCAGCAGCTTCAGGTTATGCTTCTTTTGAAACAATTGCCATGCAGCATCTCAGCAAAAAGGGCCCACACTAATCAAAACGCCTCTCTCACATCCTTGGCAAGACCAAACCACATGACATGCCACACATGTACACCTGACACGTCTCAATAAGAGTGCCCAAACATGCAGCCACATGCATTGGACATGAGCATGCAACAACAGCTGGCTGTTGCTTTATAGTGCAATGTACAATACAAGGTATGGCAGCATGGGATGTCACAAGCCAGGAAGACAGGACTTTGAGCTTGAGAGATGAAAAGTGTTTGGAGCTGGACTTGCCTATGACATCATCTAGCAGGTGGGCTTTGCCTGCTGCCATGCCAGCTCCCGCATCCACATTGATGTGCATGAAGTGCACATGCAGATGGTAATAGGAGGGGTGGTAATGGATATAAGCACGTATCTGCTGAGCTGTCACGCCGTACTTGCCTTCAATTGCCTACTCAGGCCAGGGCGTGGGTAAGGTGGCAGGCTCTTTGTTGGTATGCATTCAGCCAACGGTGAAGATTGCAACAAAATTGGAAGTTGTGCCCAGATGAAATTTGCAATCTGACAATGCAGTGCTTGCATTGAGATTTCAAAATCACCACGTATCTACTCAAGTACAGCTGATGCAATATAAGCACGCATTGCACAGCTGATCAAGCAATGCCACAATGGTGTTGGGATAGTGCAACTGGGTTGCAAACTGGCCTGTATGTTCCACAGACCAGTTGCAAAATTGCACATGCAGTCTGAAGGAACAAAAGCACAGTTGGCAGGAGCTCACCTTGCATGCTTTTTGCTTGATGTTCTTGAGCATTGTTACATGATCTGCTGTCAGATCTCGCAATGATTTGAGGTCTCTCCTGCCATACAGCAGCATACTTGAATAATAATAATAATAATATTAACGCTCTCCAGCTCATGATGAGCTAGGTACGTGCAGGAGTAGTATCAGTCCAAAGTCAGTCAAAGCATACTTTGGTCAAGCAACTCAGTGAACATAAGGTAAGCTTTGCAGCACATAACAGCTTCAGCGTTTGGTGCAGCTGACATAAGCTGAGGCAAATTTCAGAACTGAAAGTGTGCATTAGCTTGCATGTGGGGGGATTCTGCTGAAGCAAGTGTGCTGCAGCAAACACATCCTTACCTGTTGCATAGTACAATACAGTACAGGCCTTCTTTCTGCTTTTGGTCCTGCATTCACTACAGATATCTCACAGACTGGACCTATTAGGAAAAATATTGGCACAGGTATGGTGCTGCATGTCAGAAGGTTTCAAATCACTGGGAACATTAGAGCATGACTCAAGCAAAAGCTGTAATCGAAGTCAAGCTGAGCAAAGCTGCACTAAAGCAGCTGACTGTGTAAGGGTAGGTATGCTTTGCAGGAGCCAGAAGAAGTGCTGTACCCATTTCAAGTCTGGATGCATCATGAAGCCTTGCTCTGGGTCAGGATCTTCAAATAGCAATCTGTCTGTTTCAGCCTAGATACCAAAGTGGTGACTGAATGGCCAAACACCAGCAGAGGCCAACACAAGGAAATGTGTATGTCTGGTGTTCTGTAAGAGATATGCATAGGATCACAGCTTGGTCAGTGGTCAGGTAGCGGTCAAAGTCTGCAGACTGAAGAATGTGCACCTGACAGTTACACAGCGGTCACCGTACCTTCTTGTCTAGGATGTTGTGCACCCACTTAATCTGGGATTGTGGAATGGCTTGAATGAATGGCAGCACCTTTTCACAATATAGGGCTGGAGTCTCAGTCACCTACAGTGTTGATGTGCGCACGGTTTGGTGTTGCAACAGCCCTTGTGATATGTCTTCTGGAAAAAAGCGCACAACAAAACAACTTTATTTTGCTAGCAGTAACACGTCGAAACAAAAGGTGCAACTGCAACTCCCCCAGCAAGCAATTGAAGCAAACTCAGCCGCTAGGGTCACAAGTGGCAGCAACGTGCACAGCGTAAAAAAGGTCAAGCTTGACAGCAACGGGCTGAATGCTGTGGAGCATAGCAACAATGCGACAGCTGCACAACCTGCGCACCCACAGTTGCACCCACAGCTGCAAAGTCCTGCTGCAATGCTGTCAGCAGATGCTGCACAGCTTCAGCAACAAGGCCTTCCTGCTTCAAGACTTGCGCCACCAGCTGCAGAAGTTCTGGGCGCTGCACAGCATCAGCAGCAAAGGCCTCCTCCTTCATTTCCCCAGGCACCTCCTACAGAGGTACTGGGCAGCCTGATGCTGCAAGTGCAGAAAGACAGAAGACCAGTGTCGCCGCTGTTGCAATCAGCAGCCAGAGGTGTTCCGCCGCCCCCTCATTACCAGCCCTGTGTTGATAGAGCTCCATTGCGTGTCCCTCGCCTGGCAGCAGCACCCGACTGTGGCAACACCAACTGGACTCCCTACAAAGCAGCCCCCAGCACAAGACGCATGAGCTCTGGTCAAAGGGTAGGCACGTGCATGCAGCACTTGCTTCAATTTGCATCTGCTGCTTGCAAGTCATCTATCTGCATGGCAACGTGAAGCCACTCAATGCAACAGCTGTTGTTTCATGACGACAAACATCTTGAAGCCGCTGTGCTGCACTGAGACATCCCCTGTACAGTGGCAATGACACTCAATACGACCACTAGGGCCTGTGCTAGGGCAATGCTGCTATAAAGAGCAGTGAGATCATTATTGTGTTGATTTGCAGATCAGCATAGCATTACATGCTGCTGCTGACTGCCATACCAGTCATGATGTCAAGGATATTGTTGATGATCAATGTCGATTGTAGGTCCTATACGGTGACATCTTGATACAGCGCTCAGGATGACTCACGCTGTAAGCTGACTGTACTGAGGTTCACAATTGGTCACTGCTTTGCCTCTGACTATCAGTCCGACTGCTCAGGGTGGTATGGATCAACAGCAGCTTGCTATAGCCCACACGCGGGAGATTTATGACCCCAGTGCTGCCATGGACAACATGCTCCAGCACCCGCTGAGACTACAGAGTGCATACATGGAAGTGACAGGCTCAGAGCCTGAGTTCACATCCTGCCATGATCGCTTTTGTGGCACGGTGGACTATATCTGGTATACTCCACAGGTCAGTGCCTGTTTCAGCCTGAGTAACAAATGCTGAGATTTTCACCTGTCAAGCTTCATGGCAAAGTCACACTGCCCACTAAGCAGTGCTCCATAGCATGAGGTTGACGACAGAGGCAAGTGACTAAGTCAAAAGTCAATTACTGTTGTCCGGCAGCCATGTTGATTCCATGTTGACTGCTGCTGCAACAAATGCAGGTGGGAAGTGCCAGCGTGCGTCCTGTAGCCGTGTTAAATCCTCCTCAACAGCACTTTGTTAGCAGGGGCCTGCCAACAGCAGACTTCCCAAGTGACCATGTGTCTGTAGTTTGTGATTTCCAAATTGTTTGCCAGCCCTCTTTCAGTGAGCAGAGCAAGCAACGTGACTTCGCGTCAGCTCCAACAGCTTCAAGGCTGCTTATGGATTGCTCATAAATCATGCACGTGGTTCTGCCAAAGTCAGCAGATGTAGATTGACATCATTGGAAAGCTATGCCAATGTGGGCACCCTGACGTGCCTTGTATTTAATTGGTGGTTGGCCATGGTATTGCTTACAAATGAATGCATGTTTGCTCACAAGCTGATGCATTGTTTCAGCAGCTTACAAATTTTTGTGGCGCCCGGCAGCCTATAACCTCACAACACGCAAAAACTCCTTGGCAAAGGTGACAACCGACCTGCGATATCTCTATGACCCAGGCATTTTGCCCAGCTCTGCAGACTTGGGAAAGTGTATCTGACATCCAGTCTTTCAACATCGTGAAAGAAGAAGACCTTCAACTGCATCGAAACGACTAAAAAGTCGCCCGAGAGCGAAATAGCGAAAACAATCATACTCACGTGTGATGTCGCACGGTCGCTCCCGAGCCGCGTGCACGTTACCTGAACCTCGACGTGGTGACTCAGATGTTTGGATGTTTCGCTGGCCACGAGCGCTGAGGAAGGCAACAGTATGATCTCGTGCAAAGGAGTGATGAACCAGTAATACCTGAAAAACCATGCAGCAGGATGGCCTTAAGCGGTCTGTATTGGCCAAGAGCGTCGGAAAACCCACTGGTACAGGTACAGCAGAAGGCACATGCACAAGGCAGACACGTGCTCGCGGCCAGCCTTCGTCGTCTGTGGTGTAGTAGTAGGAGCCAAGCGCGTGCTCTGGAGTATCGAGGGTGTGAGTGTCGTAACAGTGGAGCCGGTTCGCTGAAGCAGCAGAACCAAGCCCTGCCACCTGCAGCCTAGCAAACCATATCTCGCAGATCAGGGCGCCCGGGCATAGCCCAGGGGCATAGACCTTGCGCATGAGTCATAAACAGTGCACTGCACCCAATGACAAGGCATGACAGAGCATTGAATGGCAGGGCATGTCACTGCAAAGAAGTGCAATGTCTATGAGTGCAGTGCAGTGAGCAACATATGTATCAATAGTGAGATGATATCACACTGTGCTGATGAAAGCAAGAGTGTATTGCAGGTATCGACACAGCAAAGCAGAGCAGGCAACAGCAGCTGTGCATAGGCCATGATTATGAAGTGCAACGCCAATGTCTGCAATGTAATGTGGTGCAAATGCAAGCAGCAAGCGCCATATAATGCGGAGGGTTGTTAGTTACATTATGTGAGGGTGGCATTCTTGAGACTGTAACTCTAGCATGTATACTGTCTATGTGTTGACTAGATCTCTGATGACTGTGCGGACTCGGGCTTCGTCATCTGCAATCAACCTGTACAAAGGATCACTGCAGTCATCAAGTATTGCATGCAGTTTGCCTTCAATGCTACGCATCAGGGCTGCTGAGTGAGTGCCATATCTCTCAGCCCTAGACAAGCAAAGTCTCCTGGTCTGGCTCAACATACGTCCCATGTCATAGCCTTTGTGGTATAGGATGGCTACAATAGCAGAAACCCTAAACACAAAGTCAGCCCGAAGCATGCTGTTACGTCAGAATCTGTGAAATTGGCTGATGATCACACCATACTTAGCCTGATCAGAAATCTGTGAGGAGGCATGAGGGTAAGTCACAATGAACTGGGATGACAGAGGGGGGTGCTCCCTCTTGTCATACAAGACAGTAGTCAGGCGGGGGCCACGACCTGACGGGCAGATGGTGATGTCAAGGTAGTCAACAGATGTGCCATCCTGCACCTTCTTCAGCAACAAAGACCTAGGGTGATTGCCATGAGTCTCACTGTAGTACACCATGTCATCGTACATTAGGTGTTGCAGGTAGGGGTTGTTGATGGAACTGAGGTCATCAATATATCTGCGAGTCATGGGACTGCTCTGGCCTATGCGACGTGCCATGATGTGCACCTCAGACTCTGCAGGTGTGCTATGAATCACCCTGACCAGAGTCCTCACAAATGGCAGCTCACACATCGCCAAAAAGAAATTGGCAAGGTTTGAGGCACAGGTTTGTGCCCATAGGTGTGCCAATGGCCTGTATGAATAGGTCACCACCAAACCCCACATACATATTGCCAAGCAAGAAGGTTAGCCATGTTTCAAATGTCTCCACATCAAAGATGAAGAACTCCCCCTGAGTGTCAAAGGCATACCTGGCGCTCCCTTCAGGCGGCATATCTTGTGCCTTCAACCAGAACGCATGCTTTTTGGCTCTGACCTTCAAAGCCACATGGTGCTGATGTCTGTCTGAGTGAAAGATGAGACTTACCAGCTGCATGATCTTGTCCTTCATCTCTGTCAGCTGGATGTTAGTGTATAAGCGCTGAAAATCCCAAGACTGTATATCATGGTGTGCTGGAGAGGCATCAGCATACTGTGAGTTCCATGCATGTATGAGGGAGAGCATGTCACCTGCATTCTTCAAGATCCAAGATCTAGCAGCCCAGGGTGCAGTGATATCAATAGATTGCATACTGTCAGCAAACAACATGTCGACTTCTCGCTGCATGCCATCGAGGGCCCTGTTGATCCACACTGATATGCACTTCATGCTACTGGATGCAGAGCTGGAAACGAATCGCATGTCAACTGGGTCCTTGTGCATCTTGGGGCAACCAACATAGTAGGGAATGGCCTGGCTGCTCGGATCAATTGCCATGCCCTGATCAGTCAGAAATGCAGCGTGCCTGGCTATGACAGTGGGAGCATCCTCAGTGCTCACCTGGTACACACCTTTGCTGGTCAGGTCCTTCACGAGTCTGCGACAGTAGTCATGAGGGCATTGCCAAGTCAAAGTGTTACTGGCCTTGTCCATAATACTGCAGACATCCATGACCAACAAAGCCTTCCAAGAATCTGTGCATAACCCTCCTGTCATGTGATGTGTAAGGGATCCCCCCAGCAGGGCGCAGTGGGGTCCCATGACGGATGGTGTCAAGCTGTGTCTCTAAGGCAGCAAGAACACTACATGCCCGTGCATTCATGATACCTGTCATGCCAACTCTCCTCTCAACACTGTCAGCATAAGCAAGAATGGGGTCACGTAGTACAGATAAGACCTCCTGCTTAGTAGTAGAGTTGAACTCACCGGGATATGAGCTGGGGCGATATTCGCTGCCCATGCTGGCAAGTTTCTGTATCCGTAAGCTAGGCAACAATTCAGGTGAAGTGGTGAGCAGATGACCATCTTTCTTAAATCGTTCAGGGATTAGGTAACAGTTGCAGTCAGTCTGGCACATTATAGTCATGGCTTCCTTAGAGAGATCAGCATACTTCTTCGTGTTGATCCATTGCCTGCCAATAGGGCGATCATATTCAAAGACCAAAAGAGGCTCAACTGCAGTCTCTCTGTAATGCACGGGAATGTGTGGCTGGCATTCTCTGAGAATCCTGCCAATCCCAGCACTGTCCAAGGCAGGGGTATTGAATTTGGCAATTATGAGCTTGCGACTGGGGGGTCTACCAGAATCACTGCTGTGAAGGGAGCACTCTGTGTATAAAGTGATGCAATGTGTCAAAAACTGGACAACGTGTGGGTCCCACAGAATGGCACTCGCATCCTGTTTTGGCCGTAACAAGTTCAACTCTATCAAGGAAACGACTAAAAAGTCGCCCGAGAGCGAAATAGCGAAAACAATCATGCTCACGTGTGATGTCGCACGGTCGCTCCCGAGCCGCGTGCACGTTACCTGAACCTTGACGTGGTGACTCAGATGTTTGGATGTTCGCTGGCCACGAGCGCTGAGGAAGGCAACAGTATGATCTCGCGCAAGAGAGTGATGAACTAGTAATACCTGAAAAACCAAGCAGCTCCATCAAGGAATCTAGTCAGATATTGATTACTAAGTGACTTCAAAGTCCAGTCAGGTTCAAAGTCCACGTGCTACTTCTTTGGAGCTTCCGGCCTAGGGACAAAGCTGCGCGTGAAAAAAACATTCCTCGCAGTACAATCGTGTACTAACTCCGTACACTCATAGGCAGACCATCTGTAAAGCGGTAGATAGGAAAAGTGGCAAGGCCTTGGAAGCTTGTCGCGCCAGACAAAAGCTCACACCTAGTTTGGTTTATTTTATGGAGACCGAAGGTGCTGGCGAGGCCAGGCTTGAAGTTGCCTTAGCTCAGGTACTGTCTTAGATCTTATCAGGCCGTGTGACCGACCGCTTCACTCTGACACGAGCTCGAATGATCTGTACAGGCCATTATCAACGAAGTCAAATATGGCTCAGAAACTAGTCAGCTGGCGGAAGTCAGCTTGCTGGCAGCTTTTCAAAACAGAATGGTTGGCAAAAGGCTTGTCCATGCTTTGCTTCTATTGATGCCAGGCTTGAAATACTTCAGGTGTGACTTGCATGATATTGCAGCCATCTTTCCACGCTGATAAACACTTCAGGTGAGTGTTTGGTGTGGTTGTCCGCACCAGCAACTTGGCTGTGGAGGGGCCAGTTGAGATTGAGCCACGCACTCTCAGGGGGTCAGCAGCTCGAGTTGCTGCTCGCAAGCAAACAACATTCCATACCAAGAAGCGTTCAGATGAGGACACGTGAGTCTGCCCTGCGCTGCCCTGCACCTGTAGGCTGCATTCACAAGTCAACGTCCAGGCCCCCATGCGACTGGTAGCTGTGATTGGCTCACACCTCGCCTTACTTTTGGTACTTTCAGTTTGAGTCCATTCATTGGTGCCCTCAGCTCCCACATATGCAACATATCCAAAATCCTTGTTGACCTTCTATTGCATATCTCACACAACTGTATTGGCTACAGGGGAGTGAAGTACTATGAGCTTCAAGAAGCCTGGGACGTTGCCAAGGCAACTTCAGTGCTGACAGTGCCAATTCCAGCTGTGCGGACATATGAATCTGCCTCCATAGCAGAC
>JAABUW010007609.1_pt1 | contig 12974 bp, 1 predicted proteins | sample 5560081 | NCBI WGS metagenome assembly JAABUW01 (sample SAMN10711882, study PRJNA513363) | rock metagenome | isolation source: Antarctica rocks | place: Antarctica: Victoria Land, Knobhead sud
ATTTATTTATTTATTTATTTATTTATTTATTTATTTATTTATTTATTTATTTATTTATTTATTTATTTATTTATTTATTTATTTATTTATTTATTTATTTATTTATTTATTTATTTATTTATTTATAAATTATAAAAATATTCTAAAGTTAATTCTAGTATTTATATATTTATTATTATTTTAGATATAATTTTTATAATTCTATATATAATTATTTTATTATAAAATAGTAATTATTATTATATAAATATTATCTAGATTAATTTGAATATTAATAATAATACTTCTATATAATAAATTATTTAAATATAATATTAATTCTCTCTATATATCGGAGATTAGATTAGATTATAGTAAATATCTAAATTAAATATTTATATATAAAATATAATTTAAAGAAAAAGAAAAGAAAAAGAAACGGCTTTCTTTTCTATTTATATACTTTCGTATATCTCGAAATAAGATCTTAATATATAAAAGTTATATTATTTCAATATAGAAAGTTTTACGTTAATAATATAAATATTTAATACTAAATTTGATTTATATAGTTAATTTATTATATTATATTTAATAAAATTATTTATATATTAATTATTACTTCTTTATATATTTGTTTTATATTTATATAAATATTTAGAAAGAAATAGAAATAAAAAGTTTCAATAATATATAAACTATTTAGTATATATTTATTACGAATTATTCTAATAAATTTTATTTTATTCTATACTATATCTATATCTATACTATATTTATATCTATATTATTAGAAATAGTAAAAATTAGAATCTAATTTATTATAGAATATATAGAATATATAGAATATATAGAATATATAGAATATATAGAATATATAGAATATATAGAATATATAGAATATATAGAATATAATTTTTAGAATTATTTTATTATATATTTAATATCTAAATAATTATTTTAATATCTCGAGTATATATTAATATATTATTATATAAAGATTAATTATAAAATTAATTAAAGAGATGAATATAATCTTAATTATAAAGTTAATTATAATCTTAATTATTAAACTAATTATAAAAATAGTTATAAAATTATTATAAAATATATTTCAAAATATATTATAAACTAATAATAAAATTATTAAATAATATATTATAGATAATAGTAACCTAGTAGAGTTATTTAAAGATATATTATAAAATATTTATAAAGATATTTAATAATATATGAAATTATTTAAAAATTTATTATAAAGTAGTAATATAATTATTTAGGAGTATATATTATAAAGTAATAATAAAATTATTTAATATATTATAAAGTAGTAATAAGATTATTTAAAAGTAAATTATAGAGTAATAATAGGGCTATTTAAGAGTATAGTATCGGGTAGTAATAAAAGTATCTGGGAGTATATTATAGAGTAATAATAAGGCATTTCGGAGTATATATTATAGGGTAATAATAGGGCTACTTAGGGGTATATTATAGAGTAACAATAGAGTAATTTAAGAGTATATACTATAGGGTAGTAATAGTACTATTTGGGGGTATACCGGGCCATTTGGGGGCACACTATAGAGTAGTAACGGGGGCATTTAGGGGGCTATACCATGAGGCAATAATGAGGGTATTTAGGGGCATAGTATCGAGTAATAATAAGAGTATTTAGGGCACTATATAGGGCAGCAATGAGGGCATTTAGGGGGCCATGCCATGAGGCAATAATGAGGGCATTTAAGGGTATAGTATCGAGTAGTAATAGAACTATTTAGGGGTATACTATAAAGTAGTAATAAAGATATTTAGGGTATAGTATCGAGTAGTAATAAAAGTATTTAAGGGAGTATACCTTAGAGTAGTAATAGAGGTATTTGGGAGTATAATATAAAGTAGTAATAAGGTTATTTAGGGGTATATTAACTACTAGAATTTAAGAAATAAAATTACGTAATAGTATCCTTAACGATATATTAGAGTTAATTATCCCTAGCGGCTAGGCGGAAAGCTTAAAATATTTTAATATAATATAGATATAAGGCAGCCCTATAGGGAGGGTAGGGATAGAGAATAATAGAGAATCCCTTCTCTTCCCTATTTTCTTTTAGTATTCTCTTCTCTTCCTTATCTATTCCCTTCCCTACTCCGGGGAAGGGAATAGGGGTCAGTTTTATCCCTTCTCTTCCCTATTCCGCGGCGTACCCCTATATATATATAGTTATCACTACCACTATATATAGCCTACCTTTATATATATATGGCCGTTATTGCCTATATACATGGTTATTACTACCCCTATATATACATGGCCGTTGCTGCGCTTATAAATGCGCGTATTACTACTCCTATATATGCCCCATTACTACGCCTAACTACTATCCGCCCGCGTCGCCTGAATATTTCGCGGCTGTATTATTACGCTACCCACGGCCACTAACCGGATTAAGGGGGTGTCTATATAAGGAAATAAAGGGTATCTTTCTAAGGAAAGGGGGTATCTCTATATTACGATCATATAGACTTTAACTCGCTAAGTGTAGATTATAGAGTTAGGGTAGGACTAAGCCTTTATAGGAGCTCGCTTAATATAGATTATGGGTTTAGGGCACGCTGATCATAGGGCTAGGGTAACGCTAGGCCTTACTAGTACTTTGGGGTCTCTATAAAGGGTCTCCCGTTAATAAAGTAGGGTCTCCCTCTATCCGTCCCCTATATTAACGATAAACTTAAATATAACTACTACTACTTTATATTTAATAAAATAAGCGTATTTAGCGTCTTTCGTAACTATAGGTCCGCTAAAAAATATAATAACTATTATATTTATTACTTTTATACCGATAAGGATCCTATATATACTAATAAGGCGTTCGCCGATTATTAATATAAATATAGTATCGTCTAAAGTTACTTTATCCCTAGGAACCCTTAAATAAATAATATATTAGAATATATTAATTAAACTTTATTTTAGAAGGTATATACCCTATTAAATAATAACGACCTTAATAAGATATTAATTCTAGAGTTTATTTCGATTATAAACTAGCTCCGAAATCGGTCTTTTATTATTATAATAAATATTACGCCCTATAAAGACTCTATTAGAATACGTCCTAATTTATTATATTTACGTAATATTAACTAAATCGGCTTATATTAGGATCGTTATATTATAGGTAAAAACTAGTAGAAGTTTATTTAATATAGTACTAAGGGCGCCCTCGTTAAATATAAGGGTAATTTTTTTAATTAATAGACCGAGGAGCGCTATACTAGAAATAAATATATTACAATATAAATATCATTATTTAATAAAATCTCTAGAATAATTCCCCGTTAAGGAGGCGATATTATAATAAAATATAAAAATACCTTAAGCCTATATAAACCTCCTATTAATATAGAATTAAATATCGATAACTACGGATATAATAATAATAACTTTAAGTCTATTATAACCCCCCTATAATAACCTATTAGACGTATTATCTCGTTACGGTTATTAAAATTAAGAATTAATATACCTAGCCTTAACTAGGCGTTATAGCCGCTATTAATTATAAATAATATATTATCGCGAGTAATAATACTAGAGTCCTCGGGCTTTAATTTATTAAATAATATAAATCCGGCCTAATATTCCCCCGCCTCCGCCTCGCCTATAATATTAATAAGGGTATTTAATAAATATTTAAAATTACGCGAACCTACTTTCTCCCCCGACCTAATAGTACTATTAATTAAAGTATTATTATATAAGTTATACGAGCGTAAAATATATAAGGAGGCTATAATTAATACCCTAAATAAAATATTTTAATAATTTAATATAAAGGCCGAAATTAATTTACTTTTAATTAATAATACCTAGATATTAGTTAACCTACCTTATAATCGAAAAATCCTTCGCGGTAAATAAGTTTACAAATTTAAACGTAGCGTTATTAACGAGATTATTTATTATAAAGCCCGTTAGGTAATACGTAGCTTTAAATAATATTAAGAAATTAATTTTAATAAGATATTTACCTTTATAATTAAACCTATAAACTATAAAGTATTATTTATAATTATAGCGGCGTTCGACCTAGAGCTCGAATAAATAAATATATTAACTACGTTTCTTTATAGCGAGATCGTTAACGATAAGATCTACGTCGAATAACCTACCGGTTTTAGTAATGATTTAGGCCGTATATACTTATTAAAATATACTTTATATAGGCTTAAATAATCCCTTTATATATAGTATATTACTTTTATTACTTTCTTTATTAAATTAGGTTTTATACCTTTAAATATAAATTTTAATATCTTCTTTAATTATAATACCTAATTAATTATTACCCTATATATCGATAATATATTAATTATTAATATTAGGAAGGTCGTTATTATTTTATTTAAATAATAACTAAGCGATAAATATAAGATAATTAATCTTAGGTCTATTACTTATTATTTAGGCCTTAAAGTCGCGCGCGATCGCTTTAATTATATATTATCCTTTAGTTAAGAGGATTACCTAGAAAGAGTATTTAAGAATTATAATATATAAAATATTAAGGCTAAAATTATAGGAGTTTTAATAAACCTAATAATTAAGTTTATTTTTACGGATAAAGGCTATTAGGTTAAACCTACCTCTTTAACTATATATTAATTAATTATCGGATTATTTATATATATAATAATAAATATACGACCTAATATCGTATTCGCGGTATTAATAATAAGCCGTTATATTTTTAACCCCGATAAGATTTATTAGGCCGTAATTAAACGTATATTTTATTATTTACGCGGTATATTATACCTAAAGTCTATATTCTAGGGTTAACTCGCCCTATTAGAGGGCTATATTAATATTAATTAGGCTAGCGACTATAATACGCGACGCTCTACCTCTAGTTATATATTTAATCTCGATAGTATAATTATTAATTAATAATCTAAATATTAATTAACCGTTATATTATTATTTTATAAAGCCGAATATACTAGCTAAATATAAATTATTAAGGAAACTATTTAGTTTAAACGGTTATTAAAATAATTAATATTTATTACCTCTATACCTTATACTAGGGGGAAATCTAAAGATTATATACTAGTACTACTCGCTAATATACCGTATATATTTATTACCTTTTTAGCGATACCTATATACTTCGTATTTATTATAGTTATTTTTTATAATAATTAGGGTATTATAACCCTAGCTAAAAACCCCTAAAATCGCGATCGTATTAAATATATTAACCTATAGTACTACTTTTAACGCGAAAAGATTATATTAAATAAAATTAAATTCCGTTATATCTTTATAATAAATTAAATCGTTAATAAGTTTATTAAAGCCCTTCCTAAAATTAAATTCGATATCTTTTAGATTATTCTAGGTCTTTAATAGTTTATGTAAAAGCTTATTAATATTTTTATAAAAGGATTTTTAAATCTTTATATATTAAAAATATAACTCTACGGGCGTACCCGAAGAGCCGTATTTAAAATTTAATATATACTTAACGCCTTCCCCGTAAATTAAAAATTAATACGTAATTTAATATTAATTAATAACTACCTTATGAATTATTATTAAATCTTTAAGGCTTTATCTAGGGCCTTTATAAAATATACTCTCTAAATTTTAACTAAATCGCGTCCGTACGTATAGCGGTATATCCTAACTCGCTTTAGGTATTTTTAGGCTATACGCGGCGACGATAGAACCGCCTTATAATTTATCGTTCTTATTTAGCCCTTTTATAACCTTTATTAATAAATATATACGTCGCTAGAACATCCCTTAAGTATCCGTTATAATTATATATCGTTATACCCGTAGTATTTAACGCGGTCCCCGTAGTATCTTAGGCGGTCTTTATACTTTTAGTAATTACTTCCCTACGAACCCTATAGTATCCGACTATTTCTAATAATCTTTTTATAGTATTTATATCGCTTATTAATACTCCGACCTAGTTACTACCTAAATTTGGCGTATATAGGTTAACTATCAAATCAAATTTTTAAAATATTATATACTATTAAAAAACGGAATTTTGCTCCTTTAGCCCCTATCGATATAGCTTAACTTTATAGCTTGGCCTCTACCGATATAACTCGGCCTTATAGCTTAACCTCTACTAATTATAATTTAGGCCTATAACTTAACCTCTATAAACTATAGTTTTAGCCTCTATAGCCCATTATAACGACCCCAAAATAAGGGGAATACAGGGCTATTTTAGAGACTTCTTAATAAAGGATTTCGTTCGAGTGGGAGTATTAGAATATAAGAGTACAGGACTACTTAATAATTACTTAATAAATAAATACTTAGTAATACTTAGTATTAGGGTCTTATACGTATATTCGCTCTTATCCTCCATAGATAATCAATTAAGAAGTGTTTCTACCTACTATAATTCAATATAGACTACTAGCTAATAACTATACTACCGAGATTAAATATATAGTTAGAGGTAGAACGCCTTATATTATAGTTACCCGCTTAATTAATATTAATATAACCCTTTAATAGGGCGAGTTAACCCTAGAAGATTAATTTTAAGTATAGTATATTATATAAATAACGGAAAATACGTTTTACAGCCGCCTAATAAGATTCGTCGGGGTTAGAAATATAGCGATTTATTATTAATACCGCGTAAGCGATATTAGGTCGTATATTTATTATAGTATATATTAGTGAGCTAACGGCTAACTAGTATATAATAAAAGAGGTAGGTTTAGTTTAGTATCTTTTATCGGCCGGTACGAGTTTAATTATAAAGTTTATAAAGACTCCTATAATTTTAGCTCTAATATTAAATATATTATAATCTTTAAATACCCGCTCTAGGTATATTTCCTAGCTAAAGAATAATATACGATTTAGGCGATCGTACGATAGTTTAAAATTAAAATAATACGTAATAGGGCTAAAGTTAGTTATCCTATATTTATTATTTAAGTATTATTTTAGTTAAATAATAATATCTTTACCGGCGCCGGTAATTAATATATCGTCGATATATAATATAATAATTAGTTATATTTTATAGTTAAGAAATATACTAAAGTTAGCGCTTAAAGGTATAAAGCCTAATTTAGCTAGGAAAATCGTAAAGATAATATATTATACTCGAGGGGATTATTTAAGCTTATATAAAATATATTTTAAAAAATATATACGACCTAAATTATTATCGAAACTAGTAGGTTATTCGACGTAAATTTTATTATCAATTAGGCCGTATAGGAAAGTAATTTATATATTTATTTATTTAATTATTAGGTCGTAGGTAGTTATAATAGTAAATAGTACTTTATAGTTTATAAACTTAATTACTAAAGTAAACGTCTTATTAAAATCGATTCTATATTATTATTTAAAGCTACGTATAACCTAGCGGGCTTTATAGCGAGTTACCTTATTAATAATACTACGTTTAAACTTATAAACCTATTTACCGCGAAGGATTTTTCGATTATAAGGTAGGTTAGCTAGTATCTAGATTCTATTAATTAAGAATAAATTAATTTCGGCCTTTATACCGAGTTACTAGTATATTTTATTTAGGGTATTAATTATAACTTCCTTATATATTTTAGGCTCGTATAATTTATATAATAATACCTTAATTAATAGTACTATTAAGTCGGGGGAGAAGGTAGGTTCGCGTAGTTCTAAATACTTATTAAATACCCTTATTAATATTACGGGCGAGGCGGAGGCGGGGGAATATTAAACCGGATTTATATCATTTAATAAATTAGAGCTTAAGGACCCTAGTATTATTACTCGTAATAATATATCGCTTATAGTTAATAGCGGCTATAGCGCTTATAGGCTAGGGCTAGGTATGTTAACTCTTAATTTTAATAATTATAATAAAATAGCGCGTTTAATAGGTCGCTAAAGGGGGGTTATAATAAATTTAAAATTACTACTATTATATCCGTAATTATCGATATTTGATTTTATATTAATAGGAGGTTTATCTAGGCTTAAAATATTTTTATATTTTACTATAACGTCGCCCCCTTAACGGGGAATTATTCTAGAGATCTTATTAACTAGCGGTACCTATATTATAATATATTTATTTCTAATATAACGCTCCTCGGTTTATTAAATTTAAGTAAAGCGGAGTATTTTATTTATAAATATTAATATTCGATAAAAATAATTACCCTCGTACTTAATAAGGGCGCCTATCGTATTATATTAAATAAACTTCTATTAATTTTTATTTATAATATAGCGGTCTTAATATAGGCCGATTTAGTTAATATTATATAAATACGATAAATTAAAACGTATTTTAATAGAGCCTTTATAGGGCGTAATATTTATTATAACGATAAAAGACCGATTTCGGAGCTAGTTTATAATCGAGATAAACTCTAGAATTAATATCTTATTAAGGTTATTATTATTTAATAGGGTATATACTTTCTAAAATAATATTTAATTAACGTATTTTAATATATTATTTATTTAAGAGTTCCTAGAGATAGAGTAGTTTTAAACGATACTATGTTCGTACCGGTAATCGGCGAACGCCCTATTAATATATATAAAATCCTTATCGGTATAGAGGTAATGAATATACTAGTTATTATATTTTTTTACGAACTTATAGTTATAAAAGGCGCTAGATACGCTTATTTTATTAGGTATAAAATACTAGTAGCTATATTTAAATTTATTATTAATATAGGTAATTATAAAGCCGAAGTTATAAGCCCTAAGATTAATAATATTATTATAAATAATTTTATATTTAAAACGGCCCTTTCGTAGGCTGCGCTTATACGAATAAGTATATATCTTTATAACGTTATAGGTCTTATAGCCGTTATCACCCTTAACCTTTAATAAATCGATACCGTTAGTTATTTTAAATAACCGTATTACGTTATTTTTTTTTAAATAACCGAGTCTCTCGTATTATTAAATTAGGGCTTTAGTATTAATAATAATTAATATTAATTACTATTAATTTATATATAAAACGTAGAGGTTATAGTTTTATAGGATTATAGTAATTCCTTTAAATCCGATAAAGATCCCTTTAGAAATAAAGCTTAAGGGGTAGCTAATTTATTAAAATTTAATATAAGAAATAAAATTAAAACCGTTATTAGGAATATATATAACGTTATTAACCTTAAGGTATTATACGCCTTTATTATTTAAAGATAGTAGCCGAATAATATTATTATTATATAGCGTCAGGCCGCCCTTAAAGTCGTTAATACTATTGACGCCTTTAAACTTAATATACTCTATAAAAATAAAGCGATTATAATTAATATAAATAATAGTATTAATATCTAAAACCTAAAGCTTAAAGATATCGGTTATAATACCTATAAGGGCGTAGTAACATTTTATATTCAAAGTTAAATTTAAATTACCTTCGGTATTAGACCTTTAGCGTTTATTTAATTTATTAGATTTATTATCTTTACTTTTATTGTTTTAGTTTTTATTATTATTATTATTATCTTTATTAATAATAATAATATTATTATTATTATTACCTCTACCGCTGTCTCTACCGCCGCGGTTACGTCGACCGCGCTAGTTACGATCGCGCTGACTATTATAATTAAGATTATCGTACTAGGGTTTATTATAAATAGTATAATACCGTACCCGCCTAACGAAGTTAGTATAATAGGGATACGATCGGATAATTCTTTCCTAATTAAATCTTTAGATATACTATAACGTTAAGGTATATATAATAAATATAAATTAACTAATACTACTAGTTTATAAATATAACGTATTACGAAATCGAGAGATCGTTATATTTAGGGTAGTTTTAATAGTACTATCGGTATTAAAAAAATTATAGTCTTTAGAGAATATTTTATAATAACGGTAATAATTAGACTTAAGATTTCGGTAAAACTATTAAATTATAAAGTTATCGTTAAGTTTAAAGTAATTAAAATTATAAAGCTCGTTATAGGCCTCCTAGAATTTATTAATATAATTATTAAAACTATTATACTAACTAGTAATAAATTAATTAAGTTTAATTAATACCTTATATAGGTAGCCGGAGTCATAAAATTTAAATTCGTTTATAATAATTATCTAGACTATAATAACGACCTTATTATTTTTAATTTTAGCGTAGGTTATAGGGGCGACGGTATAACGAAGGATATTATACATTATTTTATTATCGGTGAACTATTAATATATAGTATCGATATTATAGTTAGGTTTATCTATATTTAGTTTTAAGGCTATAATAAATAGATCTTTAAGATATTCCTATAAATTTATTATATTAAAGTTATTATATATATCCTATTTCTATTTAATAAAGTCTTTTATTAAATTTAAAGTTTCGACCTTAGTAAATACCTAAATAACCTTTACGAATATTAATATACTAGCGGTAACTTAAATATAAGGCCGGATAACTCCGTATTATTAAATAATTCTAATATTAATTCGGAGTAACGAAAGCTAGTTAAGGAGTCGGATCGATAACGATATATATATAAAATATTAATATCTCTTTTATTATTATACGTACCTTATATACTTTATTATAAAGGTAGTCGATTATTTATTTAATCTACTAAAAAATACGGAGCTAAAATCTTTAAAGAGTATATTATTATTTAGTAATTAAATAAAGAGGTTTAACTTTAAACTACTCCAGATTTTATTTTTATTTTAGTAGTTATTATAATTATAATTATTCTAAACGACGAGGCTAAAAGTTTAAAAAATAGTATATCTAAGATTTAACTCGCTATTACTTTATATAAAAGAATAAAGGTAAATAACTTTAATAATTATTTTAATAATAAAAGTTATAGTCGTAATTATAATTTATAATTATAATTTATAATATTTTCCCCCCCCGACTACGGAGTTATAAGTTTATTCTTAACTACTAACGTTATTAACGCTATTAACGCTTATTTTTTAAGGCGGTAAACGAGTTATAACGGTAATTGATTACGATTATTCTAGGCTTTAAAAAGACTTTATAAATTTAAAATTATAATATATTAATAACGATTATAATAAGTTATATAAAGGTATTAATAATAATAAATAGTTATTATATATAACTACCCCTAAGGTATTTATATAGGTATATATAAAATACGCTAATATTAACCGATTACGGCGATTAGTTATTTCTAATAGTATACTTCGCTTATTAACTATTCTCTAGCGGTATATAAACTCTTTATAAATAATATAATTACTCTTTAATATATATTATATAGCTACTCTCTAGCGTATATTATATAATACGATAGATTACTTTTTAATAGTTATATATATAATTTATTAAGTTATTTTTTAGTAGAGGCGGGGTTAATAAAATTATATTTTAAATACTAAACCCCTTATTTAAAAAATTTTTACGGGCGTAATTTAATACGTTTTAAATATAGTTATAATAACGTAATAACGCGGTACTACTACTATTAATATTATAATATATAACGAGTATATAGCGGATATATATATAAAGCCCGGGTTTATAACCTATTAAATATAAAATAAATAAAAATACTTCTTAATTAATTATCTATAAAGAATAAAAGCGAATATACGTATAAGACCTTAATATTAAATATTATTAAATATTTATTTACTGAATAATCCTATACTTTTATATTCTAATAATAATAGATATTTAAAGGATATTCTAGCGATATATATATTTATTAATAAAGATTATAAAAGGGTTAAATAAAAATTATAAATTATTACATAATTTTATTATCGCCGCGTATAACCTAAAAGTACCTAAAGTAATTTACGATATATAGTTATATATATAAATACGATTTAATTAAGATTTAGAGAGTATATTTTATAAAGACTTTAGATAAAGCCTTAAAGATTTAATAATAATTTATAAAATAATTATTAATTAATAATAAATTATATATTAATTCTTAATCTATTAGGAAGGTATTAAATAAATATTAAACTTTAAATAAAACTTTTTTAATATACCCGTAAAGCCGTATTTTTAATATATAAAAATTTAAAATACTTTTATAAAAATATTAAAAGGTTTTTATATAAATTATTAAAGACTTAAAATAACCCGAAAAATATCGAATTTAACTTTAAAAAGGATTTTAATAAATTTATTAATAATTTAATTTATTATAAAAATATAATAGAATTTAATTTCGCCTAATATAATCTTTTCGCGTTAGAAGTAGTACTATAAATTAATATATTTAATATAATTATAATTTTAGAGGTTTTTAGCTAGGGTTATAATACTTTAATTATTATAAAAAATAATTATAATAAGCGCGAAATTATATAAATATTATTAAAAAGGTAACGAGTATATATAATATATTAATAAATAGTCTTAATATATAGTCGTTAAATTTCCCTTTAGAATAAGGTATAAGGGTAATAAATATTAATTATTTTAATAATTATTTAAATTAAATAGTTTCTTTAGTAGTTTATATTTAGCTAGTATATTCGGCTTTATAAAATAATAAAATAATAATTAATTAATATTTAGATTACTAGTTTATAATTATATTACGGAGATTAAATATATAATTAAAGATAAAATATCGCGTATTATAATCGCTAGCCTAATTAATATTAATATCATCTACAAAAGTATAGGGCAGGCTCTAAGCGCTATGAGCGCTCGTAAGCCGGTTGAGCTGGTTTAAGCGGGGTAATACTATGTCTTAACTCTAGAGCGATATAAGCGCCCCTGAGAATCTAACGCGCTCCTGAGAATGTTTTTGGCTCGTGAGAATGCCTAAATTTAGAATGCGCCACCAACATGGCCCCTATGCATGGCCCCATTTATGGCTATGGCCCTATTCCATTCATGGCCATGGCGCATTCCATTCATGGCCATGGCGCATTCCATTCATGGCCATAGCCCTATTCCATTCATGGCCATGGCCCCATTCCATTCATGGCCAAGGCT
>JAABUW010007610.1_pt1 | contig 12974 bp, 7 predicted proteins | sample 5560081 | NCBI WGS metagenome assembly JAABUW01 (sample SAMN10711882, study PRJNA513363) | rock metagenome | isolation source: Antarctica rocks | place: Antarctica: Victoria Land, Knobhead sud
GCCCATGGTTATTTGCGAGGTAGCCCTCATCCAGCCGAGCCAGCGGCGCAAACCAATAAAAGTAGCATCGTGGCCCGGGTAGTAATAAAGCGCAGGATGAAAAGGTGGGCTGATTGCTGGAGCCTGGATGAGGCGCAGAGCAGGTGATCGGTCCGTGGACGGGGAGGCGACGTGGCTGTCGTTGTGGGGGTTGATTGATGTATTATATGAACCGTACTTTACCTTATATAGGTAGAGATGGTTTCCTCTTGGTTCCGAACATTTTATGAAGTTCTGAACGATGCACTATTAGTGACAGACTTAAATTACACTGTTCAAACCAGGAGATCTTGAAGCGATCGACTTGCGTCACAGCGAGACAAGATCTGAATCTAGGCTTCTAGCAAACTCGCTTCCAAGTTTTGTTTGCGCCCTGCTTTCGACCCCGCGCCAAGAAAACCCCTGCACGGTCTGACTTAAAGAATCAGGCCCTCCGTCTTAATATTTATATATCCACAGTATATACGGAGTACCCTCTCGCTACATGGGATCAACTGCGCCCATCATGGACAGCATCATCTCCAATGCCACCAAGATCGTCCAACCCCCACATCCATTTTATCCTCTAGAGGCCAACATCGTCGGGTATCTGGCCAATCAGTACTCAACCTTGCCATTGTTGGCCATTTTTGCGGTGGGATGCGCGGGGATCTTGGGGACGACGCACTTGTTGGTTAGAAGGACGAATCCAAGACTGCCGAGTGGGGAGAAGGCGGCCGTTTTGTGGTTCATACTTTGTAAGTTGGGTGCTGTACATGTGCGCCATGCCAGAGGCTGACGTTTTGTGCGCGTTGTAGCTGGGACTATACATTTCTTCTTTGAGGGTAGGCTTATATAGAATATGGGAGTTTGGCGCGCATTTGCTAAGAGTTATAGGGTACTTTGCATGGAACCATACGCACATGCCCAGCCGGGAGGATCTGTTCGGGCAATGGTGGAAGGAGTACGCTTATGCGGATTCGAGATACCTCACCTCTGATCCGTTCGTGCTGTGCATGGAGACGGTTACGGCTGTAAGCACCTTTCCTGGCCTCACTCTCACTATGTATATCCCGAAGCCCAAATACTAACGGCTTTCAACAGTTCTGCTGGGGTCCCCTCTGCTTTCTCATCGCTCTCATGATCACCACAGAACACCCTCTCCGCCACTCCTTCCAAGCCATGGTCTCGCTGGGCCAGATCTACGGCGATATCTTATACTACGCTACCAGCCTGTTCGATCATTACTACACTGGCAGAATATTCTGGAGGCCGGAGGCGTATTATTTTTGGGGTTACTACTTTTTCATGAATTTTATTTGGATTGTGATACCGGGATGTAAGTACTGCAAGGGGACTTCCGGGGCTTTTTGTTAGAAGGCTGCTGACTGTGGATTCTAGTCCTGCTGTACCAAAGTTTCGAGGCTAGTCAAAGGGCATTCAAGGCGTTGGCTAAGGAGATGAAGAGCAAGCAGAGCATTGGGGGCGTCAAAAAAGCTAAATAGTCGGAGATTGTGGGTGGTTTCCTTTGCGGTCGATGCGTTGTGCCGACCCTCGATCTCCCGTGAGACCTCTTGTATCCAATCTAGCGTGTCTCGTTGTGTCTACAAGGAAGCGGAGAAGGAACTGTACTTTACGGACCGATGGAGTCTATTGGTGATGGAACAAGCGACAGACATGCAGTTGCGCTGGGAGATATGTACATATGGTAGATATATCGCTATACAATCAACTCGGCAATCGAATTGATTGAACTAGGTCGTGTTCAACGGAAATATTTCCAGGAAGAAGATTCTTAGCTGAAAGCTTTTGACTACATCCTTGAAACCGGAAACCCCAAAGGAAGAGACCCGAACATTCAGAACTAAGACTCTACAGAAGGTACATCGCAAACTGGAAGCTTTTCGTTAATGCTCGATGGTCATATCGAAACGAAGCTTCGGTAGCGTCAGGCCAAACATGTAAACAAGTTGGAGAAGCAAACAAGTAAAAGACTTTTATCACAATCCAGCAATCATGATGATTTAAAGGATTAACTGTAACGTATTTGATAGTTTTCAAGACTGACGACTGACGTACATTTGTTTACTTTATCCTGTTTGGTGAGCAATCTGCGCCACAATCTGCGATCGTACTCCATTGGCCGTTGCTATGTGACCTGGCGAATCTCGGCCCAGTCTATCGACGCCAGCAGCTCCCAGACCAGTGAATCGCGATATCTTGCAAGCTACAGTGAATCGTCCTATCACATTCTACACCTGAAATATGTTAGACAATAGATAACTCCGGAGAAAATCATCTATGAAGCCAGCGGAAGGTTTGTAAACACCGCGCGTCCACAATCCTCAAGACTTGCTGCTCTGGCTCTCGTACTCGCAGCCATGTGGTTATTTAGGAAAGGAGGCAAGAACTCTTCATCTAACGCTCAGCAGAATTCAATGCCCTCTCCCTCAACCCCAAGCCGTACCGCCAAACGCCGTGAGCATAGCACTACACCTTCGAAAACAAAACCTGTTGATGTTGGGGAGCCACTGGGTGTCTACGATACAAATTCGGTTCGCGACCGGATCCGGCAATGGCAGGCACAAGGTGGAGGGGTCGTTACGGAATCAGATCTCTGTGCGCCCGAAGATGACGAAGAGCAGGTTGCGTGCAAACGGACGACACCAAAGAAAGCAGATGTCAAGAAAACGCCAAAGAGCAAAGGCGTGGTCCACGAAGAGCGAGGAACTGGAACCTCGGGCAAGAAGGATGGTAGACGGAAAACCAAGGTCGAGGAAGAGGAGCTGTCTTCTCACAGAAGTGTTAGCGCCCCATCAAAGCGTGTTATCAGTGATGGGCATTGGAGGAGGGACAGAACGCCACGGAAGGGCACCACTTCCTCGAGACTCGCCAATGACAAGACGCCAACGAAAACGCCCTTGAAAACGCCATTGGATGACGGTATTCGAGTCAAGGCAATACCGGAAACGAAAAGCGAGCCGCGACCTAGGAAAGACGAAGATAGAAGAACGCCGAAAAAGGAGACGGTTGGGGGTGACGATGGTATAAGAGTTTTCAGTACTCCACCTGGATCACGTACACCATCTCGTCATAGCAGGAATCGGTCGAAGGACGATTCACGGAGCAGGCATGGAGAGAATAGTGATCTGGAGACCAGGAGCTCACGGAGCAAATCTCCGCATCATTCTGACTCAACAAAAAGCAGAAAGCGTCATACACCAGAGGAACCGCCACGAGCGAGTTCGTCAGGGGCTAAAGAAGGACCCAGTAGAAAGAAAATCACTCATGAGAAAGGGAGGGTTTTGTCTGGATCACCGTCATCCGCCCAAGGCGGTTTCTCTGAAGGACGAGGGAGCACAAAATCCCACAAGGGCAACATCCTGAGCCATGTTTTTGGAGACTCTAGGAAGATGTTTTCCAAGGCACAACCTGTGCCAATAGCTACACCCAGAGTGCCAAGTATTGAGGCGTGGCTTAACGATACTCCAGATCCTTTTGTGGATATGGATGAACCTCCTATCGAAGTAGTAGCGCCATTGCGGCCCTCTGGGGTAAAGGAAGCAGTGCCCGAAGAGATACATGCTGTTGAAGATCCTAATAAGATCTGGGAAGCTCTCGAACCCAAATCTAGCCCAAGATCAGGTGTGCACGGAAGCAGGCGGCGCCAGAGAATTCCGAGCTCTACTATTTATGAAGACAATCCATTTCCCTCGACTTTCGATTCTGCTTCTGCCCTAGGTGGCTCACCAAGTGGGACTACATCCGCATCCAAATTCGTCGATATCGTGACAGACGCACCTAAGCTTTCACCATCTATTTCACCATCATCGCTGCGAAGACAAGGAGCAAAAAGAACTTCTACTTCACCTACGCGTGACAGACGCAAGTCACGCTCTTGTAAAGAGCCCTTGGCTGAAGAAGATCGCACCTCGGTGTTATCTTCTACAATCACCGCCTCTTCGGTGGAAGGCCCAGATCCCAAAACGCCCCTTCGACCTCCTGGGTTGAACCTTAAGCGTCCGTTTCCGTCAACTGGAAGACATCGTCTTTCCACGATTGCGTCTGTAGAAACCTTCAATACAAAGAATGGCAATGCACCACCCTCGATATCCGAGATGTCAGAATCGACTGTGCAGCCTGATCAGGTGCCTGAACACGACGACGAGGCAGAGGCGCGAGATCATTTCGACCCTAACTCGTTGCAGCGAAGTAGGAGCCGTCTCACCAAGCATGCAGATCTGATATCCGTCCTCTCCCTGCCAAAGGCTGGAAACAAGAGTATAGTATCTGCCCGTAGTATACGCACTAACCGGAGCCGCCTCGCTACTGCTACAATTGGGGATCTGATGAACGAGCTGGCTACAGATGAGAGCAAGTATATGCGTGAGCTGCGCACATTGGTTGATGGTGTCATTCCGGTCCTGTTGACCTGCGTCTTATCAAAGTCCGACTCTTCTATAGCTGCAGGCCTTTTCCATCCGTCAGCAAGTGATAATCACGATCCAAACTTCACTAAGCCAATTGTAGATATGGGAATTGCATTGGAGAGGCTGAAGACGTTGCACAAGCGTATCCCGCAACAAGACGCAAGAGCTTTGCTAACCTGGGCCCATGGAGCACAGAGAGTATATGCAGAGTATCTGAGGGCATGGCGCATGGGCTTCCAGGATGTAGTAGTCAACCTTGCTCCCTCTGAGGAGAGCAAGGCAGGGACTGGTTCTCCAGGAGCAGCGACAAATCTTGACAAAGGACTTCCGAGGAATAAAGACGGTGATGTGGTCAACGGTGATGGAGAGAGAGTAGACGTTGCATTTCTATTGAAGAGACCGTTAGTCAGACTCAAGTACTTGGCAAAGACGTTGAAAGGAATCAATTTTATCACACCTTCGGCGGAAGCTGAGAGCCTGGCCACAAAGTATCAAAACCTTGTTACCGATGCTCGAAATCGCTCCAATGAGGAACGCGCGAGGCTCGAGGACGAGGCTGCCTCGAACATTGACCCTACTCGCGTTCGGGATCCGCGGACTCTTGCTCCTTTGGCTGGTGTCAGCATCGACAGGACACGTCGTGTACGAGCTCGAGATCATTTCAACCTTGCGCTTCAGCATTCCAGTGGACAGCGTATAGACTGTCGAGTCGAGCTGCTTCTTCGTGACGAGACCGCCAAGACTGAGTCTGGCGGTGACCTCCTCATCTGCGAAGTAGACGGCACAGGAAGATGGTTGCTGTTTCCACCAGTGCAGTACGCTCGTGTTTCCGCTCGTAATGGCGATTCCAAAGGCGAGATCGTTGTTATGGTCAGAGGGTTCGGGAGCAATGGTTTGGAATGGCATGAATTGCTCTCTTTACGGAGCGAAGACGAGGAGACGGGCTTTGAGTGGGTGCAGATGCTTGGCTTGATACCTGTACCTCCCAAGATTTTGAGATCTCAAAGCTTCGTCAGTCGGCATAGGAAGGCCAAGTCATTGTCTGACCATGCCCCGTCAACCCTTGAGGCTCCAATTGCTCCGAGAACACCGGGCAAAAGCCGAACGCCAAGCCCCAGAGAGGTTGAGATCCCAATAGGAGAAGTACCACATGAAGTTTCTACGGCCTGGACTGAGCTTTCTTGTTCCGATGAACCCTATTCATCTCCTACGGTTACACAATTGAAAGATAGGGCAAGACTACAAAAGAAACAGCAACAGCCACTGCCGAGTACACCGTCGAAGTCGTCATCAAACTACGTTGACGATGTCAGTGATCTTCGTTCACTGCCAAGTCAAAGCTCTAGCAGGCAGACAGGACCCTCTGAAATGCTGCAGAGACCACGAAGTTTCAAGGAAGCACTTGGTTTGGCGGGGACAAGCTCAGCCACCCTGGGTCTCCAGCGGTCGAAAGCAAAGAGGCGTTCAAGATATGCGGATCAATCGCCACTCAGCCCAAATTCTCCGAAATCAAAGGAACGTGACGGTGAAGCGGCAGCATCAGAGACTGGTAGAGTCGATGACCCGATGATTGGGGCATCCACTAGCCAAAATGACCACCAATCGCTTTCCCCAGAGCCTGTCTTGAGTTCGAGCCCAAGCAGTCGGAAACCGGTCCCAGATGCAAAGAAAGGAGCGGCCCGACCTGCTCATAATCGATCACGCTCGTCTGTTCCTTCGTTAGAGCTGCCTTTCATTCCCAAATCACGGAAGAACAGCCCCCCGACTACGCCTACCTATGAGCCTGCCAAAGAGCCGGACTGGGGCACAACAAAGGAAACGGACCGGTCATCTTCTAAGCTGAGAAAGAAGCGTCCTGTATCATGCGATGCCAAGGCAGAAGAGACTACGCCCCCATCCACCCCAGCTCACAGGTCTCCAAGCCCCGTACAGCTGAAGGGATCGAAGACACCTGTCCTGGGAGCCGGCAAGAGCGTCACACCCAGGAGGTCTTCGTCACCATTAAAGCATGAGTATGAGCCTTCGACTGCGTCAGATTCCTCTTCAGATTCCGAGACATCTACTGTTGAACACAATGAGACCGCCTCGATAACCGACTCTTCGGAAGACGAAGACCTGGAGGATGGGAATGCTCCAACGCCATTGCTGCCTCTAGGTGCTATTCCGAATTTCAAGAAAGTCACTCCGCCTGGGTCAATATACTCAATACCAAACGGTACACTCGCACCTTCTCAATCAGCCTCCCAAAGCCCTTATAAGACGGTCCCGCCTCAGCCTACGAAAGCCACCAAGACCATTGCTTCGATATTCTCATGGTCTGACAAAGGCTCGTGGGAGGCTCTGCATCCAGACGAGTGTAGCATAGTGATCACCCCCGGACTCATCGAAGCCTATGAGATGTCTGCCGCTCATTCGAAAAACATGCCTCTCAGCTCATCTACCCCAGTTGTTGACGCAGACGCGTTCTCAGATCTGGCATCTAATGTGACGCCAGAGAACGGAGACCAACCATATGATCGTCCCCTTGTCGCTCTTGAGCTTACTCCTTTGGTTCCGCTACGCCGCGGTACCGCCATCGACATTTCAATCCGGTCTCCTCTAACTGCAAATTCTCAGATCACATCCGGCAGTAACATCATGTTACGCTCCCGCAACCCTGAAGAATGCGAAGCCCTTTACGCGCTGATCAACCATTCCCGCATCAATAATCCCACATACGTTGCGCTTCAGAATGCGCGTGCCTCTGGCAACTCGTTTCCCTCGTCTTTGGACCGTCGCTCGAGTACCCGGCCCGCCTCACGAAGCAGCTCTTGGTTCCCAAGCCTTGGCCGCTCATCCAGTTACCGCGCCAGCAGCACCCCGACTCCAAGCATTGCTCCTAGCGAAAGCAGCATTGGCAGCATGTCCAGCGCGTTTTCCGCGCTACGGCGTTTTGGCTTGGGAAGCGGGGGCGGCATGTTCAACATTGGTCGTAGCACCATCAGCAGTCGTGAAGGGAGTAGGGAAAACAGCATCTACACCAGTTCGGAGAACTCAAGCGGCAGCGGCGCGAGCTCCCCTATGCCGCCGGGAAGCATCGCTGACACTAACGGAGGCAAGGCCGCTCCCATCGGCATCAGCAACGCAAAGATCAGACTCTATATCCGAGAAACGGCATCACGCTGGCGGGACATGGGATCCGCCCGATTGACCATTATGCGTCCAACCTCGACCGACGGGCTGCAACCACCTAGGCCGCAGGCGAGAAACGAGAAGAGGATCGTGGTGAATGGGAAGACAAAAGGGGAGGTCTTGCTTGACGCGACGCTCGGAGAGAGCTGTTTCGAGCGCGTGGCGAGGACGGGGATTGCGATTAGCGTGTGGGAAGATGTCAAGGGGCCGAACGGGGAGGTCGGGGTTGTAAATGCGGTTGGAGGGGTGGGAGGGGGGAGGGCGGTGGTTTATATGGTGCAGGTACGTTTTCGGTTTCCAGATTTTGGTTTCTATAGCGAGAAGGGGACGGTGGCTGACTGTGATAAACTGCAGATGAAAAGCGAAGCGGAGACGGCGTATACGTTTTCTATTGTGGGGAAGTTGAGGTATTGAAATGGGGGGTGGTGTACGATGATTGTGAGGGTTTCGTGGGTCATGTGTGGTTGGTTCTCCTGGCTGTAATTATTTTGATGTTGGATGGTGAGGGATTGTTCTGGCATTTTTCGGGCAATGGGAGAGGAATAGACATGGGAAGATATATATAACGCAGGAGCTTTGTTTGGTCTCGTCTGATCTTTGAAACGTGTTTTGACCTATACGTTACTCTAATGGAGTTCTTCCACCTCGATGGATGCAGAAGAATGAAGATGTGATTCTAATCCCTCAACCAAGTCATTTCTCCACCCACTTATCCTCTCCTCACTGCCCCTCCACCTTCCCCCGAACCCCCCCCTCCCTCCCCCCCTTCCCTTTCCCCTCCACCTCCACCCCCCACTCCGGCCTCGGGATCTCCACCGCCTCCGTCGTCCGCCCATACGCAATCCCGCCCAACCGACTCATCGGCCTCAACACCGCCGGATCCACCATGCTCCGCTCGGGATTGACGGCGTCCTCGCGGACCCAGAACCGCACCCCCTCGACCACGGCCAGCACCCCCGTCTTCTTCCCCGGCGTGGCGCGGCTCTCAAACTCCTGCGTGCTGAGCAGCCGGCCCTCGACGCTGAAGACGGCCTCGTGGACGCGCGAGCACGCGACCGCGCCGCAGGGCGCCGCGTGCAGGCCCGAGAGCGACCATTCGGATACGCCGTAGGGCGCGTTGATGGAGGTTGCGTTGGCCGCTTCGAGCATGTGCTCCGAGAGGATGTTGATGCTGCATTCGCGCGTGGCGGCCAGGTTGCGGAGGGTGTCTTTGGCGTTGGAGAAGCCGCCGGCGAAGCCGATGGTGAAGAGGGGGGGGTCGTGGTTTATTACTTGCGTGTAGGAGAAGGGGGAGAGGTTGGTTGTCGTGCCTGTGGGTTGGGGGAGGAAGGGGGGTTAGTTGGGTGTGGTGGAGATGGGGAGAGGGGGGGGGGGAAAGTGAAATACCATCCTCCGATCTCGTCCCGATAAACCCCACCGGCCGCGGCACAATCCCCGAAATCAACAGCTTGTAGTTCAACACCGCCGGCCGCCCATCCTCATACGGATCAATCTCCACATGCTTCTTCTTCAGGCTCTCCCCGCCGTCGTTTGCGCCGTCCCCGAGCTTCCAGTCCGGGTTCCGCGTCTTGGTGTAGTGGAACTGCGCGGCTTCGTCCCAGTCCGGGCGCGAGGCTTGCACGGCGGAGAAGTCGGGGTGCGGGTTGCGGTTGACGTGGGATTCCGAGTCGAGGCGTTGTTCGTGCGGTTTGGGGTCGTGGGTGCGTTGTTCGGCGTCGCTGAAGTTGGCGGGCATGGTGGGGTGGAGGTTGCGGAGGGGATGGGGTTGGCGGGGGGGGGGGGTGGTTGCTCTGTGTAAATGCTTGTATGGCTTTGAGAATATCATGAGAATGGGAATGAGAGTTTTATCTCCGTAAACGGTGGATGGCCGAATCCATCCGTCCGTTCCTGAGCGGTCACTACGTCATAATATGTCTGTGTACAACTGAGTGCCATTGCGGACGCCGGCAACGACTTCGGGCATTTTGGAAGAAGCGAATGATTGAGTAGGATATATTGTCAGAGAACAGGAACCTTACAGCCCCGTAGCAGTCCATAATAAGAAGCTTGCATGTACTACAGTACTGTATTCCTTCCCCAAGCCCTAATCGCTACTATCATCGGATTGCGGGGCTTATCGATAGTGAGAGCGGGGCAATACCTATAACAATCAAACATGGAAGGGTGGGTGTAATTGAATAAGTATGAAAGGAGGAGTCATTCTGTCCTTGAGAAATTGAGCTCGTAAAAAACCACATCATAGCAATGGCTGATCAAAGCACCCTCAAAAGCCAACTTGAGACTCTCACCATGTCATCCCCTAAATTCGAGACATACAAGCTCGGAGACTGGCATCTCCAATGCGGCGCTTCCATACCAGACGCGTACATTGCGTATAAAACCTTTGGCGATCCGAAATCGCCGGCAATTGTGTATCCGACGTGGTATTCAGGATGTAAGGAGGATTATATTTTGCTCGTTCCAATAAAAAAACCCCCTTTGGTTAACATTTTCGCAGCAATATACGACAATGTCTGGTTGATTGGCGAGGACAAAACGCTGAACCCGAAGAAGGTACCATTTCTCAGTTTTCTTTCAAGTCTAGTCCTTGATATGCTCTTTTGTGTTCTCATAATAAACAAGTACTTCATCATCATCCCCGCTCTCTTCGGCAACGGCGAATCTTCTTCGCCTTCCAACCACTCGACGCTGAAGAACTTTCCCAAAGTCTCCTTTTACGACAATGTTCGAGCTCAGCACGAGCTCGTGACCAAGCACATTGGTATCCAACACCTGCGCGCCGTGCTTGGATGGTCCATGTAAGCATACTTTCAAAATCGATCCTTCCCAATGCGAACCTATACTGCTGAGACATGTCTCGCAGTTCATGAATCTGTCCCAAACCAGCAATGCTAAAGTCGATAATTGTAGGGGCGCCGGCCAGACATATCAATGGATAACGCAATTCCCCGACTTCATGGATCTAGCAGTTCCCTTCTGCGGATCTGCCAAGACATCTCTGCACAACCAAGTCTTTCTCGAAGGTGTAAAGAGCGCGATGTTAGCGGCCAAGGGGATCCGGTCCGCTGGTCCAAGCGAAGGAGCTGTTATGGCGGAGGGAGAAAAATCTAGGGCTTGGACTGAGGAAGAGAAGTCTGTGGGGATGAAGGCGTTTGGTAGAGGCTATGCGGGGTGGTAAGCTTTTCTGATCGTGATGGCCCTTATTCTTGGTACGAAGTGTCGAGTTCGAAGCTTAAGTTGTGAGAAACAGGGGCTTCAGCCAAAGCTTCTACCGCGAGAAGCTCCACGAGAAGCACTTCGGATTCCCGGATCTCGAGGCCTTCCTAGTCGGCTTCTGGGAGGCGTGGGCGTGCTCCAAAGGTTCGATAGGGAATTTTTGCTGAATACTTCCAAGTTTCTTGGTCTCGTGGAGCAAGCTGATATCTTCTCCAGACCCAGAGAACATGCTCACAATGCTGCAAACCTGGCAAAGCGGCGACTGTTCCCTTCAAGAGCCGTACAATGGCAGCTTTGAAAAAGCCATGCAGGGCATCAAAGCAAAAACGCTGGTTCTTCCGGGGAAGACGGATTTGTATTTTCCGTAAGTGCAACCAAAATTGAATATAAAAACCAAGTAACTTGTTCATGTGAGGGTTCTCGCTAAAAGTCACAATTTCAGACCAGAGGACTCGGAAATCGAAGTCGCGAATATGAAACCCGGTGTCGGACAGATGGATGTCTTCCCTTCGATCTGGGGCCACTGGGCTGGAGGACCGGGCGATAGTAAGGAAGATTTGAAATGGCTCGATGAGAAATTGAAGGCCTTTTTCGCAGACAAGTAAATGTTTACTGTGGGATTTGGAAAAAACGAGATTGTAAACATGGTTGCTCTAGCCTGATGTAAATATGTTTTGTAGGATATGCGGGCAAGGTCCATCTATATCTCGCGAAATCTCCAAAGAGGAAGAATACACGTCATCCAACGCCCCGGACGCAAGAATGCAGCATGAACGACAAGGCAACCAAACCCGCCGTAGCTTCAAACAGGGGGTTCCCCGTAGCAGACAGAATCTTTGCCAGTCTTTCTGACCCCGAGAAAAAATAACATTGACGAAAAAACGCGATTACTCTTTGTCTGCGGCGACAACTGTACCAACCCACCCCTTCAGGAACGCATCAATATCCATCACTGCAGTTTTTTTGCTCCTAATTTGGGCGGACCTTTGTGGTAAAGAGTGCATTGGGCGAGTCCCCTATGGCCCCTGGGAGTCGTCTGGATACTGTACTCTCGATGCAGTACACCGTGGAAGTTTGGGTCCATCTCATAAGAATGTGAAAGATTGGCATGGCTGTACTCGCTCGACCTTTGCGGTACGGGCATATATAGCTGACAATGATCCGATGGGGTGCTTGGGTGAAGGATGTCTGTGAAGGAAAAAGGAAAGGCGTGGTTGCAGATTTCGTGAATGGAATGGAGATTATTATCTGGATGGAAGATGTTAAGCTGGAAGAATGGAATGTATGAAGGGGGTTATGTGCCGTGTTGGGAGGTTCTAGAATTAGCTTTTTGGGAGAACTTCTGGGATGGGACAATGTAATTTCGACGCCTGAAAAGCTACTCCACTATCTAGGCGTTGATGGGTAATGGACCGCTTTTTGCGTTGCTGTCGGTAAACCGATGAAGTAGCCAGTCTGCTTAACAATGTCAAGGCACAAATCAGTGCTTCGGTTGATGAGCAGTATTCATGGCTACCTCTGGCGCTGGAAGAACAATCCGGATTAGCATTGTATTAGTACGCGAATTCCTGCCCAACCAGCCTCTCACTCAAATGCCACAGCTTTTCTGCCTTCTCTCGGTCAACAGCGTAGTCTTCGGGTTTCGCAATATCCTCATCTTCCAAGTAAGCGCCAGACTGGTCCTCAATCGAAGGGTCCAAAGCAGCAATCAAGGTGGTTGAGCAGCCTTGCTGGAGAGTTTTGCCTTCGCCCGGCGTAAAGGGGCCTGGCCGTAAGGTTATTCCTTGGTCTAGCAATTTGAGTGAAGCGGGCGAGTAGACTCACGATTGGTGTTTGATTCGATCAATTTAATGCCTTCATTTCCCATTTCTGCAGTCATGAATTTCTGAAGTCCGGTACTGATGGCTGCTTTGGGGTCATTGAAGGCTCTGATGACCGTAGCAGCAAAATACAAAGCCTGCGTGAATGTCTCATGATCAAAGGTGTACTTACAGCCAGGGTGCAGTGAAAAAGCGTAGACGTGTTTGGTCTTGAGCTTGGATGCTAAGGCCACAGTGAACAATATGCTGGCGGACTTCGCCTGTCCATACGCCTTCCACGGATGGTAGAGTCTGCCATCCTAGATCGGGATAGCTAGTT
>JAABUW010007612.1_pt1 | contig 12973 bp, 12 predicted proteins | sample 5560081 | NCBI WGS metagenome assembly JAABUW01 (sample SAMN10711882, study PRJNA513363) | rock metagenome | isolation source: Antarctica rocks | place: Antarctica: Victoria Land, Knobhead sud
AGAAGGTAAGTTAGTCCCGCCAATTGCTTCAAATATTACAAAGCGATTAGCTTGTGGCATATAAGCTGATGGTATTCAGCTTCATCCTATTTTGACTACGACGACAAAGCCTCGCCGCTCTCCAAGGAACCACGGCTCTTCGGAGATTGCTGCGAAAGAACATCCACTCTCCAAAGGAAACGAACAACCGACGGTCGGCAACCATATCACGACCAAGAAGGACGCCAACGTAAAGAACACCACAACTCTTCGTCCAACGACCGAGGCGACTGTCACGTCAAAAGCTGCCGCCAAATCATCTCAAAAATCGAAAGCCAAAGCGAAAGCAGTCGTTCGGTCCAACCGTCGAACCAGCGGAAGACCCAAGAGCGGTAACCCAGTACCACACTCTAGTCCTACACGCCACCTTCGACCTGGTCGTGGACCAAAACTTCGTGCTAAATCTAAACAGCGCGCAGGACGAGACCCCGAACGTAGCGCCTCTCGCCATCGTACAAAGCGCCAGAGTGGGAAAGCTGACGGCCCTCGAAAAACTTCAGCTACTGGACGCGGCACCCAAAACAAAGTCTCATCCAAATCGATCACAGAACTGACCCTTGCTCCCGTAGATAACGCAGAAACACTACATGCTATTGAGCCCCAAGCTGGACCTCTTCAGGAAGATTACTGCGCCCCAGGCCCCCGCCAGCTACTGACTGAAGAGGCCCTCGAAGAATTGGCTCGACGATTGCAGTCGATAGACCAGACTAACCGTGACAGATCTGCCAAAAAGATTGCCGTAGGATATTCTGGCGAAGAGTCAGAAGACGGATCTTCCCAAGGGATTGGCATTGATTCACAGGAACGGTTCAACCGCAAGTGGCGTTACGTGCCTCCCTTGGACGGAGAGACTACACGCATCATAGAGGCTATTATCAAAAACCCAGCCCGTGCAGAGACTATGGTCGGAATAGGCCCTGAAAACCAGGAATTTTTGCCTGGCCTCCACAATAGAAATGTCTTATCTGATCCAAGTACTCATTTAGATCCACGTGAGAAGGAGATTCAATCCGTATCCCTGGAGGGATATCTGCAGGAAACACAAGAGCAAGAAAGATCTCACGACGAGTTATGGAAGTCAGATAAAGCCAAATGCACCCCTGATTCGAGTGAGGCTCTTTATCAGCGGACTCTTATGATCGACCTCATTGCACGACATTTTCTGATTTATCAATTCGATAGTAGCAAAGAGCAGATTTTTGATTTTAGTGTGGAAGAACCTTGGGGCTGTCTGCCAATGCCAAGTCGACTTCTCTGGGCGATCTCTAAAGGCCAAAAGTCTGAAGCAAAGTTCCTGACCCAGCCAAAGCCTGATCTTGCGGTATGCTTCAAACGAGAAGCTGTGATATCAGACAGGATGTGGAAGACACTACCGGAACCAACAAAAGGGCTTGCGTGCTTCGAAAACAGCTCCTCAAATGCGTCAAGAATCTTTCACTTCTTCGCCGTAGAAGCTAAGAAAGCAATGCTTGATCTCGATTCGCCACAAGCATTGCATCAATGTCTAAATAACGCAAGTCAAGCTTTACATAACATGTTCGAGTTCTTTCGAGACGCAGGCCCTGAGCATGAACAGGTCTTTTATGATAAGGTCAGATTCTTCTCAGTCGTGGCCAATAGAAAAGGAATTATCGTTCGCATCCACCGAGCTATCAGGAAGCCGGATGACGCGAGTCAATGGGAGCTTGTCATGCCAGACCAACCTGATTACCGCCTGGAGTTCGAATTTCGAGAATTTCAAAGGATTGGTTATGGGGACGAATTCTCCCGGACAAAGGCCTTGGAGGTGGTTAAAAAGATTTTCAAATACGCGACGGATGATCTTTCTAAAATGATCAATGCTGCCGCTTCAAAGCTCGTCCAGAATTTAGAGAAGGACCTTGGACTATATCTTGCAAGGCGTGAAGTGGATTTCTACTCGTACGGGCAGCCCAACCCGAAAAGCTTCAAAAGCTCAAGGCGTACGAGCGTTCTCCCATCAACGATCGGCGATGGAGTGCAGCGACAATTCCAGAGCGCCAAGCTAGGTTCAAACTGCGCACCTTCAGACCAGACAATAGCAAGTGGACAAACAACACCAAAGCAACCTCACCAACCAGTCATCTCGTCTCGGTTGGCAACCACCGGAAAGAAACGAGGAGTGGAGGAGATCGATTTAGACGGACTCGAAGACATGCAGGCTCTGAATCCACCCGTACGCAAGCGTCGAAGGCCTTCCTGTTCCAATAGTGAATTGTCCCTACCAAGCCTCGCCACTGCTGGCGTTAACGTTTTCAAGGCGAAAGGAGCTATCCCATCGAAGGTGAAAGTCTCAATCCCAACCACGTCCTTTCCTACCTGAGAAAGAGAACTGTGCGGGGGAGTGTTGTGCCGGTTGGAAATCTTCGAGCGTCTGGGTATGGCCCACACCTACTGCGACGTCAGGCCTAGTCCCCTTGCATGCACTGAATACTTTGTGGCATTGAAAGAGGACTACCACGAGCTTCGCGATGAAGACAGCAATTTCAGACAAGCGTTGGAATCTTGTATGCGCATTTGCGCACTTCTTCAAATGGAACACATTGGGCCTTTCTCAAAATTCTGTGCAAGTGGTGGATCGCTGTCAACGACATTCTTCCTGAAGAGTCTTGGGATTCGCGTAGTCCCGGTCGCTATGTCTACGTTCTGAATGTCAATGAGATCCGTTTATCTGTCCAAGCTAAATTACGCAGATACAATTTAGAGGACTGTGAAGACATTTTATTGGACTCCTTCAAATGTTTCTCGGAGTAGGTTGGTAAATTAGAAAACTCATTTCATGCCCATCTTATGACTTCACCTCAAACCCAAAGAACTGGCTCAGGCAGTCATTTAATGCGGTGTGTGCAACTATCTAACGCTAGAAACTTGAATCGAAGACTAGAGCAAAAGAATGTCCTTCATTCTCTCGTGAAGTGGTGGTCTATCTGACCATATCATCCCCAAATTCTCAAACCTTGTACGCCCCCAGTCTGATCGGGACTTCGGACTACAATTCAAAAATCTCGATCAGTAGTATGGCCCTAAATCGTCAAACTGGGGGGCGAGCATATTGCAAAAATATGCCCATTGAGCGCAAATGAGTGGGGGGCCCATATGTTAACCCTGGGGCTGGGTTTGGCACCGTATGTTGCCAAATACGCAGTAGCTTTGGTGTTCATATATGTTACTTCAAGGGTTTCTTACAATAGTTCTACTGAATAGATGACCGCTTTTACGATAAGCTAGGCCTAGCGCGTTAGTAGCTCGGCTGTTAGCGCTAGGCCAAAGCCGCGCTATATGTTCCAATTACAGGCCAAAAGCAACCTCTTTACTAACGACTAGACCAGTGTGGCCAGTTATGCAAGAAGGGTTGCTGCACCAACAGTAGAAATCTCGATACCACTGGACCTCACAGCTCCCATCCGCGAAGGAGCTGCCTCAAACTACGTTTCGACCGATCTTAATGGCGTGGTCGGGATTGTGAGTTCTTCTGATTGTACATTGTGTCAAGGACAATACCGCAACACCGCTATCACCTATTCCGACAGTCTCCAATCCTGTGTGATCAATGAAGTTACTAGGCTGTTGCACCAGGGTGCGCCCCCAAATACCCAATTATCCTCTTTTTCGCCTTGATTTCAAAAATGTCGCCTCCCGTCTCCCATATTCTCGCAAAATGGCAACTGGCCTCATGTATGTTTCTTCAAAGCCGCTCGATCTGCATCCCAATGCACCAGCAAGCATTGCGATGAAAAATTTGATGAATGAAACCACTCGACAACTTCAAATGTACGATGTCATACACAACCGCATGCAGACCCGGCCACGTGGCCTTGCTCTATGTCTCATCGACGACTTCGAAAAGGCGAAAACGCAGGCCGCCAAGCTACACTCATTACCGCCCCAAAGGAAAGACTCGATCGACGCTGAGAACAAAGCAGAAGCATATGATGAGGCTCTAGCAGAAGAGACACCTGACACCGATAGCCCTGAACTACCACCAGAGCTGCAACCAGTCCTTCAAGAATCCGGTCTACCTGAGCCCCCCGAGGACGAATCAGAAATTATCAACGATGGTTATGATATCGATTTTGATGCATTAGATCTGAAGAACTTACCAGATTATGATCCCGATATGGACCCTGAAAAATCATTTTACACAAACGACGTAATCAATGCCTGGATCATGGCAGACCAAGAAGAATGCGCCAAAGGCGCAAAGATAAGACTCTACGAAACCCTGGACATACCAAGTGACCACCCGGCTGGGTCTTATTCCGAAGCTCATAAAGAGTCCCCTATGACCCGTGCGTTCACCCCACTCCCTCCCTCAACATTACATCAACTTATCTTCCCCCTAACCTGCAGCATCCTCACCACTAGCGCCCAACCTCCTAATCTACCAAATACCCTCGGCAAAATCGGACTACGACTTCTTCTGTATGTAACAGAGCTACGCCTTTATGACAATCCACGAGCAGTACCAACGGATCAGCTGCTTCAGACAAGACGACCCTTCGATTCCGCGCTGGCTTGTCGTACAAGAATTCAGAGACTTGTACGACGATCTTGCATTGAAGAAGAGGCAAGGAGAGTACGTATGGCGCAAGAACGGGTGGGAGGGAGCAAAGGTAGAATTTTTCCGTACCAGAAATCAGAGCTAGAGAATCAAATAATGCAATGATCCCAAGCTGGTCTTCTAGCTTATCTACGGCTCTGACACTCCTGGCTTTGGGGAACCTTGTCATGAGTCCACAGATAGAAACCCTGGCTACTAGCATACAGGGTTCTTACGACAGACTCCAAATTAATCAATCTCAAGTACGCTCCTCCAAGAGAGCCTACCAGACTACCAAATCGCATCTACTTGTGCAAATTGTCTCAGAACACAATACTCAAATCTACAAGCGCGGTATCAGAGCACTCCAATATTGCCATTGGTGCGAAGCAGTGCAGATGCGTCCATGCAGCTATCGATGGCAATGCCCCAATAACACTGGAGGCAGTAGATAGAATAAGCGAAACTTCACGCGGAAAACTTCTTGCTAAGCCGTGATCGTCTCAAACCTTCCTGGAGTGTACGCGCAAGAAAGGAACAAAATGGCATTGATTGTGCGTAACAGATTTGCCTCGCTTCATCCTGCGTCAGACTCACCACCTCTAGTCAGGTCGCCAGGAGCACACAATAAGTTCAAGGTTCGTGCGTGGAGAATCGGGGGGAGGAATCACTTAAGAATGAGGGATGGTAGACGACTTATTGCTGGTAGAAGATGCGAAGGTCAAATCTCAATAGATCTATCAGAGCACGAAGACTTACATTTCTCACACACATATCCGAAGCTATGCCCATCTCCCAAGCACTGTTGCAGAAGATTGCAAGTGTACAAAGTATGCAAGACACACAAGACCACCGGCCAGCACAACAACTAAACTACCCCAAAGTCATAGAAAGAACCCACCAATGCCGCCAAGTCATCAGAAATCGCAATCAATACTACCATAGTGACTATTCAACCCTTCATTCTCCATGGAGGGAAGCAACCCAACGTGACTTTCAAACGCTATTCACGTCCCCAGTATCACCGCGAGTATCATTTCACACTTCACACACAATCACACCATCTGTGAATGCGCCAAATAGTCATCTATCTCTTCCTTGAAGTAAAAAGCCCTCGAGTGATAATTAAAATTCATCACTTGTCCCACAGAGAACTTCACAGCAATAAACCAGGCATGACATCCCCAAAGCGCAGCCCAAACCCTGCTCACGGCAATAACGAACCTCTTCCATCTCCTAACCGCTCCATTCCTACTCAAACCACCCCAAATTATAAAAGCCTCAACGAAATCACCAACCCCGAACAAGATCTATAATTACCAATGCATGTCACGACCCCACACTTCCTCCCATCAAGAACCCAGTACACAGTACAAAATCAGCACCCACTCATTCATCTCATTGGCGTACAGCGTGACACAAACTGTGAATCCCAACGGAGATACAAAATTAGATGTCGTACCACATCAAATCAATCCGTGACGCTCAGAATTCATGATCGAGTGTGAAGAGGCGAAGTGACTCACACCGTGACAATGCTCTATGAACAAATGCTTCTGTGGGGATTGATAGTGTCACTATGCCAGGGGATATTTAAAGATGTGGGGTTTTCCTGCTGGAGATGTGTTTGAGCAATAGGGACTCGTGTCGTACGAGAGATTATATATAGAATAGTATGTCTATTCCAAGATTGACCTGGGTTCCTTTATGCAGGGAAGGGTCCTATGAATAGCCATCGGTCACAACGCCCAGGCAAGAGAGCAAGGCGGTGACTGTGATCATGGGGCTCTTCGTTGTTATATAAATAGGACACAGACATTGGTTCGGCATCGCTGGAACCAAGATACAGAGAATGGCAGAAATATCTTTGCCTTTTCCCTTTTCCAATTGCAGATCAGACACACTTTACCACTCAGAGCGTCTTTCACCAATCAATCTTTTGGGTTGCCCGAATATATATATATAGTATAGCCTTGATTTGATTCCAAGAATTAGATCGATGGCACCCTGATTTTGTTCGTTTTCCCCCCCCATTCGGGCATCCTCAGCGTCTTCCTGAGGATGGGAGAGCGTTATGTACCACCACTAGATCGTGCTCTATTGGGATCACTTGCCGAGGCATGGCATACCATTGGCCTGCAGCTTACCACGGCGCGCGAAGGAAGGTATATAGATAAATTTATCTTTTGTGTTGCCCGAATACATATATATCGTACAGCATTTAGTTGGTTCGAAGAATTTGATCGATTCCACCAGGAGTCCACGCATGCCCACTCAATCAGATATCCTCCGCGTCGTCCTGAGGGTGGGAGAGCCTATTGTCCCATCACTAGATCGTGCTCTATCGGGATCACTTGCCGAGGCATGTCATACCATTGGCCCACAGCTTACCACAGCGCTCGAAGGAAGACGTAGGGATATATATATCGTTTGTGTTACTCGAATACATATATATAGTACAGCCTTTACCCAATCAAAGGCATTCGATCAATGGCACCATATGTCTACGCCTACCCACTCAATCGGATATCTCTCAACGTCGTCCTGGGGATGAGGAGGTCCACGGTCCCACGATCGGACCGTGCTTTTTTGGAGATTACTGGCCAACGCATGTCATACCATTGGGCTACAGCTTACCACAGCGCTTGAAGGAAGCGGTAGGGATATAAATATCTTTTACATTCGCATCCTACATGCCTGTACCCTTGCTCTCTCAGTTCATGTGCTGATTGCCTCATCTTATCATGATATTAAGACTTTGATTATGGGCGTATCATGAGTGTAGAACAAGGTCGAGGACGTCTCCTTGACTTGGGGCTCGATACTGAAGTTGACGGGTCCGGCTTACTGTCCAATCTCGAATTCTAATTTAGGAAGCAGTGAGACCCTCGGCGTGTTTCAGTCGTTAGAACAAAGATGTGTGATCTCTAGTGGGGACCAATGAGTGATATTATCAAGGCATGTGATCCGCCTGGTTTATGGGTCAGAAATAGCTACGTCCAGATATTGAACGGCACGGCCATGGTGTTCGTACCACTTGCTCACTTTTCGATCTATAAAGCTGCTGCCAGCACCATATTTTCTCCACACAATGATCAAACCTCCTTCTCTTTTCATTGAGATATATATATACTTTCTCCTCTTGACTTCTTCCCACATCCAAGTCAGAAGGCAATATGCCCATTCCAGGACCATCTCTCCACATCTTCACCTGCGATCCTTGCCCACTACCACTGTGAAGACTTGCCTAGCGATTACCTGCAGTGACGAATGATCCCGAAGGCCCACATGGTCACCCATATGATGACAATCAAACACAACATTTGGAAGCGAGGCGTGGGAAACGTCCACCAAGCGAAGTTCAACTGCCGGAGCATGATCCACAGACTTCATCCTCTTCCTATCCCCTACCTATCCCCTACCCACATCTCAGCCGATCCGCAATGATCACTTACAATAACACCGCCATCATGCCTTCCGAGCAGAAAAAGATCAACGATCAAAGCAGAGCTCCAGAAAGTGGAAGGTCTTATCGAGTGGTGGATCGCTGGAGAAAAACCCGAAAAGTTGGCTAGAAGATTAGGTTCCCGCACAGAGGTAGTACAATAATGCTTCAAAGAACTGGGCGTGGGAAGCCCAGAAGGCAAATAAAAGCGCCAGCATGTGCAGGGAACCTAAGGCCATGATCCACCACCGATGAGACCATCGTCGAAAGAGTTTGGAAGGACAAAGACAGCAGGAAGGAAGTCCAGCGACATCGCCGAAGACACGACAGCACAACTCCAAGTCTATTCGGAGAAGGCTCGAGCTACACTCCAGAAGTTTGGCGAGAGATGACAAGGATGGTAAGGGCAAGCGCGAGCGTGCGGTGCTCAAGCATGGAGGATTGGGGAACCGACCAACACCAATCTCGCACCATAGAAGGCGAGGGGCGGACAGCGTCCTTCGCAAATTCAACTGCCCGGGCCTGCACACATTACCGCTCATGCACCAAATTCCTCTCACGCATCCCAAGCTGGCCTATTGGCACTAGACGCCCGTTCCGGATTAGACTTCCAGAGCGCCGCCCTTGACCCTGTGTCGCACTCTCTAGGCGTCGAAGGGGCCCGAGTCGAGGCTGAAGTAGTACAGCTCAGGAAAACTGAGGGCGCGGTAGCCCGCTAGAAGGGCGGCGACGCCGTTGAAGACACTGCAGCAGAATTCTGAGTTCACTCGGAAGCTGTCAAGATGTACTCCAGAGAGCTGGCGAGGGACGACAAGAACAGCCAGGGCAGGCGCGAGCGTGCGATGCTCAAGAAGAGAGCACTGGGGAAATTCATCCTGCTGCACTATCTCTGCGGAAGCGAGCCAAACGCTTCGTAGTTCCCAATAAACGGCTGCACCATCAATGCAAATCCAGATTGCACCATCTGCCTGAGGGTAGAGGACCTCCAAGTCCAGAGGTACGGAGCTCGAAGAAGAAGGGCCAACGACATTACCAAAACCACGGTAGCATGATTCCAAGTCCACCCGGAAGCTGTCGAGATATACCTCGGAGAGCTGGCAGGATACAATAAGGGCGGCAAGGGCAAGTGCGAGCGCGAGCGTGCGATGCTTAAAGAGAGGAGCCAGCCAGCTCACAGATAATGGGGTTATGCGGAGGGAGGACGGGAGGCAGGATGATGAAACCGGGTATGGCGGTGGAAATAGACCGAGGACCCGTGGTAAAGACTTGACTGCTTAATCATTAATATTCGCCTCTATCTATAATTTGATGTTTTATTACTTTGGCCTGCGAGTAGAACAAATTCGCCACTCCGATGACCCACACCTAGGAGAAGCCGTGAGTGCACGCCTTGTATGCGCACGGTTGAACGTTCCAATAAATTTGTCATCATTTCTTTGTTCTCATCTTGTATCACCACACTCAGTCCTCCGCAACGCGCCAATGAGCATGTCGCAGTATCCTCTTAGCTCCCCGGGGCAAATTGTTCGTTCGCACGAGACATGTGGCTCGGATAGCGATTGGTAGAGACTCGTGTCGCACGAAAGTATATTCTCAATCTGTCTATCCCTATAATGTTGGGCCATTTTACGCACGAAAGGACCCGGAGAATGACATTCAACCATGGTTAGGAACGAGGCGAGGCGGTGGCAATAATCATAGACTTACTTGATAATATATAAACATATCCTTCACATTCACGTTGCACATGGCTGTGTTTTCGCTCTCCCAATCAATGGTGTTACCACCTCATCGTTGCCATGATCATGCTACATCTCTTACGGCCGTATAGTATTCCAGCCAGTAGTGTGACTACCGGCGTGCCTGGGTCGTTAGGACAAAGAAACCCGATCTGTAATGGAGACCAATGATGATAATGGTATCGTAGTGTGTGGCCGCCTTGGTTCATGGCCCAGAAATGGGTACGTCCGAATATTGGAGAGCACTGCCATGCTGCCATCAAAACCGTAGCAACCCCAATCTCAGTACTCTCTCTCTATACTCTGCCCATATCTTTAACTTCAATGCTTACTTACTGCTACTGTTGAGACCTATACAGCGATTATTAGCATGCTTACAGAGCAGATAAAATCCGAGGGCCCCCATGGTCACCTGTGTGGTGGTAGTGAAGAACAGTATCTGGAAGCGAGGGGTGGGAAACGCCCTTCAAGCGAAACCCAACTCCTGAAGCCTGCGCATCTTGCGGCGCGTGCACCATGTCCTTCTCACCAGAATACTCACTCGAGTGGCCTGCCTTCACCCTCGGAGACCGCCGCCCTTGACCATGTGTCGCACGATTTAGGGGTTCAAAAAGCCCAAATCGAGGCTCAAGTAGAGCAGCTCAAGGCAATGGATGGCGTATTAAATAGGTGGAAGGCCGGTGACACCGTCGAACGCACGGCAGTACGATTCCAGGTTCACCCGGAAGCTGTCGAGCTATACTTTAGAGAGCTCGCCAGGGACGAGACGGATGGCAAGCGCGAGCGTACGATGCTTAAGAAGAGTAGCCAGCCAGCTCGCAGATAATGGACGGGAGGCCCATAGTGGAGCGAGAGAGCCAGCGAGGTCTGTGCAAGCACTGACGACGTTCATAAGAGTCCGGTAAATGTGAGTAAATGCTGCGATCATTGGTCAATACGCGTTCTAAATATTCTTGCTAGTGTTAGCCATTCATTAAGAGTCTCGGATTTTCCATAAACCTTCCGACGAGCAGCCATCGAATGACTGCTGGATGGAGCCTCGCAGCTGCAATCACACTGAAGACCCGACCGTCTTTTACATATGATGTCTTCGCACCTTTCATAATTAGCATTCTCACCACCTCGAGGCGACCTGCTGCACAAGCGCCCATTAGTGGCGTGCCGTGCTCGCCTCCTTCAAGCTCGAGGTCTGCACCAGCATCAAGCAGTGTGTGTATGACATGCTCTGCAGGATGCGCAGCAGCTGCGTAGAGTGGCGTTCCCATGTGCAAAGCTCGATGTGATAGTAAACTTGGCACGAGAGCCTTGGGCAGTCTTCGCAAAAATCTTTTGAGATACGAGCGGTTGTTGGTCACTACCATGGTACTCACTGTGTTGGTCCGGCGTGATTCGTAAACACTGGGGTCCGGCGCTAGATTGAGCAAGAATGTTCCGAAAAAAGGAGGTAATGTTGAGAGGGAAGCGGTCAACACAGAATCGCCGTCTATGGATGCGGTGGCTAGCTCGCAACATTCTGCATTGATGATGAGGAATATAGCAATATCCCATGCTCCCGACGCTGTGGCCCAATGCAGAGCGGTACGACCAATGCGGTCCTTGAGTGTGAGGTCCGTGCCACCCTTGATTAAGGCTTTAACAATGGCCAGAAAACCACATGACACAGCCCACATGCATGGGGTTCTCATAGTCAAATCCACAGCATTTGCGTTTGCTCCAGAGTAGAGTAGGGCTTCAACCATCTGGATGTTACCTTCTGAAGCTGCATGATGTAATGGAGTCCAGGAGTACGCGTCAGTAGCATTTACAGAGGCTCCCCAAACTATCAGAGACCTTGCGATTTCAACTCGGGCAAGGGCCGCGGCTATGTGCAAAGGTGTCGCGGTGATCAGCTGCAAACGTTGAAGAGCGGTCCCAAATGGCAATTGCCATGGCCAACGAAGCTTATTGCCGCAAAGTTGAATGCTGTTCAAGTGGCTGAGATTGTAGCTTCCTCTGCAGACATGTTCAATGTTGGTTCCACCAAGCCCTTGCAAGTACTTAGCTACTTCTGTCAAGTGACATCTGACCTTATCTTACCTTCGCGGGCATGATCCATGATGAGCTTTATGCACTGCAAATGATCGCCTGCTATAGCTAGAGCTATCGGGTGTATGGGTCGACAGCAGCGGACGATATCTTGCGGAGCTCTCTCGAACAGAATCCGCAGTACCTGCACGAGGCCAAAGCCTACAGCAAAATGGAACGGTGTATATCCCCGAGTACTGGTTGTACTGCATGCAGCACCGGCGATCGAAGCGCCCTGCGAGATCAGGTAACCTGCTATGTCGAAACGTCCTTTTGTAAAAGCATAAAGCACAGGTGTACATCCATTGCATTCGGGAAACCCACTGTTGAGATCAACACCTCCTGCGACAAGGGCTTGGCAGAGTCCGAGGTCTCCGAGTTCGATAGCCAGCTTCAGTGGTTCTGAAGGAACCCGCAATGTTTGTTTGGCCTCGAAACCGTCAAATATACGGCCCTCGATTGCTACAGTCATATCAGAGATGGCGAGGTAGCATTTGAGTGGGCGAGATCATTCTTACCTTCCCCTGAAGTTTTCTCTTCCAAGATATCTGCTATATCCATATGTCCATATTTCCTTGCCACTAGCTCGGGAGTATATCCTGAGCCATCCTGGAGTTGCAGACTGCATCCCTTGTCGAGAAGATTTATGACGACATCAAGATGGCCGAGTCTTGAAGCAGCATGCAGAGGGCTCTCTGACATTGAATTCGATAGCTCGTAATCTGCATTCCAGTCGAGTAACAAGGAGACATTACTTGATATTCCCATTGAAGCGGCTATATATAATGGTGTGTCTTTGCGCTGAGTAAGACAATTGATGTCTTCCATAAGTTTGTTTTTGAGAAAAAATCCGAGTGCGCAATTATCGAGGCTAGCAGCTAAATGGAGTACAGTTGCATTTCGAGACCAAATGGTACTGAGCTTTGCTGTTATCCTCGTGTTCCAGGCCATAGGCATATTCATGATAAGATACAACAATTCGAGATTTCCGGCTTCACAAACATAATGTATTATGGTCCAGCCGTGATTGTCTGTGGCTGATATATCTGCACCATAGCGAAGTAAATTCTTTACCACTGCAATATTTCCCGCTTGAGCTGCAAACATGAGGGCGGTCTTGACCCCTGA
>JAABUW010007613.1_pt1 | contig 12972 bp, 15 predicted proteins | sample 5560081 | NCBI WGS metagenome assembly JAABUW01 (sample SAMN10711882, study PRJNA513363) | rock metagenome | isolation source: Antarctica rocks | place: Antarctica: Victoria Land, Knobhead sud
TGTCAACAGCAATCCCATCTTGTCCCCCTGTGACGGGGTTTACGCGTAGTGCTTTAAATGTTGGTCGTTCAAAGAAATAATCCAAAAAACGGCGACCCCCTTTAAAAATCACAAATTTAATTATTTACGCTCTCGTCCCACATTAAAAAATAACGAATAATGGATCAAAACATGCCGCTTGAGCGCACTAAGTCATGCTACTGTTGTCGCGCGCGCTCAAGGCTGTTGCGGCGACCCGATTGACTTGAACACTCGACAGCAGACCAGTTTGCTGCATCTTGGCCTTCAAGACGCTGTGAACCCAAGGCTTCTGCCTGTTTCTGGTCCAATTAAGCTGCGGTTGTTATGGTCCTCAGCGCTTTAAGAAAGTAAAGCTTGGCAGGCCAACAAAGTTGGCACTTACAATGCAGCTGATAGTGATATTTGCAACCTGGAACAGCAGCCGACATGTATTAAAAACTATAAAAAGTATTTTTTGCAGTGCCGACCCTACTCAAAAATATTCGATTACATTTTTAATCATTAAAATGCGCAAAAGGTCTTTCTGCGATATTCCGGAGGGTCGCGACCCTATATAAAAACCGACCAACATTAAAAGCACTACGGTAGTAGGAAATTAATAAAGCGTTAATCGGCGACCCTAGCAGGGAATCTAACGAAGCTGGCCATAAATGGCATGCATTTATGGCCACCTATGACTAATCAGTTGCATTTATGGCCACCTATGACTAATCTTGTCGCGTTTATAGCCACCTATGACTAAACTGTTCGTGCAATGCAGCGGTCGGAAATATCGTTGCAAGCTAGTGCCGCAATTTACAGAGATGTACATAAGGATCGCACATTACATATACGCGTGTAACTGGAATTTCTACATGTCACGCATATATATCACAGATACCAACAAATCCACTGTTGTACACACTCAACACAGAAGTCAGGTCATCACTGCTTGATACACTTAGTGCAGCATCAGCGGAAAGCGTCTGCTTCAGTCAGCTTGCTACCTGGTAGCTGTACAGTTGCTGCAATGGAGCAATTTGACTGGAAACTTGACTACCAAGCTGTGTCTGGAACCAGCACATACGGCACACTAGCCCTAGCTGCAGTGTACAGGCCGAATACCGAAAGCTTCGGTTACCGAAAGGTACCGAAAGGCTTTCGGTTCGACCGAGACCAAAGGGCCCCTGTACCGATTGGTCGAATGAGGCAAGGGTTTCTGTAAACCCTAAGAGCTTCTACCGTAATTCATCGTAACTTACCACATACATAAAGAAATACCTATTGCTTACACCGTATGTACGGGGTATCCAGGAATTGCCGTGACTGATGACTGAGGTGTGCATCAAAATTCTATTTTCATTGTTGTCAACACATGCTCTTCCATGATTGACATGCTGAGACAGTCTATGTCCAAGTTTGTTTGACACATCTGCCTGGTTTTTTATGCTTTTCTGATCAGAAAATTGATTCCCCTGTGCATTTTATCGCTGCAGATGCTCAAATGTAACATACCATTGTGACAACCTAAACAGGTGCACAACCTTTCGCCTAGCCATTCGAAGCCACTCCCAAGAACAACGGTGAAGGTTTAGGGCTTTCGACCGCATTCGGTAACCTTTCGATTCGGCTTTCGGCATTCGGTCACGCGTCAGCAGCATTCGGCCCGTACACTGCCTAGCTGGCATAATTTTCGATTTACCTGCGAAGCGGGGGTTAAACCTCTTCTTCTCTCTTAGCAAGCTGTTGAGCTGAGGGCGGACAGTTTCGTCGCGATCCAGCGGTCAGCTTCGACCACAGCGCCGGTACGCACAGCTCAAGTCGGCAGCCTTGCATTGTGCAGCAGCCAAAGGGCACAGTCATCAAGTGTTAAGTTTGCGGCGTGTTGTTACAACACTTCTGTACCAGGCCGTGCAAGCAGTTGTTAGCCTTGGGGTTTTTGGGTCCTTGCTATCACGCATACCACTGCGCGGTCATGACACTGTTCAGCACGGCGCTGAATGATCTTGTGCAAGAGTCAGTGGGTGGCTTTGGAGGTCCTGAAAAGTCACGCTGACAAGCACACCTTCCCTCACTTATGGTCGGCCAGTATGAAGCTCATAGTCTATGAGGCTGCCACGTCCAATGAGACACCAAATGAGAACCAGGGCACAAAGCGGGACATTGTAATTCCCGACTCTGGCTCTGCACAAGATCGGTGCTTAGCACTCTTCCGCCAACTTCCTGGATATTGCGTCAGCTTTTATGATGCAGCAGACAATCTTCCTGGCCGGACAGATGTAACCGAGGACACTATTGATGCTGTGAGCAGTGCTGTGCAAGCGCGCCGTCAGCTGAGAGTCGTCAGGCAAGGTAAGTGAAACATTCTATTGACAATGTATCTAGGCACAGCAGATAAAGTCTGGTGCACACTTGACTGGCATCTACATGCTTGCTCAAGTAGTGTCTGCAAGTCTGTGAGCAAGACTGCTAAAACCAAACAGAGCGACCAGATGCAATGAGTGTCTTGCTTTGATGTTGTTCTTTTGGTATTTTCTTGACATGATGCCACACAGCTTTTCAAGCGTCCTGTGTCAGCATGGCTGCCTTTCAGGGGCCTCATGGCTAATTTGTGCCGTTTTTGGAACCTACAGGACATTCAGTTGTGTCTGCTCATGCTGAGCCTGATGACTGTCTTCATAGCCTAGTGCTTGGTTTGAAGGCTCAGCTTGTATGCGTCAATCATTGCCTGTGGCGAGCATGTTGTTGATGCATGACAAGCCCTACTTTCTTGCAAGACACAGTCGGCAGGACCACCATACAACAGCTTGCTTTTAGCAGCAGTTCTGCTTCATGTAAGCACTCAGAGTGGAACAGATGTGGTTCTTTGCAAGCATGTTTGAGAGCTTCTGCATGAACTGGTTGCACCTCACCAGGCTATGTGTCCTGGCATGCAGGGTCTGTAGCAGCAGCGGAGGGCATCGCCAGCGATAGGCAGGTTGCCCAGCACCTGCTAATGTCTCCGCTACAACAGGCGCCGGCAACTGCCGCAGCCTTTGAGCGTTTCTTGTACAATGCTCAATTTCAGCTGCCTGTATCACCACAACCTTTCCAGCGTGTCAAGGCTCATGATCCTGGATAGGTAGCCACCTTGTATGTGTGCGGTGACTGCCGTATCAGCAGGGCAGTGAGCAGCGCTTTGCAGTTATCTGATACCGAGCTTGGTAAGTCCCAATGGAGTAACTCTTGACAATGGATCAAAGAGTTGTCACTGGTGATGGGTCTGTTGCAGTGTTCACATGTCAATGCAAGGAGTCATGGTCTAGATTCTGATTACAAGCAGGAAGCATTGCTGTGATTTTTAGTTGCGGTGTTCATAAGCAAACCGTTGCATGGGATTTTCTGGTTACAGGCATAGCTGCAAGCACTGAGCAGGACACAAGTCGTTGGGTTATGACTTGCCTCAAAATCTTGGAAGAAGTGGATGCTGCCAACCCTGATGGGATTGCTATGGTGTTGCGCTGGAACTCATCAGAGAAAGACGTGTCGTACACTGTGTCAAAGGTACAGCCCTGCCTTGCATCAACAATCTTGTGCAAGGTGTTGCCCACACTCTGGAATGAGTGAGTGTGTCTTTTCCTTCAGATGCAACCCCGTCATCTCTTGACCCACCCCTTCTGTCCTTGCGTGACAGCTTGCCCTTAAGCTGCTTCCCTGATTTACTGATATGTTCCACCCATCTGCCAACCCACTTGACACCTAGCACGTTGTACAACAGCACAGTGCATAGCGTTGATTAACTATGCTGTACCTGACCTGCCACTTAGAGTCTGTACACAATTCCTCATGACAGGCATCCCATAGTCCTTTGCAACAGCCTCTTTCACACTAGATGCAAGAATCGACAGCTGTGACAAAAGCAACAACATCTACAAGGTTGTCTGACTTTTGTGCAATGCCATCATGTTCGGCCTGTCTGTATTGTCATTTGCTGTTGTACTTGCCTAGTACAGCGCTTCTGGCAAGGGACCTCCTAGAGTGGACACAGTAGCCAACGCCTTCCGGCTCAGTCTCCTCTTTGGCGAGGATAAAGTGCTGAAACGGCAAGGTCTTGAGCAATCTTGGAAAGATTTGGAGACCAAGTTGGCATCAGGATACCCTGCTCTGTTATATGCACAGATTCCGTATCTGCCAATTTATGCAGCTGCTGGGGTGCACATCCAGTTTGGCCGTTTCATGCCACATGGGCAGGTATCAGTCACCGCAGGTCTTGCATTCTCTTTGCAGGGTTGTTGTATACATTGACTGCAATCATGTATGCATTGACTGCAATGTATGTGAGGCACATGTGTGGCATGTGGAGATTGTTCTGTCACTTGTCTGACATTCTTCTTGCAGCCTTCTGATCTGCCTGTCAACCCACTCAAATGACATTGAGTGTTTACAACATTACCTGCATGCCAAGCTGTTTGTCTGTCATAGGCTTGGTATATCTGTCACAGGCTTGGTGAGAGGTGTCAGGTTACACCTGCGTGTTTGAGTGAGTAGTTCATGGGCCATCTGCAAATCAGCCACAGATCTGGCCCGCATTACAACTATTGCCTACTGTTGCTACTGCCTTGTACTGCAGGTGGAGCGTGTGGGCCGTATCCTGAATGTCTCCAGGCTTTCAGATCGTATCTGGCTGTGCCAAGCTTTAGTGAACATACTGAAATATCTGACTTGGGCGGTGACAAAAGCACCTAGGTTGACTGAGCGTGTGGTATTTTACCAGCCAATTGAGCGGCCCAATGCCACAAGAATCACACTAAATGGCAACGCAGCAGTCAAGGAGATCAGCAACTCTGAAGCTTTCTATTCTCAGTTAGGAAACAGTATTAAGGCCATCGAGGTAAAATGTTGACAGAGTGGACTAACAATTGCTTGCTTATGTGTTTTATCAAAAATGAAGATAATGCATAGTTGCTGTCAGCACTATTCTGCTGTTGCAACAGTCCCACTGCATGCACCCTCCACGCAATGAGTTTGATTTTGAGCCAATTATCTGGCGGCCAGGTAGTAATCAAGTTTTGCAACAGTATAAAGCCTTGGTGCATGAGCATGCTTTAATGTGTTATGCAGGCTGCTCATGTGCACGCCCAATCTTGTGGCGCTCTGGTGCATCACAGCTCTGTAGAGCAGGTTGGTGTAAGAAAGCGTGGTCTCAATCAGCCTCCAACAAACAAGCTCAGGGTGAGGCCAATCTGTTGTGCACAGTGGATGCACTTTCTCTCTACCATCAGTACGTACTTCAAAATCAAAACCAAGTTGAGAGTCATTTCAGGTGAGGATGACAAGGCTTGGCTTCCCACGAACATCAGACTCCTTGACATCAGAGCAAGACATGAAGATGGCCATCAAGGCATGCTTGACAGCTTGCGCTCACTTGCATGCTGCCAAGCCCCTGCCTATATGCCACTGCGATGTACGGCTCGCAAATGTGCTATGGGATCCCCAACCCTTTCTGACAGATCTGGAGCTGGCTTACTTTTCTCCTTGGCAGGTAATCATTTAAGTTTATTGATCTGCCAATTCAAGTCTGTCGAACGCGCTGGCTGGAGGACAGTGGCTGCTCTTCAGGTTTTGCTGGATGTCCCTTTGCAAGACTGGGATGAAGGTACCCTTAATGAGAAGGGGCAATGCACTCCAGAAAGTGATGTTTATCAGATTGGGGTGATGTTGCTAAAGTTCCAGGAGTTGTCAGTGGCCAGCAGGGCATTTGCTGACAAGCTGAAATCCAAGTCGCTCTCTGCAGCTGATGCAGCTGAAGACACCTACTTCCTGTAGTCCAATGTCGCTTTCGTCACTAAGAATCTTGGAAGGTTGCATTGCACTGCACACGCTGTACTATATCGGTGTCTGCCAATGCTGAGCCTCTTTCATGAGTCTTTGGTTGTTCTCAGCAGATCAGCCTTTTTCCAAACCGTCATATAAGCTGTCAGTCGTCAGGGTTTGCTGCTACAAGCGATAATCATAAGTGTCAATGAGACTGCCTCGTTGGTAACATGCAATCTGTTTGCATGTTGAGCTTCTGTCACTGTGAGCCTCTGTATCACCTGTCAGTTCTGTTCTATTTTACTCCGCCGCGGATTTAAAATGGCCCATTTTAAATCCGCGCCGGAGTAAACAAAAATTGGCTGTTGTGGGAAGCCCTTTGGCTCCTTTACAGACAAACTGCTTGCAACACACCTGTGGCGTATTCTTGCATGACCATGTGCTACCGGTTGTATACAGAACAAGTGTCACCTGCCGAGCAAAAGACGGCAAGTCATTTTCAGGATGCCTGATGAGACCTCATGCTCATAATCTCCTCTTGATCAGAGCTTTTGACTGCTACGGTCAGTAACGGTTCGAGGTTCACAGCAAGGATTACCTCACCATTTGCTTTGGATTGTGCTTGCGGTGCTGCGGACGACAAGACCGATCTGCAATATCCACCTTTGTCAGCGCGCTTTGTCTCCAGTGCGGCAACAGCACAAGGGCTGGTCCTCCGCAGATGACCGGTTTCGTCGACGCTAACATACTCTTGCGAGATTGCGCGGGCTTCAGGGCTTTCACGTCGGCACAGCATTGTGCGAAACAAGCTCGCCACTGCTCAAAGTCATCGTTTGCCGGCTCCCGTCAGTGTACAACCGGTGAAGGCTTGACAGACACTCGACGCAATAGACGTGCGGAGAGGGCTTGCTGCCCTCAAGCTCTTTCTTCAGGATGGGAGGGTGCGTGAATCCCTGAACTGCAAGTATCATTACATGTGTTCAGGCTGGTGCAAAGTTTGCACACTGTCGCATACAACTATTGTTGCAGATCACTGCTGAGCTTGGTAGACTCATGGCACATCAGTTATTCAGTCACCTTTCACTTGTCATTTGCCGCATTCAGCATTTGGCGTTCAAAACGTGGCAAGAGACTCTTTGCACCTTGCCAGCCCTGTCTCGAGAATCTGCTGCCTTGTGTGCAGCTGCTGTGGACTCTGGCACCAAGGGTGTGCGGGTTTTTCAAATGGATCATCATCCGAGGAAGCGCATTTTTGCCGAAGTCAGAGTACATGCTAGCGTAGAGCAAGTCTGGCGTGTCATAACAGACTATGATCACCTGGCAGATTTTGTTCCAAACCTGATAGCCAGTAAACGTCTCCCAATCACCACTCCTGGCCGGATACACCTGCAACAATTAGGCTGCAGTCAGTCTGTATTCTGGCGCTTGGAAGCAGAAGCTGTGTTAGAATGTGTGGAAGTTCACAAAGCTATGGGAGCAAAGGAGCTACGCTTCAAGGCAATTGAGGGCGATTTCAAGGTTGGTTCTGTGGCCTATTTAGTGCAGAGCCGTGATTTCGTTCTGTTTGTCTTTGGCTACAGGATGCCAAAGTAGAACCTGTCAACTGCTGTTGTGGCAAGCCCTGGTTGCAACTTGTGTCCATTGCAGGATCAGCCTTCACAGTCATGTGTTGTATAGGAGCTTGCCCTGAGGTTGCACGGCTTTACGTGAATGGCCTGTCCCTTGTGTTGCATCCGACTGCCTCTGACTGCCTCTAGGTCTGACAACATGTGGAATCTAGTCAAGCACTGTCAAATCAGTACCCTTTATGCTGCACACATTATCATTTCAATCAGCTGTTGCTGCTGTAGGAGTACAGTGGGTCGTGGGTGGTGGAGCCTGACCCTGCTGCACATACAACTACCCTGCTCAAGTATGAGATCAGCCTAGAGCCGAAGCTGTCCATTCCCTCAGCCATTGTGACCTGCGTTGTCAAGGCTGGGCTGCCTGCAAACATGATGGCCATGGCAACAAGAGCTGAGCAGGCAAGCGCTCTCATTGTGTGGCTGTCCTGCTCAAGTGCGCCACTAGCACTCCAAGCACATTGTATCTCGCGGGCAGCTCTTTGTTTATGGCAGCCAGCCAGATTTCTGCATATTGTTGAAGCTATGTACCTCTGCCTATGGTTGGCTCTTGTGTAAGCTACTGCCTGCCAGGGCCACCATGTTGACTTGCAGTCTCTGCAATGCATAGAGCATGAGTTGCAGTCTCAGAAGCTCACATGTAAGACCTTCGACTTTGACCTAGTGTTCTGACCATCATGTCTGGACAGTCATCAGCCTAATGGTTCACAGGTGGCAGAGATGAAGCGTAAGTTCCCTAGGTTTGCAGCATCAGCCATTGACGATGTGGAACTTGACAGCTTACCGTGGCAGACAGCTGGCGCAGCGCCACAGGAAGCTGTCGAGCAGCTACCTGAGGCTGGACCATCCAGACCCATTTGCGACACAATTGGTCCCTCCACGCGTAAGTCACACTGTCTCTGCCAACATGAGAGTGATGGATGTGCAAAGGATGTGCATCTACGTCTCAGCTCAAGACAGCTTCTGGCAAAGCTAGCTGTATGTTGAACAACGTGTCTGATTTGGCCTTGCAGCTGTCAACTGTCCTGTAACCACATCTTGCTCTGCATTAATCTTTGTGGGCATGTGCATGTTTTAGACAACTCGCCACCGCAGCCAGGCATGATCATCATTTTGGTTGTTTGCTGGTACAAACTGACACCGCTTGGCTGCAAAAAACAGACTCAAGTTCAGCATGTTTTGCAGCAGCCATGTGCCTTGCACTGTAGCATGCTTTATGTTGTGTATTCACTCCATCATGCATCAATGCTCACCACACAGATTCTATGTTGCAGAGAACCAAAAGATGAACAGCATGGGGTATCTTGGAATGATTTCTGTACCACTACCTCACCAGCGGCCCGAAGCAGCTGCTGAATCTCAGGTTGGTGGAATGAAAGACCTTTTTCTTCTTCTTTTTGTCTTGATAGGCCTATTGTACAAGGCTACCCCAATGGTTGCCAGCAACTCCTGCTGAGGCTAAGGCCCTACCCTGTGAGGGGGCATCGGCTCCTGTAATGAAAGACCTTGAGCAGCCTGCATTCCCATGTAGCACTGGCAGGCATCAACATTGTCAGGCTACCAAGCTCAGCCTTTGTCGGCATTACAACTTCTGGTCTGCAGTACTCAGGTGCCAATCTGGGGTGCAGGATTTCTTGGCATCACAGAGTGACGTCTTTGTGGGGTGTCATCTTGTTACGCAACTGCATTGTGCATCCTGGACTGCCAACCTTGTGGTAGATACACAAGATGCAGGATGCAATCATTTGCCTGGCTCACATGATTCTACAGACCAACACTTGTACTGCTCCAATCCAGGTTACAAAAGCCAGCTGCATTGGCTGATGCATGAAAGAGCACTAAAACAGGGTGACGTCTATGTCATCTGCACACCTGATGAATATTTGCTATACATCAAGACAAATGTGCTGCTCTACTCTCAGGAGGCAGCATTAGACACTCAGGCAGAAGCTACCCATGCAGCAGCAGAACCCAGGTGGAAGTTGCCCTCTGCCCCTGCCCCTGTGGGGGTATGGGGCCGCAGCCCTGACTTGGGGGTGGGGTGGAAGTGTGTGAGTGATGCTTCAGCTGTGACTGAAGTCCACCTCAGACGCCTGGATGAACCGGACCAGTTGCATCGGCGCGTGGTGGCTGTTCTTACAGTAGATGCAACACCAGAGGAGGTTTGTCAAAAATGATTGACGACAGTATCGTCTGGCTCATCATCGATTTCCTCAAAGCATCAGTAAAGTCAGCACATTGCAATCACCGCAGGCCTTACACAAAAATATGTCAAGTGCATGTTGTATAGCTTTCGTCCCTCATGTACATATTTGACAGTGCAGGTAAATAGATAAGCAGACTGATCAGCACAGATTGCCTGCACAGATTGTCAGTGCCACAGTGCATGCTTTGCAGCAATTGGTCATTCTACAATGGCTCACTCTTGTGTAGGTGTGGGAGGTGCTGACAGACTATGAGCGCCTGCCTGAGGTAGTGCCTAATCTGGCCGTCTGTGAGAGGGTGCAGACACCCAGTGGAATGTCCAGCAGAGTCACACGCCTCAGACAGGTACCAACTTTGACTTTTGCATCAGTTTCAGCACTTGCGTCAATTCCAAAACCTGTATCAGTTTCAACACTTGCATCAATGCTAGAACAGCCCTTTTGTGTCCTGTCATGGTCGTTTCCGTTCCTGCTGGGGCACGCCAGAGCAACTCCTGCTGCTTTCACTGTACTGTACCTGCTACATATGTGATTGGGGTTTTATGCATCATCATGAGCCTGGTAACAATGCACACGATGAGATGCACTGCACGCTAGTGACTCAGTGCACTATTGCAGCAAACACCGTTGACTGACTACGCACCGCCCAACACCATGTGCTGCAACATCTGGATCTTCAGGAGCAGGTTGCTGTTGGAAAAGTCACCTTTGCCAATTACACCAGGGGCAGATTTGTGTTGCATCAGTGACAGAGTAACAGTGCAGAGTAACAGTAACACAATAACAGTACAGAGTAACAGTAACAGTACACTCACTCACTTCAACCAGCTGATATGACTTTACCAGCTGCCACTTGAAGCCTTGTGCTCAGCTGCCGACTCTGCGTTTAGCAGCTTGGCAAATGGTATTGAAGGCGGCAGCATCATGTCAAGCTGTTCAAAGTGGATGAGTATGGATGAATATCATAAGGCCATGATGACATGCTTGCCACAGCGCTGGTGGTATGCCAGGCACAAGACTTACCTCAGGAGTGTCTGGTGCATGGTGCAGGTTGGGTACAAGCACATGCTGTACATGTCCATGCATGCAGAGGCAGTGGTGGACTTGGTGGAGACAAAGCACAAGGAGGTGCAGTTCAGGCAGGTTCAGGGGGACTTCAGCCTGCTGCAGGGCAAGTTCCTGCTGCAAGAGGCAGAGTCTGAGGTAACATGGATCATGCTCTTGAAGTTGTGGTGATGCCACACCTTTACGTCATTGGCTGTCTTGGCCAGCTTGTCACTCAGACACTGTATCGAGTACAATGACATTGGCAATGACAGCAGTAGCAGTAGCATGAGTGGCTGTTTCTGGCACGTCATTCAGCCACTGTGATAAAAGCAATGACATTGACAGCAGTAGCAGTGTAAGTCATCATAGTATGATGACTCTCATTGTTGCATCTAAAACACCGATCAACATATGCCTTACTGTTGCAATGCCTCATGATTGCAGCCTTTTTTTGGTGCAACCTGAAAGTGCTGAACTACGTCTGTCACTCTGTGCAAAGAGTCAAGCAAAGGCACAATCCCAACCACGCTGAAGAAAACCCCCCAGCAGAAGAGCAACAGCTGTGCATCACAACCCTCATGCACATGCTGAAGCCTGTGATCTCTGCAGAAACGCTTCCTTGATGGGAGGACTGTGTCCAGGCCGCAAACCCACCTGAAGTATGCAGTGGAGGTTCAGATCCCTAGGGACCCATTGCGCCTGCTAGGGCTTGTGGAACCCATAATTGAGCGCATGGTGTATGAAGACCTTCCACTTAACTTGGGCGCCATCAAGCAGCGGTGAGGTGCTCACTATGTAGTCAAATAGTTCTTGCCGAATTGTGTCAAGACCTTTCCCCATGTGCTTGCACATACTTGCTGTCGAGTCTCACTGAGTTGCTGATGAATGGAACCTACAGGCATGTTGTGATGCCCGAGTGCTGGATGCTGCTCACTGGACGCTACAGATGTCTTGTCTTGCTTGAGCTTCAGCTGCATGAGTGTTGCTTTGGGAAGCATCTACTCTGCCTGACTCAAATCAGTGCAATGTGACCTTCCATGTGTTGCACCTGTTCATTTCCCTATGGTCCCTCGATGTCATTCCCTTCAGTCTCTTGGCGTCCTTCCCTTCAGTCTTTTGGTGTCCTTCCCTTCAGTCCCTTGGTATTGTCCTTCAGTCCCTTGGTGTCATTCCCTTCAGTCTCTTGGTGTCCTTCCCTTCAGTCCCTTGGTGTCATCCCCTTCAGCCCCTTGGTGTTATCCCCTTCAGTTCCTTGGTACCATCCCCTTCAGTCTCTTGGTGTCATCCCCTTCAGTCATTCCCTTCAGCCCCTTGGGGTCATCCCCTTCAGCCCCTTGGGGCCATTCCCTTCAGCCCCTTGCAGTCATCCCCTTCATTCCCTTGGTGTCATTCAGGGTGGAGGAGATGAAGCAGCGCAGCAAGATTGTGGAGCTAGAAGGACAGGGGGAGATGCAGAGAGCTGCAGCATTGAGGCGGCGGCTGGACTCGCCCCCTGTTGCTGAGCTGCAGAACGACATTGCCTCTCTGGTGTTAGAGCTGGAAAGGTGCTATGGAGATTTGAAGAGGATGCCGACACGAGCTGAGCTTCGGGGTGATAACAGGTACATGATGCTGACGTTTTTGTGTTCTCTCACTCACTCCCTCAGTCACTCCCTCACTCGCTCACTCACTCACTCACTCACTCACTCACTCACGCATTCTTTCACTCACTCCCTCAGTCACTCCCTCACTCGCTCACTCACTCACTCACTCACTCACTCACTCACGCATTCTTTCACTCACTCTCTCACTCACTATCTATATGTGACTCCCCCGGTCAACCCTGAGTGTCTTTTGCAGTCCTGCTGTTTGTGGTCAAAGTTCAGCTGCTCCTGGTTGCTGCCATTAGTTTATTGAAGCTACCTGGGCCTTTCCTAGCAAGCAAAGTGTTCGCAACTGGCAGTCTGCATGGTACAGGGGTTACTTGGAACGAGCCATTGCAGCGCATGGGGGCTATGGGGCAGTAGCAGGGCAGATAGGCTGGGCAATGGCCTACACCCCCAAACGCCCTAGGGGCTACTGGAACAGCATCACCAATGTCAAGTCTGAAGTTGATGACTTCATCGATGCCAACGGATTGCAACCGGGCATTGTACCATCACTGAGAGATGTGCGTGGAGCAGACAGGTCAGTACACAGTGCACATGATCTTTCGCCTGTTGTGCTTTGTGAAAAGTACAACATAGCTGCTCTCCACAGAGCTGCTTCTATACCAGACACTTTGGTCCAAGCTACTTTGGCTTATCATCATGAGCAGCTCCCAATCA
>JAABUW010007614.1_pt1 | contig 12971 bp, 1 predicted proteins | sample 5560081 | NCBI WGS metagenome assembly JAABUW01 (sample SAMN10711882, study PRJNA513363) | rock metagenome | isolation source: Antarctica rocks | place: Antarctica: Victoria Land, Knobhead sud
TCGCTTGACGAATTCGGCTGGATTCTCTATGGTACACTCGAGAACCATCTCGGGCTTAGAAAGACGGCGCGCCTTATAGGTATTGAACGGATCATCGGTGTTCCACTGGTATTCCCTCAGAGCATTGTTGTCGTTTCGTCGGGTGATGGGAGTCGGGGGAATGACGCTGCTGGTACCGGTGAAGGGGCATGGTCCGTTAGGAGAGCTTATCGAGCGCTTCTTGACCGGAACCTTGGAGCTTAAGAGGGCAGCCTGTTGTCGATTGAGGCTGCGGGTCGTCGGATTGTCCTGCATAACCAAAGTCAGCCGGGAAGGGCCAGCCATACAAAGTCGACGGATTTACAGAATGACACCGGGCCATCCCTGCTTCCATTACTGGTACAGTCGCCATTCGCTGCTCCAATGTTAGATGCTTCGTATCGTAGATCTCGCTATTGATGGATTGGGTTGGGTCGATGGGGCCTGTAGCGGTAGTGGTAGTAGATCCCAGGGCGGAGGTGAGCTCGACGGTTCGCGCGGCCCATTGTCGTTCTCGTTCGCCTGTAGGGAGATGAGCTTTGTCCCTCATGAAGAACTCCCTCTCCATCTTCATGAGATTTAGGAGAGGGTCTTGGCTGGACAGGTCTGCCATTGCGGTTGATCTCTGTCGTAAGGCTGGCCGAAGGTATGCCTGGGGGATTGCTTTGTGACAGGCGACGAGCCCCGTGGCAGACGCTGTGGGGTGATAGTGCTCCCAGTCAGGAAGATATTCGCTATGCAGTCAGCAAAAGATGTAACTATCGAGAAATTGTAGAGATGATGAGCATGGAAAGATTGGAAGGTGTTGGACGGGGGGAATGGTAGGCATTTGAGCAGGCCAGTCCTCGAGGCTCTTTGGGTGTGGAGCAAGCGGAACCGGTGTATTGCACTACGAGTAGGGGTATGCTCGGGGCGTGGGATGGTAGAGATGGTAGAGAATCGGAACGGCTTTCCATCCTACAGGTTGACTGTTGGTGGGAGTTGCGGCATTTGATGGAGAAAAGTGAGGCTACGAATCATCGCGCACCGAAAGCCAAGCTGCGGGTGTCAAGCCCCGGCTTCTTCCTTGGCGCTGGGAGGGGCCCAGGTGACGACGCCGGGGCACTCTTTGGGAGCTTGGACTAGCTAAAGTACCCCCGTAGTACCACCCATAACGGGGCGCCGGGAGCGTCCTGCACTTGTGACTGTGAATCCGGAGACATTTTTGCCATCCCTTCAGATCCTGGACTGTCGTAGCCACGCTTACTCCATTCGTACATAACTCAATTGGGAACCATTGCGTCTGGCGGGGGCACTCACCATAGGTGCCACGTATGATCCGTCACGAAGGCAGTCGATGTACTCTATCACGCCTCGTTGCCTACCTCTTTCGCTTGCTTCCTGCATGTTGCCAAGTAGGATCGAGTATGGTTGTGCTACCATCTTGTCAGGGTCTAGGCTTTTCGTGATTGCATCCAGGCAATTGCCGCTCGGATGTACTCGAACCCTGACCATTGAGTATGCCTCGACTTAGCTCACCCACACCAAGTATGCCGAATGCCCCATGTCAAAGCCTTTGAAAGGAGTTGGGTACTAGAAACAACCTGACCGGGTTACGGGATCCCATTGGTTTTGATATTACTCAACATGAATAATATCTAAAATTAGCAGTCAACAGTGATAGATTTGAAGGTATGTAAATCGCGGTATGATAGACACACTTGTTTGCGCTACTCTTGATTGGCCTTTGCACGGACCATCCATTCTTGTCCGACATTTAGATAGACATGTGTGATACATCAGTACGAAAGACACTCTGCCGTGGTTCTTGGCCACACTCAACCCTGGGCGCACTGATAATTGAGGTGCCCTGAATACTTTAAGGGCGGCAGGGGGGTTTTGAAAATGCTTCTGGTATTATTTCAATGTTCTTGTACTGTAAAGATCTAGCGTCAAAAAAAGTCTAAGATATTTATGTGCAATAAAATTCAATCGATCGATATTCAAATCCAATAATTCTTTTAAAATATTTCAAAATATAAAAATATTCTTAAATCGATACTTTATACGTATTACAAATCTTAGTAGTCTAAAATATAAAAGTGCGAAAACGTTCTCTTTTAAATATCTTAATTGCAAAAATATATAACTTTAATAAAATTTGCAATTAAGATTTTTTGTTAATTAATAGATCTATATTACAAATAATCTCTATTTTCAAAAATAAAATATTCGAAAAATAGAGTTTTACAAATATTAATAAAAAAATATATTGTCGAATTATTTCAATTGCAAAGTTATTCTATAATTCAAATTATACTAAAAAACTCTAAGAATTATTTTCTAAAAAAAAAAAATTTGCAGATCGAAAATTATTTAGAGAGCAATATACGTATACTTTATTGTTAAACTAAAATATAATTAATATAGATAATTAATAGCTAGCTAGTACAATACAATAACAATCTAAATTGTATTGTAGCTTTTGTTGCTTTTTTTGTTCTCTCTATTAATATATATATTTAACTTTGTTCTAGCTTTAATATTACAAATAAAAAGTTCTTTAAGATTTTCTTAAATTTAATATCTTAAAAAAGTATATAAAAAAGCAATATTGTTACGGGCAGTTTGCCATATAATGGTGTTAGTGAATCGGGTCGTCGCCAGGGCGCCCGGGTTGGCCTTTTGGTCAGGTTAGGCCTAACATTCTAACAATTGGTAGCTTCAACAAGTCCCGATCAGTGCGTCTTGGCGGGTGCTACAGGTGGTTGATTATCATATCGCGTGTCTTCGCGCGAGCCTTGGGTTCGATTCCCCTTCTATCTACCAGAGGCAAATAGATAGTTGTAGTAGTGCTCAGAGTGCGACCGTGCGCCCGGAGATCGCCTATATAGTGCCCCGTGAGTCCGTCCTGCACACGGGGGCGTGTAGCTTTCGCGCTCGTTTGGAGCAGATTGTTACGGGCAGTTTGCCATATAGTGGTGTTAGTGAACCGGGTCGTCGCCAGGGCGCCCGGGTTGGCCTTTTGGTCAGGTTAGGCCTAACATCCTAACAAATATACAAATTTTGTGTTTCTAGATTTTGGAGTTTTGCAATCAGCAAAATTGCGTTATATATAAAAAAAATATATAATTTACATCAAGAAAAAGACTTGTTAATATAGAAAAAGATAGATAGATAATTGTAACCCGTTAGTTTGCTATCTCTATATATATTACTTCTCGCGAGTGTTTGCAACGCGCAAATATCTCGCAGATACTTTTGACGCAATTGATTTAGATTCTATCCTGTTACAATAATACGCTTTTTTAATTGTTGTTAGAAACTTATAAAACTAGAAGATATACAATAAATATAGATTGTTGCTTAATAATAAAATTTGTAAAATATAAAGATTAAAACAAATTGTTAGAGAAATAGTATTATAGAAAATTGTAAATAGTATTTATCTAGAATATAAATAGTATTTTTTTAAATATTTGTTTTTGAGAATTGTTTAAATACTTAATACTATAATAGTAAAACTTGTTAACAATAGCTATCTCTATTAAGATAAATAATTAATATAATAGTTATACAAATATTAAATTAATTTTTCTAAGATTGTTTAGTTTTTTACGTATTTTTTAATTTGTAAAGCAAATCAATTATATATTGCAAATATTTAAAATAATAGTAGAATACAACTTTAAAGTAAGATTTAAATTTAGAAATATTAGTAACTTTTAAATATATAAAATCTTAAAAACTACTTATATTTTATTTAAAGATTGCACTTATTAAAGTTGCTAAATATTTTGTTAACTATATTAAGTATATTTATTTACAATTATTATTAAAATATTAAACTTACTTACTTAATATATCTCTAAATTATAATAATCTTTTATTAACAATCTTAATTACTTTTTTATTTTTAAAGATCGACTTATAGTATATTTTATTTCTACTTCTGCTAGTATTTGTTAATTATCGCTCTTTACTTTATTTATCTTATATAGAAATAGCGCAATTTTATTGTTATATCTTGTAATTTTTTAATTCTTGAGAAAATACAAATTTCGATTTAAATATTAATTTAGTATTAAATATTTTAACTTAATTTATTATTTATTGTAGCAATTATTTTTAAATTTAAATTTGAATTTTAATAAAATATTGCAAGTCTTTAATAGCAAATATTAAGAATTTTTTAACTTAAAAACAATTGTTTGCTATTATTATAACTTTAATTAATAAAGCAATTATTATAAATTATATATTTCTTTGTATATAATATTAACGCACAATTATTTAAATTTTTTCTTTAAAAACAATCGATATTTTTAAATTTATAAAGACTATATTTTTGTCTATTATATTTTTCTATTAGTATTAAGTTTTGCAAGCAACTATATTTTATCTTTTGACTTTATTTTTTCTTAAACAATTTATAAATTCTTAACTTATAAGAAATAGCAATTTAATTGCTTTAAATATATAAAATAGAGAATATTTATTACAGACAAAAATAATAGTTTTTAGAATATCTAAAATTATCTTAATTCGAAATATAAAAGTTAAAAATAACAAAATTAAAAATATTATACAAACAAAAGATACTTAAAAAGATTAGAAATAATTTAATAGAAAACAAAGTAAATTAAAAAATATATTGCAATTTAAATATAGTATTTAAAGCAAACTACAAAAAAATAATACAAAAAAAGAGTACTAATTTGCTTAAGAGTAAAGAAAAATTAAAAATACTAAAATAAAAAAGTCAAATAATAAAAAATATATGCAAAAAAAGCAAACTACAATATAGATATATTTCTACAACAATATCGAGCAAATTTAGAAATTTTTAACAATTTCTATAAATTCTAAAACAAAATCGAGTATTTTGTTAAAGATATAAGTTAAAAACAAGTTAATAAATATATATATAATTTTAAAGAAATTTAAATTAAATAGTTGTATTAAAAAACAAAATTTAATTTACAAAAATTTGTCTACTAACAATACTTAGAAATTCGAGTATTTATCTATATTTTTTTGATCTTAGATTTTAATTAAATAGCATTAAATACTTAAGACTTTTCTATAGCAAATATTTTTTTAAAATATAGTAATATAGTATTTAGAAACTCGAGAAACATATAGCAAAAATTAGAATAAAATAGATAACAAATTTAGCTCGAACATAAAATTCTTAAAACTTAGAAATTTTAAATATTGTTTTTGCAAATATAATTTTTGCAAATTATTGTATTTGCTAATACTATTTGTCTATTTTCTATTTATTATAAAAACTAAATATCTTAGTTGCAATATAACAATCTTTTTTTATTATTATTTTTGTCTTTAATTTGTATAATATAATTTATATTCTATAATATAATATTTTAAACAAAGTTACAATTTTTTTTTTCAAACTTTAAGATTAACAATTGCAACAACAAATTTAGTTTATATCTATTGCTTTCTTTTAGATTTCTTACTATTATAAATATTTATTTTTGTATATTTTATAAAAAGTAATATGTAAAGATTTAAAAAATCTTAAAGAATAAACAATAGAAAAAGCGCAATCTAATTAGTTAAACAAAGTCTTTACAATAAAAAGATATATATTAAAATAGAAAACTAAACTATATAAGTTGTAACTCGAGAGTATAATAATGTAAAATTTATTTACAAATTCTAAAAACTAAATTGCTTATATTAATAGATAGACTTAGAATTAAAAGATTAAGTATTATATTTATAACTAATTATTGTTTTACTTAGATTTAAAAAAAAATTATTAATAATCTTAAGCTCTTTTAGAGTAATTAATAATTCTTAATTTTTTATCTTTTTTTCGAACTTCTTTTTGTATATTAGAAAACTAATATAAAAACTATTATTAATATATTGTTTCTTGCTATTTTGAAACTCTTAATTTGTAAGAGTTAAGATTAGCTTATAAAATAGTTTTAGATATTTTTGCTAAAAAATCTGAAAAAAAATTGCAAAATCGAAATTAATATAATTAAAAACTCTATTAAGAGCAAAACAAATTGTAATTTAAACAATAAATTTAATAAACAACTAATACTCTACTTTACAATAATTAATTGCAAGAATAGCTGCTTTAAATAATCTATAAAATTGTTATTAAAAACTTATTACAATAAGATTTGTTTACTACAATAGAATTTTTATACTTATATATTTGCTTTTTTGTTAAAACATTAATATTTTATAGCAACTTATACTTAAAAGTTAGAAAATCGAAGTAAAGAACAATATAAATATTAAGAAAAGCGACAAATTTAACTTTTATTATAGTATAAAAATTAATAGAATCGATTTGTTTTTCTTTATTTTGCGCAAAATTTTGCGTCGAGATTTTGCTAACTTAACTTGCTTAACTTGCTATATTAGATATTAAGATTTAATATTTTTGTTATTAAGACTAAAAAATTATATTCTATTAATTTAATTTTAAAGTTTTGCTTTGTTTGCTCTTTTTTGTTGCAATATTAATAAGAATTTTGTTAGACTTTATAAGTAGCGCAAAAGTTTTTTAATTCTTAATAATATAATTTTGCAAAGTTGCGTAATCTTAAATACTTAAGAATATTAATATAATAAGATTGTTACTTTTTGTTAACTTTCTTAAGTAGACAACAATTTAATTGCAAATTAATTGTTTAATATTGTATAATTTGAGTAGCTTTTTTTAATAATCGAATCTAATATACAAGTCTTTTAAAAATTAGTATTGCAAAAAAAGAGAAATTATTATAGATACTTGTATATATTTATTTATTGTTTATAACTTAAAATAAGTAGCTAATAACTATATTTTTTTCAATTTAAAACAAGAGAAAAGTATCGAAAGCGCATTATAAAGCTTTGTATAGTTTTAAAAATAAATATCTACTTATATATTATTAATGTAATTTTTTTTACAATTTTAGTATATTTAGAGTAAGCAAGATCTTTAGATTTGCTAGTTATAATATTTAGTATTAATATTAAGTTTTATAATATTAATAGTTTTGCTAATATATTATATTGTCTAAGATATTTATCTTTAATAGTTCTTGTTATACTTGTAATATTAATTCTTTTATTTAGAGTTATATAATAATATTGTTTTTGTTTAATAATATTGTAATTTATATTGTTTTAAATATCTTAATTAGCAAAATATATTTAACAAAAAAATTTAGCTAATAGTTTTAGAAATTCTTTAGCTTCTTGTTAAGATTTTATATTATTTGTAAAAGTTAATATAGAAGTTTAAATCTTTTGTTGCTTGTTATTAATTGTAAAAGTATATTTTTTTTCTAAATATTAAAAATCTTTTTTTAGCAATTATATTATATTATTTAGAGACAATTTATAAAAATTAAAAGTAATCGAATATATATTACAATTTTTTTGTCTTTTCTATAATATAATATTTACAAAAATAAAATATATTTTTGTTAATATTTTATATATATTTTTGTAGAGATTAAAGTTGTTAATAAAGCAAGTAACAAATAAGAAGTAAATATTGTTCTATAAATATTTAATTAAAGTCTCTCTTTTATAGTACTTAAGATCAAAGTTGTTAATAAAGCAAGTAACAAATAAGAAGTAAATATTGTTCTATAAATATTTAATTAAAGTCTCTCTTTTATAGTATTTAAGCTCTAGTTTTTCTCTAAAAGCGCGTAGTTAATCTATTGATTAAAAAATACATAACTTGCAATTAAAAATTCGACAAATCTTTGATATTTTCTTTCTTAATTTAAAGTTTCTTTTAATAGCAATATAATTTGCTCGTAAAACTTTTCGAAATTGCAATTTTATTAAATTATTTTCTACAAAAATTAGTTTGTAGAGATTGTGCATATTAATTCGATCTAGAAAAAACTTAATTTAAATTTTTTATACAAAAAAAATAATATATTTTTTAATAAATAAAGTTTTTTTTTTATTTTAATTAAAGAAAGTTACTTAATCGAATTGTAGATCTTTAAACTATACAAAATTAAAAAAGAATATTAATTTTTTGTTATTGTAAAATATATAATTTAAGAAGTATATTCTTATACTCGAGAATTAACAATTAATATATTAGAGTTGCAATAGATTATCGACAATAATAGTTATATTTTAATATATTTGTTTTTGAACGTTATTTGCGCTTAGCAATATTGCAATAAAATAACAAGAATTAAAATAAAATATATTTGCAATAAATTTAAAAATATTTGTAGATATTTTGTTAAATTTAATATTAATTTTTATTCTTAATAATAAAGATAGCAACAATCGAATTCTTAATTATAACAACAAAATTAATAGTCTTTGCAAAAAAAATTTAAACTTAAATATATTAGAAAATCTAAATATTTTAAAAAAAGAAATATAATTAAGTCTAATTATTTTTTTAATTTTAATTTAGATTGCAATAATAAATTTAAATTTAAATATATTGTATCTAGAACAATATTTAAATATATTAACAACAAAATTAATTAATATTGTAAAATAAGTTAAAATATAAGATATAATTAAGTATATAAAATTATTGCTATTAGTTTTCGAAATATTAAAGTTCTTAATATTTATAATACAAAGTCGAAACTATAGAATAGTTAAAATTGTATTTAATAAAAGCGCAAATAAAATAATAGAAGAATTTTCAAAAAAAATTGTTATCAAATATAGATTATCTTTCTTAACAAAAAATTTGTTATTGTTTAAAAGAAACTTAATATTCTTACTAATTTTAGTCGAATTATAAAATAGCTCTTTTAAAGATATATCTAACGTAGTCGACTTTATATTAAGAAATCTCTAAATATAATTCTTTGTCTTGTTAATATTAGTATTTTAATAGAGTTGTTCTTAAGTTTTTATTTTAAAATTGACAAAATTCTTGATTAATCGTATCTCTAGTTAGTATATAATATAAAAACTAACAACAAAACTACTATTTGCAAAACAAATAAAAATTGTAGAATAAAAGAAAATTTCGAATATTAAAAAATTAAGTATCTTATTATCTACAAAAAGTTAAATATTAATTTTTTTCTTCTACAGCTTACTTATCTGCAACTTTATTAAGATCTATATATTTAGAAAATATAACTCTTATTGTTGTGCTTTAACTATAGTATCTTATTTTAATCTTAAAATATATCTTAGAATTTAATTCTATTTCTTATTTGAATTAAAAATTTTTAATCTTTTTTTGCTTAAAAGTTCGATCTTAAGATACTTTAATTTTTTTTTATTTTTATTTTTTTTTGTCTTTAAATCTTTTTTTTAACGCAATATTTTAAAATTAACTTGTTTGAACTTGCTCTTATTATATACAAGAAAAAGTTTAACTAATTTAAATAAAAGCGCAATCTCGACGTACAATTAATTATAAAATAATTAAAAATAATATTGTTTAAATCTTTATTAATATTATCTATTAATTTGCTCTAAATTATAGTATATTAATTGCTTGTAATAACAAAAATATATAAATTTAAAATTTAATATTTTAAGTTTTTGCAATAGATACTTTTATAATTGCAAATTCGATATTAATTTAATATATTAATACTAATATTAAAGTTGCATTTTTATTTAATTACTTTAAATATATTTTCTAAACTAATATCAATATATAGAGTCTTAAATCTTCTTCGAATTCTATAATTAGACTCTTTATTATAATTTATATTTTTTTTCTATTATTTGCGATAATCTATTTTAAATACAAGTTGCAATTAATTTTTTAAACTATTATCTCTTAATAATTATATAATTAACTATCAAATTATATTTTGCAAAATTATAATTTTAATACAAATTAATATACGAGTATAAACAATATTTACAATAGACAAAGAATATAGAATTTAAAATACTTTTAAAAATACTTTTTTAAGAAATTAATATACAAAAAGATAGCAACTTTAAATTTGTAAAAAAAAAAATCGATATTATAAATCAAGAAGATCTAAAAAGATTTAAGCAAAAACTATAAAAAAAACAAAATATATAAAGAAAAATAAATTTAAGAAAATTGTATTTTTAATAAAACAAAAATAGTAAACTAATATAAAATTGCAAAATATATAAGATTGCAAAGTATATAGAACTATATATTAATTAAATACAATATTGTTAAATATATATATTAGATACAATTGTTTTATATATTAAGATCTACAATATAATCGAGATAGCTAATAAAATTTTAACTATTTATACAAATTCTAAAGTATAATCGAATACAATATTAAGTTTAGAGATTCGAGATAGCTTTGTAAAACTACAAATAAACAAATAGAATATAAATATAAATATTGCAATTAAATTAATAGCTATTTATATATTTTATATATTTAAATTGTATTTTAGAATTGTTTTGTTTAAGATTTTTGTTAAAATTTATTAAATAGCTAGTTATATATTTAAAATCTTAATTCTTGTATTTGTTGTCAAAATAAACTTGAAAACTTAATAGAAATATATATAATAAAAATTTGTAATAGTTTGATTTTTTTAAAATAATATATTTTGCAATTTATTTTGCTCTTATTTTAACATTTATATTTTTTTTGTATTATTCTAGTATTTTTTTTATTTTAACTTACTTCTATTTTAGTTAATTGCAACAAATAGATAAGTAGTTATAGTTTATTATAAGTTTTTAAAGCTATACTAATTGCAAGTTTAAAATTAAACTATTTTCTATATTCTACAAATTCTTTGAATTTCTATTTTTTAAATTTAAGAATTGCAATACTTAAATCTATTTGTTTATATTTTTTATTAATAATTGCAATTAGCAATATACAAAAAACAGCTATTAATAATAAATATTCTAAGTTGCGCTTTATAACAAAAAAAATAGTATAAATATCTATAAAAATTGAAATAGAAATAAAATATTGTTTATTTTGTTTTTACTATTTAAAGTTTTCGAGAACTTAAGTTGTTAGTTTAGTTCGAAATATTGTAGAAAATATTGCAAAGAATAATATATATTTTTTTAAAAAATATAACAAAGTTAATAGCAATATCTTCAATTAAAAATATAAAGTAATTAAGAATATAAAAATAAATATATTGTATTTTTGCTATTAACAAACGCTCAAATTGTATAAAAAATAATTTAAAAACTATATAAAAAATAGTCTATATTAAAGAAGATTAAAAAAAATACTTTTTTTAAAAATTTTTTTAACAATTTTAATATTAAAGATATTAAGATTGTCTTTAAGTACTTTGCAAACTATTATAAAATAGTCTACTCTAAAAATATATTTGTTGCGCGTTAAATTCGAGATAAGTTTTTAAAATTAAATTAAAAGATAATACTAATATAACTAGACTTTTATTGTAATATAATAGTAATAATAAAATTATATATCGACAATAAGCAAAAAGAAATAATAAGTTGTTTTGTAATTAACTTGTTATATAATTATATAAAAAAGACTATTGTTTCGAGAAATAAAGATAAAAATTGCTAAAAATTTAATTTCGACTATATTAATATTAAGCTTACTTTTTTTTGCAAACAATATTAGTTACTAAGTTGTAAATCTCGAAAATCTATTATAGCTTGTTCTATATTTAAAAAGTCTTTTTGTAAATATAAAAAACAAAATTCTATATTAAAAAATAAAAATAAGATAAAGATTTAATTAATATCGAAATCTAAAAAAGATTAAATCTAATTGTTGTTTATATTTTTTACAATAATTTAGCAATATTGTTCTTTACTTTTAAGCGCTAATATTGTAGTTGTTAAAATATCTCGATCTACTTTGTGTAATCTATTTTATATACTATAATTATCTTAATATCTTACAAATAATACAATATTAAGTAGAAGTAACTTTACAATTAGTTTAAATTTTCTCTAGTTTTTGCTATTTTAACTATTGCTTATCTAATGCTATATATTGTTAATCTATCTTTTTAAGTTTAATATTTTAATAACTTAATAATTTCGACTTATTGTTATTGCAATTTTGCAAAAATTTGTTCGATTATAAAATTTTATATCTATCTTATTTTTAAATCTTAATAAATCTATTAATGTTAAAGATTTTAACAACTTTAAATTATTCTAATTTATATCTTTTTCTATAGTTAACAAAAAAGAAAATCAAAGAAATATTTTCGAAACTTCTAGAAATCTTTAAAGAAAAAAATTATTTTTATTTATTTTTTGTATTATTTTAGATATTTTTTACAACGCAACTACTTTTTAACTTCTTTTTAATTAAGAAAATTTTTGCTATACTAAATATTAATATATAGATTTTTTCTTTATTAGATATTATCTTTTAATATTATTTTAATAGATTTTTTTTAAAAAGATATTTTAAAAGTATTATAAATTCGAATTCTTTGCACTTATTAATATTGTAAAGTTAGTATACTCTTAATACAAATTAAACTTTCTAATATAACAAGCTAAAAATACAACTTTTCTTACAACTTTTTGATTACAATTACATTAAACAATCTTTCAAATTACTTGAATTTTATTAAATTAAAATATTTTCTTTATTCTATCTTTTATAGAGCTTCTTATAATATTTATATCTATTAAAAGCAATCTATATACTGCAAATTATTTGTATTTGATTATACTACTAATATTCTTGATGTTTTAAAAAGGCTTTGCATACAATTTGCGCTAAGGAAACCATCCCAGCATTGTTTTGAAAATCCCCCTGCCGCCCTTAAAGTAGATGCCAGAGTATATAACCCTAGATTGATAGGGAGCTAGCGCCTAACCTTAAAATTGAGCCGCATATTGTAGCCAAGATCTGTCTTCAAGCTCTAGGACAAACGACTTGGAAGCATCGAGACGCCATTGTTGATTTCAATTGACTGACCAGGTCCGGGCTGGTATGGCGACAGCGTCGATAGAGCCTTTTCTGAAAGGCGAGACCGGTCGCAATACGCGGGGACTGCTTCGACTG
>JAABUW010007615.1_pt1 | contig 12968 bp, 12 predicted proteins | sample 5560081 | NCBI WGS metagenome assembly JAABUW01 (sample SAMN10711882, study PRJNA513363) | rock metagenome | isolation source: Antarctica rocks | place: Antarctica: Victoria Land, Knobhead sud
TTCACTGCAGGATAGAAGCCGAGACTGTTCTCAGCGAAGGACCAACACGGAAGTTGGAAACAACCCCAAATACTAACTCATAAACCGGCTTCGCTGTGGGTATAACTTCTGTTGGCTGAAGGGACTAGAAGAATGCAGCTTACCTTAGTATATAAATTCGTGGCTGTCCACTATATATTCTGGAGCAGGGACACGGCATCCTGATGGAGGCCCGGCCGCAGAAGGAGAGACTGATTCACACATTTTATTCGTACTGTGCCAGATCTATGGCAAAAATCCAGACACTCGCGCTGTGAAAGACAGCATGTGATAGGGAGCATTCCCTTGCTGTCGATCAATCTGAGACCGACTGCCGACCTGAGAGCGAAGGCCGATCTGCAGAAAGGAGGTTCAATCAGCTGGGCGCTGGCGGGCTCTAAAGAGCATCTCATTTGGCCCTTGTTACTATACACCGTCAAGGGCCTCCTTCGTGTCACTAGTCCGGAGTCTGTATACAGTTGGAAGCCCCTAAGCACAATGATACTAAAACTTTCGGTCAGATCAACAGTATATAATGGTCATAGGAATTGAATAGAGGGATTTCACGCGGCCTAAATAGGCCTAGGAGATAAAGAAGTCTGGAATACATTGAACCTGCCTCATGCAGTACGGAGAGACGCACATGGCCAAACAAGTTTCGCTTTAAGCCTGCAGTCAAGCACTAGTTTGCAATAAGAGCCGTCAAGTGTTGCATACACAGCGAATTGCAGACAGCAAAAGTTTGGGCAGTGATTGTGGGCTTGCATAACATACCTATTGAGACAGTCGCGCTTGATGCCATATCTCGAAAGACATTAAGGAGGGCCTGTCTCCGTTGCCTGTGAAGACTTCATCCCCAGAAAGGCTCGAGCTCTAGATACCACGTTTTTCACAATGTGGGACAACAGATGGTCACTTTCGAATTGTCATTCACATTTCTTTCTTCAAACGCAATAGGAGGAAAAGGGCTTTAGAACATACGCCTGACTAGCCGAAAGATGATTGTTACAGTACCGTTGGTGAAAATACAGTATGATTGACGGAGGTGTTCAGGCATAGCAACCCTGTAGCAACAGGAGGAGCTGAAAGTATGTCGAAGGAGCATCGGTGGACAGAACTCTAGGCAAAGACCGACAATCACAGCCTGAATGTTTGCGGGGTTCGTTAATTATTAAGCGGTAAAATAACTTGCCGAAGATCTTTCAGGGGCTGTAAATTTTACTGGCAGCTTTGCCACATCCCTCATCACAGAAGCTTCATATCCTTCAGTGGGTGTTGTGAACTTCAACAGATGAAGTCGTACGTTTGAAGTTGAAGAGCCTCATTGTCAGTATAGACGCCTCGACGTTAAGGTGATAGGATCAAAGCGGTGAGTTTGGCCGAAATCGCAAGATCGACACTTGGCTGGGATAGTAGCCTGGTATTCGTCCATGTGCTCTGTTCGTTCAATTTTCTTGAGCACAACTTCTTTTTCATCAACGGTTCTTAGATGCGACGTCCTTCTTTCTTCTAAATGTTGTCCTTTGAGCACTTCCATCCTTCTCCTACCAAATACGTTGAGAATGAACTTTAATAGAAGGAAATCATACCCAAAGTCATGCAAGACAGCTACGGGTTACAGTGCCATACCAAAGGCAGAACATTGACGATCATTGGTCGCTCATAGTGTCTAACATGATGAATGGATGGATTTCATCTGGCGTGTAACAGCAGTCTAGCTTGTTCTAGGATCTCGCAACAGAGCACCCGAGTCGGTCGGCTTCCGATACTCAGGCGTGATTTTCAATGGCCTAGGGCTTGACATTCGCGATCAAACGAATGGTTACTGCAATGGAACCTCGAGGGTATGGGAATCTGTGGCGGTTCCAGGTGAGCCACATTGTGCGTCATAGGCTCGTTTTCTGCTGCTGTATAACCAGATGACCTTTAGGATAGTGAGCATGGAATGTCATGATCTTCGGGCTGCCTTGCGAATTCGTACAAAGTATTACAAGCTCTTGGGTCGTCAAGCATTGAATATTTCAATCCATCTGCGATGGCGGCTCTCCGGCCGGACGAACCGCGACTGGAGGTCTATAGCACTCGATTATGTATCAGTAACGACAAATCCAGCTGTAGCAACCATAAGAAAGCAGATGCCGTCAAATCGCAACAACCTATTCTCCATCGACAGGACCAGAACCTTAGCTGGCATTGCTATCTACGAAGGGTTGAACGACCTGTGCACAGTAAGCCTGGAGAAGTTTTCTCTGTGTTTTTGTCTTGGCCTGATGCAGAAGGAGCACTTTGCGATCGTTGATCAGGATGACGGCGAGAAGACCAAGACATGCCAGCAATGGAATGACCTGATTTTCGGTCAGCGTTAGTCATTAATAATTAATGCTCGTGGGTCATCTTTAATCGATGATCGAGCTCCTGGTCGCTCGCGTAAGGTTTAGGTACGAAAGATCCCAAGCAATACTAAGTACAACTAGCGTGCATAAGCAAAGACCAGCGACGACAACGTCTTTCCTACTTGATCATTCTATGACTTGTATCTCTCGCATTGCCGGAGCATGTCTGGCATGCTTGCATGGCTGTGCTGACATCTTGCTGACAGCCTGACACTGTCCATACATCTTGCAATTAGCGTCTTGGGTGCACGTGGTGGTCCAACGTACCTAGAGTATACGAAGAGTTTATCATCAACATGCAGTGCTGCCCAGGAGCAAGAGTTTGCTCATCTTCGATGGCTTCACTCAGAAAGGACCCCCGAGCAGCAGCCCCGTTCTGTGTATAAAGCACCCTCATGTCCACCCAAAAATCAGCTTCTCACATCTGAACTCAAAAACATTTCTTCTTCTACTTAATAGATCGCTATAGCTGCCTTGATCGAATCCAAGATGAATATCTTCAACGCTTTCTTTTTGGTGCTATGCACCATCTTCCCATTGGCATCAGCTGCCTTGATTGCTGGACCCGACTTCATCCGCCTCAATAAGAACGATTCGGTATAGTGCCCAGGAAGGCCCACTCCCGGGCTCAAGCTAACAATATCACCAGATGGTGGTTGTAGCCGATCTCCAGGAGGGACTCTATCAAATCGTAGTTACTCGAAACCCAAACCCACCTTCACCTTTGATTTTCTCCATCTAATGCTACCAAGGCCCGAGATTACGACCCCACAGTCTTCAGAAACAACATCATTGCCCACGCGGCCATCGCAAAGCTCTTCGACATCCCTATCGTCCTAACCACCAGCGCCGAAACAGGTCCCAACGGTCTCTTGCCCAAGGAGATCACTTCCATGTACCCCGATGCGCCTCTCATCCGCCGTAACGGAGAGGTGGATGCGTGGGATAATGACGAGTTCAGGGCTGCCGTAGAGGCGCAGAATAAGAGCCAGATCATCCTTGCTGGTATCACTACCGACGTTTGTAAGTTTGATAATCACCTCTTTGCATATTATCGAGGACTTTGTTTGCTGGCATGTTGTGCCAACCATCCGATCCCCAAAACTAGGTACCGAATTTCTCGCCCTCTCCCTCCGTGCCGCCGGCTACACCGTCTTCGCCAACACCGAAGCCAGCGGCACCATCTCTTCTAGACTCGCCGCAGACGCAAACCGGCGCATGGAAAACGCAGGCGTGATTCTGCAGGGTATGTTCGCTATCGCTATGGACCTCATGCGCGATTGGAGGAACACGCCGGGCAGCCTGCAGGTTTTGCCGTTTTTGGACCAGTATTTGCCGGCTTATGGCTTTGTGGCTAGGCACCACGAGGCGGCGGTGCTTAATGGGATATTGGTGCCTGGCGAGGCGGGGCTTTGAGAAGGTGCCTATTGGGTTGAGGCAATTTGGAGGCAATGAAGTTTTGGTCCACTTTTCAAGTTTTCGCGACGCTAGAATTGATTTTCAAAAAACTCCTCTTCGAATGAGCCTTTCCTTGATTTTCTACTATATACCTATCGATTTCGATATCGTTTTGCAGATTTCACCAAACCATTTTGATTTCATCCCACACATCTGTGAAGCTTCAAGAGCAGCTGAAGGAACAAGTGCCAAAGTCCCCTGTCAAGAACTAGGTACGCAACGCTTTCTAATGAAATATCCTTAACGTAACGCACCTTTCGGCCGTTAATAAGCCTTCTGTAGGTCATCCATCTAGGCTAAATTGAAGAATACAAGTCAAGAAGATTATCCACGACCCTTTGGGTGTATTCGGATGAAAGAAGAAGTTGAGCATTTCTAGCTGGAGTAGCAGGATTTACTCCAGTGAACAGTATGTCATGCTACCGTTATAATTCCGACCTTCACACTATCAGGGATTCATGCAACGGAATTTTATCCAGATACATGACCTAAGACCTTTCCAACACCACTAAATTCCAATCAATGAAACCACCATCTTGCAGGAAGCTGTTACACTTGCTCACTCGGTAAAAAAACTCATTGAACATTTCCCCACCATCCGAGCTTCCCGGTGTTTCGTGCCTCTGTTTAAACGTTCCAGATTGCATTTCTTACTACTCTAGTGTTCCTCACCGGAGCGGAGCGGAACGGGATGAACAAGACTCGACTCCCGAAGTTTTAGATCTATGTCTGTATTTCTATGGTGTTATCATATTTCACATCTACCTATTCCATTCCTGCAGTATGAATCTATTCACTAGGCGGCTATCAGAAAGTATAAGTCGCAAGACTCATAATGCTAAGCATATCTTTGCCACATCACAGATAACTCCACATGCGGTGTTAAGACTCAGAATATTATGATTCGGTGCAGAAATGTCACACATGGCGCATTTGTAGAAAATTTCCTAAGTCTTTTCCTGGATCAGAATGAGCAAGTTTTTCCAGCGCTCGTGGTTCTTAGGCTTGGGTACCTGGACCAGGTTCTCAAAAGCTATACCACAGGATAAGAATAGCATCAACCAAAGCATCAACCCATCACGCGAGTCCATAATCTCGACCCAAAAAGACGCACTTCGCTTCCCCCTTTACCAACGACACGGCATTTCAAACATCCCCCCTCATTTTCTACCCAACCATCGCACCCAAGAATGTGCCAACAAAACCTCAACGACTGCCCGACCTGCTACCAGCAAGGCGCCCTCGACAAAGTACCCCTTCCCTCTCCTTTCTTCCCTCTTCTCTCCTTTCCTTCATCCTCCCCCCCCCGCTCCCGTCCCCTGTCCCGCGTTCCTCACCGCCCCCTCCCCCGCCACACCCCAAACTAAACCCCACAGGAACCCTGCCTCACAGCACAAAAACCCCCGCAAGACCAACCAACAACACCGGGCCGGAAAATCATCTGCGGAGACGTCGAGGCGGTCGTGAAGACGAGGGTGGAGTGTGAGGGTTGTTTAGAGAGGAAGCGTGGTTGGGCGGGGCGAGGGGGTAGGATGATGGGGGAGGGGGGGGGAGGGGGAGGGGATGAGGGGGGTCAAATAGACATGAGGGGAGATGAGCAGTAAAAAATATGGAAAGGGGGACGGCGTGCGCGTGAGAAAGGTGGCGTGAGATAATAGGGCAGACTTATAAATTGGATAGAAGACGGTAGCACATAGCATCTAGATCACCAAAAAAGTATTAAAAAAAAGAGAGGAAACTTCAACGACGAGAGATTCAAAGATCCGATGACGCTAGCAAAGCTCGAAGAGGGATTTTCCGCGACAAAACCAAATCGCATTTAAAAACATACATTATTAGAAACATAATCCCTGTATCCCCCTCAGCCGCAAAACGAAAAAAAACGAAGGGAAGGGAGGGAAATGTTCATCGTAGCTGGGCTGTTTGATTTTAAAAACGCCAGGTCACTAGATGCAACCAATCTACAAGAACCTTTCTCTCCTCGAGAAGAAAAGATGGAACTTTTCTTTGAATCGGTGCGGTATGAGTCGGTCACGGACTTGAATCCCACCGCTCTCACCTTTAATCATATCCACCTCCTTCACCTCCACCTCCACCTCCACCTCCACCTTCACCTCCACCTCCACCTATACCCCATCCCATCATCCCCATCTCCCATACCCGAATCCCCCCCGCCCTCTTCTGCACTTGAAACCCCTCTACAATAACCAGCGATATTCTAGCACGCACGCAACCCCGTTTGCCAGCACATTAATACGTCTCTTCAAATTCTGCTCATACTCTCTCGCTCCCTCTCAGTCTTTCACTCGAAACCACCACCCCACCCAAAAAAATTAAAAAAATTAAAAAAACATACAGCAGAAGGGATTCGCTGGTCGTCACCGACCCAACTACTAGTCTTCCGATCAACAGCTTATGTATGGCAGAGCGGACGGGATGCCCAGTTTTCTGTTGTCTGTGACCGTATGTGTAAGAAAGACCGCAAAGCACGGTAATATAGTCCCCCGAAGATGTTTGAAATATGCTATACATGTTGGAATTTCAGGTGTGATTTGGTTGGTAATCTCCGCCCTATAGGGCTGGGGGCCGCTAGTAGAGTTTTCACCGTCCACCTCCTAGATAGACTCCAATCCAGCTTCAACCCCATATACTAAATGCCCCATATGACCTCGTATTTCAACAATACATACATACAGTACATACCTGAATCGAATTGTTCCCACAGTTTTTAGCCGATTCGATCAACCAAACACAAATTTGTTGGGGAATGATGGAGAGTGAGTGAATGATGGGTTGTGGGGAGGTCTGTCTGTCTGAGGAGATGCCCAACCGTCACAAATGAGCAGAACGGGACAAGTGATGTACTGTAGATGACGGTTTATGTATAGGGTTTAAGACCTCAGTTATATATACTCCCTCGTTCTCAGATACTCAGCCACCAGACAAAACGACCGTTCATGCCGACTTTCGTTCGACTTTCAGTATCAGAAGATCTTGCGCCGCATATCCTATGCCCCATCCAAACTGCCCATCAAATATCTACAGGAACGTCCCCGCCTATTATCATTAACGATTCTTTTGTAAAAACCCTCTGCAAACTCCGCTAAATGTCGCTGATAAACCAGAGTGCTGCGAATTTTGAAATGCTTGAAATGCCAAAGAGGAGCCCACGAAGGGTCGCTTAGAATGTGAACAGCATCAGCCCGGGGTTGAGCGCTATTGGTAATAGGAAATGGCTGACGACAATGGCCGAGAGCGGCCAGATGGCGGTGAAAAAGTCGATGCGCCAGAACGGTGGCGCTGCCACGGCGAAGTAGATCATGGCGGCGACACAGAGAAGGCACCATATGAACATGTACTTGAACTTCTTGAGGACCTTGCCCATTTCTTCAAAGAAGTGGGTTTCCGTAATCTCTTTGGCGGTAGCGCCCCAGCTCATGTCAATGGAGAACATGTGGCAGAGCAGCGCTTGACTGACGTGCAGAGATAGACCTCCGAGGAAGATTGTGAGCAAGGGGACCCACTTGAAGTTGGTTGCAAGCGCCTTGAGGATGTCTGCTTCGTCGAGACGGTATCGGAGGACTGCGAGGGCGGTGTTGCCCAGAGCGTTGAAGACGATAATAATGGCAAAGTAGATTTTGAAAGAGTCGACGTAGTAGTGGTCGAGGTGTCCGTTGAACCAACCGACGAAGAAGTAATTTGCCAAGGTCAAGATCCAGACTGAGCCAATAGCGTAGTAGGTCCCGACGTATGCCATTATTGTGATCTTTGACGGCAGGGGCATGCTCGAGCCCATGAACTTTCGGAACAGCGGAGTAAAAGGACCTCGGACAAACCAGTACTTGAGGGGATGGAAGATCAACTCGTTGCATCCGTAGGCGTACTTTTCCCATCGAGCAAGCTCGTCATAAACTGTCAGTGACACACCTTCCTTGAACCCATCCCCGGTGTAGGCACCGAGACGAACGAGGTAACCTGTACACTGTAGGCGAAGGGCCATGTCGAAATCCTCAGACACAGTCGTCTCTGACCAAAACTTTTCTGTCCCATCGTCATCTGTGTATGAGATATCTTGCACTGCCTTCCACCGTAAAATAGCGTTGTGTCCGACGAACGGAGCTACGTCGCCGTTTGCAACAGCGAACTTGATAGCGGTATAAATAAGATTGGTAAAGAACGTAATGCCGTTTTCGAAAAATGATGAGGTAACGTTCATGACACCAGAGGAGAATTGAAGGATTGCAACTTGAGGTGACTGTTCCATCTCGCTGACTGCGTCCAAAAAGCAATCGGCAGGGACACGCGTGTCGGAGTCGATGAGTAGAATGTAGTCACCGATACGAATGTTGCCATCCGCCCAGGTTCGACCTTGGTCTTCTTCCATGACCGCTCTCAGGCACCGTTGGTAAGCTTCAGTCTCTGCCGCCTGGGTCCAACCCTGTCCACGCATGACTTGTCCAAGTTTGTCTTCGACCCGGCCACTGACTGCCATGGCATAGTTCATGTTAGAAGCCTTCTTGAACTTCCCAGCACGGATGAACTTCTCCTCACCCTCGGCGGGCTTAGGGTTGTGCTTTGGGCGGGCGACCCAACCAATTTTGTGTTCATCATAATAATCCCTTCGTGCTTGGGCATCCTCTGGAGCTATTAGTTGCATACCATCATCATTGACGAAGATATTGGCAGTTCCTCCTTGCATTTCGTAAGTTGAGATAGCAGTTCGAAGCGATCTCATCGTTGGGTCAATGACAGAGTAAAGACCTTCTTTGTAAACAGGGCATTGAATCGTGACGTGAGGCAGGTCATTACGTGATATCCTAAGAGGACTGACACCAGAAAAGAACTTTGAGTTCTTGATCATTTGGCTCGTTGGTCCTAGTAACTGTGCGGCGCAGTTGGCCACGGTTTGCATGAAAAACTGTAAAGTAGAAAAGTCAGCGGGCATCCGATTAACACATGGCATGGGCTGCTTACCAGAGCAAGCCAGATCTGGAACGGGACCACGACCAGAATCGCCAGACGGAGATATGAGTGATCAACCGATATCTCCACCGCCATTTGCCGCCAGCCACCGCCCAGCGCAGCTATTATCAGCATAAGGGTAACTCCTGTGAGCACAGATTGATTCAAAACTATTCTGCGAGGACCCTCTTCAGACAGCCCCTCTTCATCATAGCCTTCCACGGGCACTTCGCTAACGAGTACGGCTTTGCTCTCTTTGGCAGGAGATTTCTCGTCGTACGGGGACATTCCTTGCGAGAAGTTTTCCATCATCTGTGACTGAATGTCATGTGAATGAGCAATAACCTCTTGAGGACTATCGCCCCAAAGTACCAGCATTCCACAATCTTTGATGAATGCAGCGTTCTGGTACCTCTGACACGTCGGTAGATGCATAAGGTCCGGGATCACCTGTACGCGAAGGCCGCTCCGCAAAGGTACAGATATAACCTCCTCGCCAGACAGGATAAGAGTGATGACTGAGGTCTTCACGGTCATTGCCACCTAATCCTCAAGTCAGCTCATCCGTTGTGCAAATAGTACCACATGACTCTCGACTAACCCTGCTGTTGAGACCACTTGCGGCTTCGAAAAGGCCGTATTGTCTGCCGGCTAAAAACTCGGGACATGCTATGAATTCACCTAGAGCTTTCTTGAGAACCACACCTTCATTAGGGGTAGCATGGTATATCTGCAGCTTATGCTGTTGTTGATGTAGCCATTCTGATGCAATTGCACACTTTACCGCGTTGGTTCCAGCAAAATCGGCGTTTCTGAAGTCGCCTTCCGGATACAGAGATGCAGGTCGAGAGATGGAGCGAGTGCCGGGGCGCGAGCTGCCCTGGCTTTTCAGATGCGAGTACGTAGACGATGTTTTCCCAGATGCAGTCATTTCCATCGGGGGAGCAGCTACAGGAGGTGTTGCAGCTTTCCCTTGACCATGGGGCCTGACGTAGGATTTGAGGAAATTCATGATTCTGAGATGGCAGACTGCGAGTGACCGGGGCTATGGAGTTTGTAGTAGACTCAAGTCGACTCCCAGAGAGCGATGGAATGCACCATGCAACGACGAAGAAGTAAGATTACTGCGATGATCGGATTTGGGCGATACGTATAAGATTAATGAAAGTGTAGGTAGCTGAATGCCCGCCGAGTGGGAGAAAGGGTAGCGAGAGAATAAGAGACTGAACGAAGAGAACAGGATACGCAGAGGATGAGGTGGAAAAATCGAAGTTCACATGGAGAAAACATTATAGATAGGCTGGAAGGTAGTCTTCAAGCGGTAGGACAGTAGTGGAACGTTCAATGGTAGCGTTTAAAGTAGCCTGTGCGGAAAGAGGTATAGTAACCTGGAAAGTCCCAGCATAAAGGTTAAGCATCATAGCCTCATAGGTCCCCTTTCCTAAAGGAGACAGCTCGAGGCGCGAATTGGGCCTTTCGAGCTGCCCAGAGCGGGCCGCGGGGATGAGGCTAACCCATGGTGGTCGAAAGGGATCCTTGACACATGGCCTTGGCAAACCACATGGCCATCCAGATCCAGCACTAGCCTCTTTATCAAACGTGTTCAGCGTGTCAAATGTCCAGACCAGACAAGACAACGGTACAAGCCACACAGAATTTGAGTTTGGTCTGAATACAATACCGTACCGTACTTGAGAGTCAGAAGCGAAAGACTTATTTCATCGAGGAAGGAAGTACCGGAATGAGAAGTCGTGTGTAAACGCCTCGTTGTTCAGACTGTGACTGGTGGACCGTTGTTTCTGTTCGACAACCTCAGTGGCATGGCACCAGTCGAGACCATGAGCCGCACTGGCCAGACGAGCGAACTGATTGGGAATAGTGACTACTACGTAGTAATCTCGAGTCCTAGTATTCGACTACCATATGCAAACCGAAATGCTGCAGATGGCTAGCTGAGGCCTGCCATTTTCAGCTTGACTACCGTATTCGCCACACTTTGGGCAGGCGTTTAAATGCCGGATGCTCGATGCCGTCAACCAAAGGACAGATTTAAGTAGAAAGGAGTCAAAGGGCTCGTCCCTGCACACTCATAAAGACGGCAGTCTCCGAGGAGGCGGCTACTTTGTGAGATCCTCGCATAGCTGATTCTCTGAGATCCGCTCGATCTGTTCACGGGCCGTTCAAGGGGTCAGCTAGCGTCCATTGGGATGTCTGGCCATTAGCCAATCGTAGCGAAAGCATCGGATGCCTGTAAGCATCCGATTGGATCGACCCTTGCGCTGTTCAAAGGGTCAATTGCGACATTGTCATTATTAATCCGTATTGTTATGATTCTAAGATGATTTGACGTTGAAAAATCGTTAGTGGAAATGACCGGCACGCCAGTAGTGTCCGCAATAGACTCTACAGGGATCACTGTAGGTAATTACCCTAGAGTACTTTACATGTACCTACCCCTCCCTACGTTACTCCTGTAATTCTTTTACTTTACTTCACCTCATCTTTACTAGGTCCTCCTCTCCATCACCTATCGTCTCCAAAGACGATTGACATTTTGCTAAGACGTGGTGGTGGTGTCCTTTTCCTTCTGTATCTCATCGCTCAGAGGTCGCCTGGTGGCGGACTCCTTTCTTTTCCAGAACTGCCGTCGCGAAAACGGCAAACAATGGAAACACGCGACGTGGAAATTTGGTCTCCCTGATTGCGGTAGCACACCCTGTACCTGCATTAGCTGGTGGCGGTGAGGTCAGTCCAGAAGATCTTTCAACTCTCTATGCCGGATAAAAATAGCAGGTAACCGGATTCGACTACCAGACCAGCCCGGAAAGGGGGCTGTTACGCTAGTTACTAGAGGGTATATTACGTAGTACGTAAGGTACAGTAAGGTAGTCAACAATACAGATTGGTACACTTGGGCCCTGATTGTCGCCAGGTTGCTTTGAATCGCGATTGGCCTCCTATCGTCGCATTACTCTAGTACTGTAGTATACATACCAAGTACTACTCGTAGTCGTTAACATTTCAAGACCCGTACCTTATCTTATATCGTCAATCTCGATTCTGATCGGGAAGATCCCGATTCCCGAGTCGGTATTGCTAGTTCTCATGGACTCAGTAATGTAATGCTCGCTTGAGTGAACTTGCTATCATGACGCTATTCACATTCATCCGTACTGTCCTAGTAGTGTTTTAAGCTTTTCCTTCTTTTTATTTCGTGGGGGGGGGATCTGGACCCCTACCTAACAGCTTTGGCGCTTTTCCCATGCCCATCAGACCGAAAGTCAAAGACCGAAAGTCAAAGACCGAAAGTCAAAGAGCGCTCTTGCGAGGTATTCTGTCCCGGGTCCAGTCCCAACGCATCAGGCCCCCACGTTAACAATCGGCTTTCCTTCTTACTCACTACATACAGGCTACGCGACGAAACTAATCCTTCAATCATCACTAACATACCTATCTTCTTACGCAGTACTCTAAGTGAAAACAAAAGCTGTACCGGCATTCACAGCGAGTCCTAGGCGCCTTCCGAGCTGCCACAAACAGGGCTCTAGTCCTTGCACCGTGACGCGCAATGATCTACCTTACTGCGTGCAACAGTGAGGTCGCGGTGACCGGGAGCCCAGATCGCGATTGATCGTTTTTCTACATGGTAGGTACATGCGACGCGGCCTCTGCATGTCTTCATTTCCACGCTCAGCCCAGCTGCCCAGAAATGTCAACAGACATACTGTAGTACATATATCCGGTGTCAGACCAGCCTGCAGGATGCAACGCATATGCCGGAGCAATTGCCCGACTCGGTATCTGGGGTGCGTCTATCACGTGTGCCCAAGTGCCGTGTGGGACAGTAATTGCCACACGAGGCGCAGCCTGCAGGAGTTGACAAATGCATGCGACCGGAAACGGTGGAGCCATTTCCACGTCGCTGAAAAGGTCAATACATGCCTCTTCTCTTTCGGAGCAATGTCCGTCTTGGGAGCGTTGCTATCCTTCTCGGTTCCTCTTTTCATTGCCTCGTTATTACCCTTATTGGTGCATTGCCTCACTTCCACCATTCTCGTTCACGAGGAACATTTATAGTACTAAGATTATTTGCGCCATTCTTTGGCATCTGTGATTACCAGTCGTCGCTTGCCTCTT
>JAABUW010007616.1_pt1 | contig 12968 bp, 13 predicted proteins | sample 5560081 | NCBI WGS metagenome assembly JAABUW01 (sample SAMN10711882, study PRJNA513363) | rock metagenome | isolation source: Antarctica rocks | place: Antarctica: Victoria Land, Knobhead sud
GACGCGGCCACTGGACGCGTGCTGCTGCGCCGCTCGGCCGACCCGCCGCGACAGGACCCTGAGCCGATGCAGCAGCGCGCCGCACTGGCGCTCATCGACGGGGTGGTCTACGTCGCCTACGGCGGGCTGGACGGTGACTGCGGCGACTACCACGGCCATGTCGTCGGTGTGCCGGTCGACCCGGCCGGTCCGCTCGCGGTCTTCCGGGTGCCGGCCGGTCGGAAGGGGGGCATCTGGGCCGCCTCCGGTCCGGCCCGGCGCAAGGGCGGCGCCCTGCTGGTCGCGGTCGGCAACGGCGACTCGACCACCACGTTCGACGGCAGCGACTCGGTCACCGCGCTATCGCTGCCGTCGCTGCGCAAGACCAGCCTGTTTGCGCCCCAGCAGTGGCGTGAGGACAACCGCAACGACGCCGACCTCGGCTCGATGGGGCCGGCGCCGCTGGCCGACGGGCGGGTCGTCGCCGCGGGCAAGAGCGGCGACGTCTACCTGCTCAGCGCCGGCAACCTCGGCGGGATCGGCGGCGCCCTGGCCCGGATCGGGGGTTGCCGAGCCTTCGGCGGCGCGGCCGTCATCGCCAACATCGTCTATCTGCCGTGCGACTCGGGCCTGCGCCAGGTGAAGGTGGGCCCGGGCGATCGGCTGACCGCCGGCTGGCAGAACACCGCCGCTACCGGCTCGCCGGTCATCGGCGGCGGCGCGGTGTGGACGCTCGACACCGGCTCGGGGGCGTTGCTAGCTCTGGACCTCGCCACCGGCCACCGCCGGGCGGCCCTCGACCTTGGCCCGGTCACCCACTTCGCTACGCCGGCCCTGTGGGGCAGCTACGCCTTTGTCGGCACGCAGCGGGGCATCGTCGCGGCCGCCGTCAGTTAGCCCCCACCGGCCAGATTCCGAGCTAGGGCAGGCCGGCCACCAGCTCGCGCAGCGGCTTGCGCAGCCCGGTATAGAACGGGATCTCCAGCCGGGTGTGCCGGCGCGCCTGCGCGCCGCGCAGGTGACGCATCAGGTCCACGATCCGGTGCAGCTCGTCGGCCTCGAAGGCCAGCATCCACTCGTAGTCGCCGAGGCTGAAGGCCGCGACGGTGTTGGCGCGTACATCTGGGTAGTCGCGCGCCATGTGCCCGTGCTCGGCGAGCATCGTCCGGCGTTCGCCGTCGTCGAGCAGGTACCAGTCGAGGCTGCGGACGAAGGGATAGACGCTGACGTAGCGCCGGGGCTCCTCCTCGGCGAGGAACGCCGGCACGTGGCTCTGGTTGAACTCGGCCGGCCGGTGCAGCGCCATCGCCGACCAGACCGGCTCGCAGGCCCGACCGAGTGCGGTCCGGCGCAGCCGCCCGTACACCTCCTGCAGGTCGTCGGAGGTCGGCGCCACCCACCACACCATGAAGTCGGCGTCGGCCCGAAATCCCGCCACGTCGTAGGTGCCGCGGGTCACCACGCCCTTGTCCGTCGACTGCTCCAGCAGCGACTCGACCTCGTCGCCGAGCGAGTCGCGACCGCCCTCGGGCAACCCGCCGCGCACCCGGAAGACCGACCACATCGTGTAGCGGATCAGCTTGTTGAGCTCGCGAGCCTGCTTGCCGTCAGCCATGCTCCCATTGTCCCAGGCGGGTCTGCTGCCGGCGCGGGCTGTCGAGATAGGTCGCGATCCGTTCGGCTGCGGCGTAGCCCGATGCGATGCAGGCCGGCACGCCCACCCCGTGGTAGGCCGCGCCCGCGACGGCCAGCCCTGGTACGGCGGACACCGCAGTCTCGATCCGCCGGACCCGGTCGAGGTGGCCAACCGCGTACTGCGGCAGCGCGCCCCCCCACCGGGTCACCCGCACGGCGACCGCGCTGACCGTGATCCCGGTCAGCGCCGCCAGGTCCCCGGCGGCCAAGGCAGCCAGGTCCTCGTCCGGGCGTTGCAGCACTGCCTCCTCACCGTGCCGGCCGATCGAGGCGCGTACGACGGTCAGGCCGCCGGCCAGATGCGCCCACTTCTGCGAGGAGAAGGTCAGGGCCTTGACCGACCGGCGCTCCCCCGCGCTCACCAACACCCCGCTGCCCGGCGGGAGAGCGGCGCCTTGATAGGCCAGCGTGACGATCGCGGTGCTGGCGTAGTCGACACCGGCCAGCTCCGTCACGGCCACCGGCGCCAGCTCCCGCAACAGGCGCCCGGCGGGCGCGGCCGGGACAGCGAGCAGCACCGCGTCGGCGCTGAGGTGGGTCGGATTCGGCACCGGCCCGGCGGTCAGCATGAAGCCGGTGCCGGAGCGCCGGATCTCGCGGACCGGCAGGCCCAGGCGCAGGTCCGCCGCCAGCGCCCGCACCACTGCGGGCACGAGGGCGCCGAGGCCACCGCGCAGCGAGGCGAACACCGGCCCGGAGCGCTGGGGCGCGGCGGCCCGGACCGAGCGGGCGGCGGCCAGCAGGGAGGGCTGGGCCTCCATGGCCGCGGCCAGCGCCGGCACCGTTGCCCGCAGCGACAGGGCGTCAGCGCGCCCTGCGTAGACCCCACCGAGCAGGGGGTCGACAAGCCGGTCGACGACCTCGTCGCCGAGGCGCTCGCGGACCAGCTCGCCGACGGAGACATCCCCGGCCGGCTCCGGGCCGTCGGACTCGGCTCGCACTCGAGCCAGCCCGGCCGGCGTCAGTACGCCGGAGGCCGCCAGCGCGGCCAGGTCGCCGGGGACGCCCAGCACGGTGCCGGTCGGCAGCGGCCGCAAGCTGCCGTCGACGGCGATCAAGGCGGCAGTCGTGGCCGGGTGCACGATGTCGCCTCCCAGGCCGACCGCGCGTGCCAGGTCCAGGCCGTGCGCCCCGGTCATGAGGAACGCCTCGGCGCCCTCGTCGACCGCCAGACCGTCGATCGTCGACGTCCGCAGCTTGCCGCCGAAGGCCCGAGCCCCATCAACGACGGTGACCGTCGTACCTGGGCTCCGGGTCAGGGCGTACGCCGCCGCCAGGCCCGCGATGCCACCTCCCACGACGACGACATGGCGGGCCACGCCGACCATCGTCCCCCACCGGTGACCGCGACCCAATCGTGACCGGGCCGGCCGGAACCGCGGCCCACGCGCGGCCGTCGGACCGCAGACCGACCCCTACCGACCGGAGGCCAGCATGCTTGCACTTTTTCCGACCTCGAAAGTCGCCGTCACACTCGCCGCGGCAGCCGTGTCGACGCTGGCCCTGGCCGGCTGCAGCAGCGGCGGTGGCGCCTCCAACACCAGCGCCAAGCGGGCCAGCGGCGGCACGGCGACGAGCGACACCCAGCCACTGTCGGCGGCCGGCCAACCCGCCGGCCCGAAGGCAGCCACGTCGATGAAGTCGCAGAACAGCCCGATCAGTCTCGGGGCCGCCAAGATCATCACTGCCGAGCTCACGGTCGCGGTCCGGCCGGCCGTCGTGGACAGCACCGCCGACCGCGCCACCGGCCTGGTCGAGGCGGCCGGCGGCCAGCTGGCCGGCGACCAGCGCAGCCGGGAGAGTGGCACCCGGCAGGCCGATCTGGTGCTGAAGGTCCCGCCGGTGCAGTACCCGAGCGTGCTGAGACAGCTGGCCGGGCTCGGGACGGAGGTCAGCCGGTCCGCCAGCGAGACCGATGTCACCGATCAGGTGGTCGATGTGGGCGCGCGGGTGGCCGCCCAGCGGGCCAGCGTGAACCGGGTCAGCAGGCTCATGGCCGGCGCCCGCAACCTCGGCGACGTCGTCCTCATCGAGGGCGAGCTGTCCAAGCGCCAGGCCGATCTGGAGTCGCTGGAAGGTCGTCAGCGGGCCCTGGACGCCCAGACGTCCGCCGCCACGATCACCTTGCACGTGCGCAGCACCTCGGCGGCCGCGGTCGTCACCCCGCCCAAGCCGGTCACCGGCTTCGCGGCCGGCCTGAAGTCCGGCTGGCGGGCTTTCACCGCCGCGCTGGCGCTGCTGCTGACCGCGCTCGGTGCGCTCCTGCCCTTCGCCGTCGTGGCCGCTCTGGCGGGCGGCGCCTTCGTCGCAGTGCGGCGGCGGCGTCAGGCTGCCGCGGGCCCTCCGGTGGCGGCCGCGCCCGCGCCGTGAGGCTGCTCCCCTGGCCGGCGCTCGATGGAATGCACCAGCTCCACCACGGCGGTCAGCACCCCGGGGTCGACCGTGGGCAGCACGCCGTGCCCCAAGTTGAAGATGTGGCCCTCAGCGGCGGCGCCCTCGGTCACGACCCGCCGCACCTCACGCTCGATCACCGGCCAGGGTGCATAGAGCACCGCCGGGTCGAGGTTGCCCTGCACGGCTCGGCCGGGTCCGATCCGGCGGACCGCCTCGTCCAGCGGCACCCGCCAGTCCACCCCGACGACGTCGGCGCCGGCCTGTCCCATCAGGGCGAGCAGCTCCCCCGTACCGACCCCGAAGTGGATCCGGGGCACCCCGGTGATCCCCTGCAGCACGGTGGTGCTGTGCGGTAGGACGTACTCGGCGTAGTCGGCCGCCGACAGCGCGCCCACCCAGGAGTCGAACAGCTGCACGACCGAGACACCGGCGTCGACCTGCACCTGCAAGAAGGTCAGCGTGATCTGCGCCAGCGAGTCGAGCAGGGCATGCCAGGTCGCCGGGTCGCCGTACATCAGGGCCTTGGTGCGCTCGTGGTTACGCGACGGGCCGCCCTCGACGAGATAGCTAGCCAGGGTGAACGGGGCGCCGGCGAAGCCGATCAGCGGCAGCCCGTCGAGCCCGGCGACGATGGCGGCCACGGCCTCGGCGACAAAGGAGACGTCCTCGGGCTGCAGGCGCCGGAGCCGCGCCACGTCGGCGGCGCTGCGGACCGGTGCGGCGATGACCGGCCCGGTGCCGGCCACGATGTCGAGGTCGACGCCGGCGGCCCGGAGCGGCACCACGATGTCGGAGAACAGGATGGCGGCGTCCACCCCGTGCCGGCGGACCGGCTGCATGGTGATCTCGGTGACCAGGTCCGGGGTCGAGCACGCGGTGAGCATCGCGGTGCCGGCACGCAGGGCCCGGTATTCCGGCAGCGAACGCCCCGCCTGGCGCATGAACCACACCGGAGTAATAGGGACCGGAAGCCCACGGCAGGCGCGGACCAGCACGGAGTCGGCGGGCGTGGGCATGGTGGCCCCATGGTCGCACGGCCGACACGCCGCGCCGCCTGACCCTGGCTGTCGTACCCCCGTGCCAACGTGGCAATCAGTTGGCCCGACCTGCCAGCCGCAGTAAGGGAGATGACGGAGGTGGCAGTAATGACGTACGTGGAACTGCGGGATTGCTCGACCTGCCGGTGCCAGCAGCCGTTCGAGGCGCCGGACTGCGCCGACGGGCACGACTTGGACTGCCCGGACCTCGCGTGCGTGGAGTGCGGCGAGGCGGTCGTCTTCGGCCGGCTGGCCGGCTGGGCCGGCCACTCGACCGGCCGGCCGGTGAGCGGGCGGTCCGGCGAGTCGACGGCGGCCTGACGGCGCGGCGCGGGCGCGGCGCGGCCGGGCGATCCTAGGCTCCGGACGTGACCGACGTCGAGCCGGTGGAGGAGCCTGCGACCTTCGTCGAGGCGGTCCGCAGCCTGCGGCTGGCCCGGACCCGACCGGAGATCCGGCTAATCGAGATGGCGCCGCCGCAGCGCCTGGCCCCCTACAGCTTCGCCCTGTCGGCGGAGGTTCTCCGCGACGGCACGGATGTCGCCGCGGGGCGGCTGGTGCTGCTACATGATCCGGACGGTCAGCAGGCCTGGGACGGCACGCTGCGCATCGTCACCTACGTGACCGCCGAGCTCGACCCGGAGATGGCCGGGGACCCGCTCCTGGCCGGCGTCGGCTGGAGCTGGCTGATGGACGCGCTGGCCGCCTCCGGCGCCCGGCATACCGCCGCCGGTGGCACGGTGACCGAGACCAGGTCGGTCCGTTTCGGCGATCTCGCGGGGCCGGCCGACACCGCCGACGTCGAGCTCAGGGCATCGTGGACGCCGCTGGATCCCGACCTGACCGCTCACCTGTCCGCCTGGTGTGAGCTGCTGAGCTCTACCGCCGGGCTCCCGCCGCCGGGAGTGACCCTGCTGGCAGTGCCCGACTAGCCGCAGCCGCCACCGGTCGCCACCGGCTACAGCCACTCCCCTCACCAGCCGATATCCCGTTGAGCGGCCCGTCGCCGCGTGGGGCGGGGGGGAGGACTATGGGCGTACTAACCGCCGGGGCGTTGCCGACCGCGCCCCACATCGACCCGGTCGCCGACTTCACGGCGCTGATCGTCAACAGCCATTCCCACCTCCGCAATGCGCTGATTGTCCGGCTGCGCGAACTCGGGGCCGGCGACATCACCGAAGCGGCCAGCCTCGACGAAGCCCGGGTGCGGGCCCACGTCGGTGGTCACCGTGACCTGTGCCTGCTGGACTACGCACTGCTGGTCTCCGACCGCAGGTTCGTTTCCGAGCTGCGGGCCGCTGGCCTGCACCGGGTGCTGGTGCTGTCCGCCGCCGACGACCCGCTGTCGCTACGCGCCGCCTTCATCACCGGAGCCCGCGGTTACATCCTGGCACCGCGCGCCGTGGGGACCGCCCGGCCAGCCAACGCCCCGGCCTCCGGCCCCGCCCGATACGCCGTGGCATCCGGCGCCACGAGACTCACCTCAGCGCCCGGCGGCCGACCGGCTCTACCGCGGCCGGGTCCGCGGCCGGCGCGGGGCTGGCTCCAGCGCACCTACCGGCTGTCCGCTCGCGAACTCGACGTGCTCAAGCTGGTGGCCGCCGGCCGCTCCAACCGCGACGCCGGGGTGGCCCTGCAGCTCTCCGCGCTGACCGTCAAGTCGCACCTCGCCCGGATCGCCCGCAAGCTCGGCACCGGGGATCGGGCCGAGATGGTGATCATCGCCTTGAGAGCCGGGTTGATCGTCTAGTCGCCAGATGCCGGTCCGGCGCGTCGACCCGGCGTACGGTCGGAGCTGTGACGGACCGGGCGATCAGCGGCGCACCGCCGGCTGATCGACTCCTCGGCGCCGCCCCGGCCGACGACGCGGCTGACGACGACGACGATGCGGCCGGCGGAGCGGATCAGCCGCAAGCGTTGCTCGAGCCACGGGATGGGACGCCCGAGCCGATCAGCGACCCGGCCCGCCTCGCCGCCGCTGCTCGAGCCTTCGGCGCCGGCCGCGGCCCGGTTGCCGTCGATGCCGAGCGCGCCTCGGGCTACCGCTACGGCCAGCGCGCCTATCTGGTGCAGCTGCGCCGGGCGGGCGCCGGGACCGCCCTCATCGACCCGATGGGCTGCCCTGACCTGTCCACCCTCGGCGAGGCCCTGGGCGACGCCGAATGGGTGCTGCACGCCGCGTCGCAGGACCTGCCGTGCCTACTGGAGATCGGGCTGCGGCCGCACCGGCTCTTCGACACCGAGCTCGCCGGGCGGCTGGCCGGCTTCGAGCGGGTCGGCCTCGGCGCCATGGTGGAGACGGTGCTCGGCTACCGGCTGGAGAAGGGCCACTCGGCCGCCGACTGGAGCACCCGACCGCTGCCGCGGGAATGGCTGACCTACGCCGCGCTGGACGTGGAGCTGCTGATCCAGCTCCGCGACGCCCTCGAGGCCCAGCTGACGCGGCAGGGAAAGCTCGGCTGGGCCCAGGAGGAGTTCGCTGCCCTCCTGGCCGCCCCACCGCCGCCCCCCCGCGCCGATCCCTGGCGCCGCACCTCCGGCATCCACCGGGTGCGCAGCCCTCGCTCGCTGGCGGTGGTCCGCGAGCTGTGGACCACCCGGGAAAGGCTCGCCCGGTCCCGCGACACTGCCCCGGGGCGGGTGCTTCCCGACTCGGCGATCATCGCCGCGGCCCAGGCGCTTCCCCGGTCCGCCGAGGCGCTGCTCGGGCTGCCGGTCTTCGGCGGCCGGGCCACCCGGCGCCACGTCCAGCTGTGGTACACCGCGGTCGAGCAGGCCCGCCGGCTTCCCGACAGCGCGCTGCCGATGGCCAAGGCCGACTCGGACGACCCGCCGCCACCGCACCGATGGCGGGACCGCGAGCCGGCGGCGGCTGCCCGGCTGCTCGCCGCGAAGGAGGCCGTCGCGGCGGTATCCGCCGAGCATGCCGTGCCGGTGGAGAATCTGCTGTCGCCCGAATTGGTCCGCCGGCTCGCGTGGCGCCCGCCGGAGGCACCAGGCGCCGGGCCGGTACGGGAAGCGCTGCTAGCGGGGGGCGCGCGGCCCTGGCAGGCTCAGCTCACCGCGGCAGCGCTGGCGGCGGCACTGGCCGCGGCGCTGACGACCGACTCGGCGGCGGCAGGAGGTCAGGAGTCCAGCGCGGCCAGCAAGGCGGCCTTCGCGGCCACGAACTCCGGCCGACCGACGACGTCCGGCCGGCGCGGCCGCGCCAGCGGGACGTCGAGGTCCATCAGCACCCGTGCCGGCCGGCCGGACAGCACCACCACCCGGTCGGAGAGGTAGAGCGCCTCCTCCACGTCATGGGTGACGAACAGCACGGTCCGGCCGTCGGCCAGCCACACCTCCTGCAACCACGCGTACATCTGCCGGCGGGTGATCGCGTCCAGCGCCCCGAAGGGCTCGTCCAGCAGCAACACGGAGCGGTCCAGCAGGAAGGTACGCAGCAGGGCCAGCCGCTGCCGCATGCCGCCGGACAGCTGCGCCGGCCAGGCCTCCTCGAACCCGGCCAGCCCGAATCGCGGGAACAATACGGCCGCCCGCTCCCGGGCCGCCACCAGCGGCAGGCCCGCGATCTCGGCGCCAAGGACCGCGTTGCCGATCGCCCGCCGCCACGGCAGCAGCAGGTCGCGCTGCGGTTGATAACCAACCAGCCCGGGCCGCTCCACGGTGGATTCCCCGCCGACGCAGGCGGTGCCGCCCGTCGGCGCCAGCAGTCCGGCTAGCACCCGCAGGACGGTGGACTTGCCGCAGCCGCTGGGCCCGACCACGCTGACGAACTCCCCCGGCGCGACGACCAGGTCGATCCCGGCCAGGACCGGCACCGGCGGCGGTCCCGGATAGCTGTGCACCAGCGACCGGACCTCCAGCGACGGCCTCACCCCACCTTGCCACCGGCCGGCAAGAAGTCGTTGGTATAGGCCGCACCCACGTCCACCGTCTTGATCAGGCCGGCCCGGTGCAGGAAGTCGGCGAAGCGCTGCCAGGTGAGCCGGTCCTGGTGCCCCCAGGCGGCCGCCGTGGCGGCGTACCGGGTGGCGAGGTAGCTCGCGGACAGCCCCACCAGGCGGTGGTCGAGCTCGGGCGCCGCGTGCAGCAGGGCCGCCGCGGCCCGGTCCGGATGCGCCATCGCCTCCCGGTAGCCGCGGGCCGTGGCGGCCATGAACGCTCGGACGGTACGCGGGTCCTGGCCGACCAGCGCAGTGTTGGTGGCGATCAGCGGGGTGTACCAGTCCGGGATGCACCCGGTGTGGGCGGCGAATGGGATGGTGGTGACGGGCAGCCGGTCGATAGTGGCCATCCGGATCTTGTCCCAGCCGTCGAAGATCCAGACGAAGTCGTAGAAGTGCCGGGTGAGGCCGACCCGGTAGTCCGCGTCACCGACCGAGACGAATTTCACCTTCCGCGGATCCCCGCCGTCGCAGCGGACCAGCGACGAGACCAGCGCGCGCTCCAGCTGCCCGCCGTACCCGCCGTAGGTCTTGCCCTGCAGGTCCCTGGGCCGGCGGATGCCGCTGGCGGCCAGCGACAGCAGACTGGAGGTGTTGTGCCCGAGGACGGCGCCGAGCGACACCACCGGCAGGCCTTGGGCGCGGGCCGGCAGCACGTCCTCGGCGACGCTGACGGCGAAGTCGGCCCGGCCGGCCGCCAGCGGCTGCAGCGACCCGCTGGCCCCCGGCTCGATGATCTTGACGTTCAGGCCGGCCTGGCGGTACCACCCGTTGGCCCGGGCCAGATAGATGCCGCTGTGGTTGGTGTTGGGCGTCCAGTCCAGCACGAGAGTCACTGTCTTGAGGCTGCGACTGCTGGCGCCGGCGGCCGGCTGTGCCGCCGGCGAGCTGCAGCCGGCGGCGGCGAGCGCGGCTGCCAGCAGCATGGCGAGCAGCGTGGGCAGCGGGCGGGCGCGCCTCACGGCCGGGCGCCGGTGACATACCGCCACGGCGACGCCATCCGGGCGGCCAGCGAGACCAGGCCGAACAGCAGCATCGACAGCGCGGCGACGACGACGACCGCGACGAAGATCCGGTCCACGGCATAGGAGGCCCGGGCCCGGTCGATGAAGACTCCGAGGCCGCTCTGCGCGCCGACCCACTCGCCGATGACGGCGCCGGCCACCGCGTACGCCGAGCTGATCTGCAGCCCGGCGAAGAACGCGGGCACCGCTGCCGGGAACAGCACCGTGCGCAGCACCTGGCGGCGCGACGCCCCCATGCTGCGGACCAGGTCGACCAGCTCATGGTCGGCACCGGCCAGGCCGGTCACCGTCGAGACCACGACGGGGAAGAAGACGATCAGGGCGACCACCACCACCTTCGGCGTCAGCCCGTAGCCGAACCACAGCACCAGCAATGGCGCGAGGACCACCATGGGGATCGTCTGGCTGGCCACCAGCAGGGGGTAGAGCACCCGCCGGAGCAGGCCCACGCTGGCGATCGCCACCGCGAGGAGCACGCCGGCGCCGGCCCCGGCCAGTAGGCCGAGCAGCGCCTCCACCGATGTGGTCATGACATGACCGGCCAGCAGCCCACGGGAGCTGACGAAGGCGCCGGCGATCCGGCTCGGGGCCGGCAGGAGGTAGGCCGCGACGTGCCCCACGCTCACCCACAGCTGCCAGGCCGTCAGCAGGGCGATCACCAGCAACAGCGGGGCCACCCAGCGCGGCAGCGCGCTCACCACCCGACGCCGGGGTAGCCAGGCAGCCGAGGCCAGCGGACGGACCGTGGCGCTCACGGGCGGAACTTCGCGGTCAGGTCGGCCATCGAACGCTCGATGCCCTCCGCGACCTTGATGACCGCGATCGAGCTGGCCCCACCCGCCGCCAGGGCCGCCTCGTGGGCGGCGCGCAGCAACGGCCAGATCTGGTCGGGCGACCCCTCGATCGACGTGCCGAGCGGGCCGACCTCATAGCGCAAGCCGCTTCGCGAGATCACCTCGATCGCGGCCTCGACGTGGGCGTGCGGGTCATCGGCGGTGCCGGCCGGGGTGGGCAGCACCTGGATCTCGACGATCATGGCCGTCGCTCCCTCCGCTGGCATTACCCAGCTCAGGTGGAAAGGGTCGGCGACACGTGCAGTCGCCCTCTCAGCCCGGTGCGATGCCCGAGCTCCCCTGCGTAGTGCCGACAGCGTAGCTGGTCAGCGAGGGTGTTCGGCTGGCGACCGACCGGCCGGCCACCCAGCAGCCGGCAACCGGCCAGCCGCCACCTGACCCGCCGGCATCTGGGCCGCCGGCATCTGGGCCTGCACCTCGAGCCCGCCGTCCGGCCTGGCCTGGGCCTGCACCGTCCCGCCGTGAGCGAGGACCACCGCCCGCACGATCGACAGCCCCAGGCCGGCTCCGCGGTTTGACGTGCGCGCCGTGCCGCCACGCCGGAACGGCTCGAACAGTCCCGTCACCTGCGCCGGATCTAGCACCGGGCCGCTGTTGGCCACGGCCAGCGACGCCCAACCGTCCCTCGTGCCGGTCCGTACCCCCAGCCACCCGCCCGGAACGTTGTGTCGGACGGCGTTCTCGACCAGGTTGCCGGCCAGCCGTTCGAGCAGGCCGGCGTCGCCGACGACCACCGCCGGCTCCAGGTGGCGCTCTAACCGCAGGCCGGCGGCCGCCGTCTCGGCGCCCACCGCGTCGATGGCGGCGCCGACCACGCCTGGCAGAGCGACCGGCTCGCGGACCGCCAGGCCCTCCCGCCCAGCGGCATCGGCGCTGGCCAGCAGGAGCAGTGCGTCGACCAGCCGCTCGGCGCGCTGGGTGGCTTCCCGGACGACCATCCCCATCTGCCGCAGGTCGGCGTCGGAGGCGTTGCGGTCCCGCAACGTCACGTCGACCTCGGTCCGCATCACGGCCAGGGGCGTACGCAGCTCGTGGCTGGCGTTGGCGACGAACCGCTGCTGGTTGTCGAACGCCGCCTCCAGCCGGGCGATCATCTGGTCGAAGGTGTCGGCCAGCTCCTTGAGCTCGTCGTCGGGGCCTTGCAGGGCGATCCGCTGGTCGAGAGTTTCGGTGGACAGCCGCCTGGCCGTCGAGGTGACCGCCTGCAGGGGCCGCAGCGCCCGGCCGGCGAGCAGGTATCCCCCTGCGGTGCCGACCAGACCGACCGCGCCGAGGGCATAGAAGCCGCGCCGGACCAGGGTCCGCTCGGTCTGCCGCTGCCGCTGGAGTTGAAAGGCGCGGGCATCCATGACGGACTGGTGGCCGGCGTCGAGGTCGACGATCACCGCGCTTCCGGGCCGGATCCGCGGCTCGCTGTGCAGTGCCTGGCGCAGGAGCAGGAAGGCGGTGGTGAGCAGGACGAAGCCCATCCCGACGAGCATGAAGGCGTACAGCAGGGTCAAGCGCAGCCGCAACGTCGGCCGCAGGTGGCTCACGGCCGGCCGGTCGCCGGCCGGCCGGCCGAGCCCGGCGTGATCCGGTAGCCGGAGCCCACCACCGTCTCGATCAGCCCCGGCTCGCCGAGCTTCTTGCGCAACGTCATCATGGTCACCCGGACCGTGGTGGTGAACGGGTCGGCGTTCTCGTCCCACACCCGCTCGAGCAGGTCCTCGCTGGACACCACCGACCCGTCCGCGGCGAGCAACACTTCGAGGACGCCGAACTCCTTGCGGGTCAGCTCGACGGCGGCTCCGGCGCGGGTGACCGTGCGCCGGGCCGGGTCCAGCTCCAGGTCGTGCGCCCGCAACACCGGCGGAGTCGGTGGGGTCGCCCGGCGGCCCAGCGCGCGGACCCGGGCGACCAGCTCGTCGAAGGCGAACGGCTTGCCCAGGTAGTCATCGGCGCCCAGCCGCAGCCCCTCCACCCGGTCGGCGACGGTGCCGCTGGCAGTGAGCAACAGCACCCGGGTGAGGGCGCCGGCCGCCGCCAGGTCGGCGA
>JAABUW010007618.1_pt1 | contig 12965 bp, 9 predicted proteins | sample 5560081 | NCBI WGS metagenome assembly JAABUW01 (sample SAMN10711882, study PRJNA513363) | rock metagenome | isolation source: Antarctica rocks | place: Antarctica: Victoria Land, Knobhead sud
CCCCAACAACGGCGACGCGCCGCCGTCCCCATGGGGAATTACGTGACCAACCAGGGTGGGTAATTACGTGACCAACAACCCGTCACACCTGGGGAATTACATGACCGCTGACAGCGAGAACTGGCGAAGGGCGCCTTGCCCGAGAAAGTTGAGACAACCATTCAGTTGGTTGGCAGTTGTTCGAGGGCCTCCTGTATTGCCGAGAACTGGATCCGTTCCTGCTCCAGCCGAACGGCAGCGCCAAAGGTGTTGTCGACCAGGTCGGCATACAGGCGTTGCTCGGCGGCGGTGAGATGGTCCAGCGGCCCGGCGCTCGGCGATGGTTCCGTCACCCACTGTCTTTCGTGCGCGAACAAGGTCTGGCGATCCATCAGCATGGACCGGGTCGAGGGGAATTCCCGCCTGAGCCGGTTCAGGATCGCGAAGCCATGCGTGTCCAGGTCACCCCAGTAGGCAAGGTCACGGCCAGCAAGCCAGCCGAGCGGGGACAGCGCGGAAATCGCATACCCGCCGCCGAAGATGATCGCCGCATCGGCAACGTCCGGAAATGCCAGATAGGTGATCTCGTTCTCCACCGCAAAAATGCGCCGCTGCGCAATGGGCAACCGAGCCAGCTCCTGCGCCCGGACGGTCATCTCGCTGAAGCCGGCACCGGCCGCCGGGTCCAGCACGCGGAAGCGTACATACGAGGGCTTTCGGCGGAATCCGTATCGGCCCAGAAAGTCTGTCGCCTCTGCGGCGGGATCGATTCGCGATGGGTCGAGCCGCAGATCCAGCAGGGAGCTCAGCACGGCGCGATGACGTTCGACGAACTTCGTGTCCACCCCCGGCACGTCGAGTTGCCGCACGTACAAACTGGACACAGCGGTGTGCACGTCAATCCACATGACGGTCTCCACCAGCAGGTCCCAGACAGCGCGCAGTTCGAGGACCTTGAGCGGTCGGAACCGCATCCACACCAACAGTTCCGGAGCACGCAGCTCGGTCCGCCGAACCAGTTCCAGGTAGGAATCCACCTCGCCGCGAACACCCAGATGCCGCCACAGTCGGTCTGCAGAGTCCACCCAAACCCGCTGCGGAATGCGGTTGACGCCCACCCGCCGGCCCCCGATGTCGCCGTACTCAATCCGCAGCGTTCTGCCGGCAGCCCGCTCCCAGCGGGCGGTCCAGTCCTGCGCCTCACCGAACCGTGCCGCCAGGTCACCCGCTGACGGCCCGCGGATAGGTAGCGAGATCGGCTTGTAGGGTTCGCCGAAAGCAGAGGCAGCGAGCTCCGTTCCTGCCTCCCACCGGCGACGCAATGTCGCGATGACGTCAGCAGGTTCGGTCCACGCTCGCGGCGTCGTCACGAACTGGTCGTACCCTTCGGTGCAGCAGCGTGCGCGATCTGCCGTTCGCGGTACTCCTGGATGGTCATGTTCTGCAGGCGAGATCGGTTGCCCTGCAGATTGTCCACGAACCCGACCGACCGGACGTAGGGCTCGATCACGTGGATCTTCTGCAACGGCGTGACGATCAGGAGCTGCAGCCCGAGGGTCTTGAACAGTTCCAGCGCGAACCTGGTGGACTTCTCCGAGCCTCGACCGAAAGCCTCGTCGATCACCACGAAGCGGAAGTCCTTCGACCGGGTGGCACCCCAGGTCAGCTTGAACTGATAGGCCAACGATGCGGCGAGGAAAGTGTAGGCCAGCTTCTCCTTCTGCCCACCGACTTGCCACCCGTGTCGGTGTAGTTCTCGTGCTCGACGTCGCCGTCACGCCACCGTTCGGAGGCCGAGAAGACATACCAGTTGCCGACATCGGTCACCTTGGCCGCCCAGGCGCGGTCGATCTCGGTGAAGCCCTCCCGCCCGACCAGCCGCTCGACGATCGCTTTCACCTGCAGGAACTTCTGCTCGGAGTACTGCTCCGAGCCGTCCCCGGTCAGCGAGTCATCGGTGCAGGCGCGCAGGTCGCTCCGGAAGTCGCGGATGTCGGTGACCGGCGACTGCTGGGTGTCCAGGCGGATGTAGCGATCCTCGTTGTAGTCGATGTCTTTCAGTGACGCGTTGATCGTCCCGACCCGGTCCTTGATCAGCTCCAGCTGCTGGTTCAGCTTGGACTGGAACATGGCCACGTCGCGGATGGTGTTCGTGTTCAGATCGGTTTTGAAATCCTGCTCGAAGCGGGGCAGGTCGTCGGCGGACAGCCGTCGATGCAGCTCCCGGTACTCGTGCGCGGCGGCGACAGAGCTGTCGAACTCGCCAGTTTCCAGCGGATATTTACCGCGGAACTCCGTCATCTTCGCCGTCATCCGGCTCGCGTAGGAGTTCTGGCTCCTTCCCCTGGCCTCCAGCTGGGCGGTCAGACTCTCCTGGATCTCACCCTGAACGCGGTCGCAATCTGCCGGGGTGACCAGAGCGCCGTCGGGAATCAGCGCCGACAGGGTCTCGAAGTGCGGCACCGCGGCGGCATAGCCGTCGGTCGTCAGCAGGCCCTGGACGGTCTGCAATGCCGCGGTGGTGTCGGCCAGGCTCCGGTTCAGTGCCCCGATCAACAGGGTCACTCTCTTCTGTCGGTCTTCCTCGGTGAGGATGTCGGACCCGACCTGGTCGAGTTCGCGCCCGATCCGCTCCAGCTCACTCGAGGCTTGCTGCAGCTCGTCAAACTCCTTCTCCAGCAATGAGATACGGTTCGTCACGCTCCACCAGTCGACCTGGCTGAAGGCCCGGTACTCCCCCAACCTGGTCAGCGCGTCCCGGCGGGTGGAGGCGGACTCCTGCTTGCTCCGTAGTTGCTGGCGCAGATCGTCAGCTGCGGTCAGCTGCTGTTGGACGTCGGTCATCTGATCCAGCAGCGCATCGATCTTCTGCTGGTTGTCCCAACCCAGGACATAGTTCCGCCGGTCACCGATGGATCGGCGGTCGTCCTTCTCGTTGCGGTTGTCGCTTCGTACCAACCCACCCCTGGTGACGGCACGCTTCGCCCGGCGGAAATCCTGCATGGAATCGACACAGGCATAGTCGGCCCGCTTGAATAGCTCACGCTCCAGCCACGGATAGAAGGCGGACGAGTCCTTGATCTCCAACACCGCGTAGAGCGGCAGTACCCCCGGGTCGGTGTCGGACGCAGGGACCGGGCCCCTGTGCGTCAGCACCCGGAAGTAAACCAGGCGGGCGCCGAGGTGGTGGTCATTGATCCAGGCACTGGCGGCGAGATAGTGCTGGTCGGGAACCAGCAGCGAGAGCGCGAAACCGCGCAACACCCGTTCCGCGGCGCCCTCCCACTCGGCGTGCTCCGGGCGCACGGCGATCAGCTCGCCGGCGAACGGCAGGTCCGCTTCGGTCAGCGACAACGCTTCGCAGAGCCTTGCCCGCAGCCCGAGGTACTCGCGCGGGATGCTGGTCCGGCGTTGCTGGAGGCTGGTCAACTCCGCGCTCAGCTCTGCCGACTCCGCCCGGATCCGCGCCAGCTCCACGTCGACCTCCGACAGTCGGTTCTGGCAGTCGGCGGCCTCCTCCGCGGCGCTGTCCAGGCCGGCGGCGACCTCACCCTGCCGCTGCTGGAACTGCTCGGCCGATTGCACTGCCCGCAGACCTGCACCCGTCAACTGGCCGGCGAAACGTTGCTGGACCTGCTGTCGATCCGCGGCGAGAGCCCGCTCCGACCGGATCTGGGTCTCGATCTCGGCCAACCGATCACCGCCGTGACCGGCCCGCTCGACGTTCAGTCGCACCTGCCGCGCCCGCAGCTCGGCCACTCCGCGATCGGCCTGCTCCAGCATGTGCTCCTGAGCGACCCGGTCGGCCTCGAAGCCCTCGGCCTGCCGGGTCAGCAGCTCCGCCTTGCGGCCAGCCAAGTAGAAGCGCAGTGAGGCCCGCTGGTCGGCCAGGGCGGCCATCTGCAGTCCGAGCGCGTCGTAGGAATCGCTGTCGGCCAGCAGCGGCCCCAGCTCGGCCAGCTGGGCGCGGGCCTTCACCACTGCCTCGTGCGAGCGGGTGAGGTTCTCGAAGTGGGCGATCAGCTTGTCGACCCACTCCGCCGAGTCGAACGGCTCGAGCATGTGGTTGCGGACGAACTCGTTGAGGTTGGCCACCGCCTTCATCGACACCGTCTGATGGAACAGTTCCATCGCCTGGTCGGATTCGATGCCCAGCGCCCGCCGGAAGTCCTTGCCGTAGGCGGGGAACGAGTTGTTGACCTGCGCGCCGCCGCGAGCCAGCCGGGTCCGCAGCTTCCGCGGGTCGTCGCCGAAGTCCGCGAAGTCGCCGGCGATCGTCATGGCGCGGTGGGCCACCACGAAGAAGCGCTCGGGCTGCCCGCGGTCACCGTCCTTGTCCCAGAAGACCTGGGCGAGGGTGATCTGTTCGTCGTAGCCCTCGTTCTCGAAGACGCCGAGCAGCACCGAATAGGTGCCGCCCGGCCGAAGGGCCACCGCGCGGGAGGTGCCGGTGGCCTCGTTGCTCGCCGACTTGTGGTGGCCCTGCACGTAGGAGCGCAGGCTGCGTTCCCGGGTGTCGGCGCCTGCGGCTTTGTTGTAGGAGATCTTGTTGGCGGGCAACATCAGCGTGGTGATGGCATCGACCAGGGTCGACTTGCCGGAACCGATGTCGCCGGTCAGCAGCGTGTTGTCGCCGTCGAGGCGCAGCGACCAGACCCGCCCGTCGAACGTGCCCCAGTTGAAGACCTCGAGCGTTTTGAGGCGGTAGCCGGCGCGCTGGTCGGGATCCTCGAGCGTCACCGCACTGAAAAGGGCGTCACCGGTCATCTCGTCACCGATCCGCAGTCAGGGCTTGGGCGTACTCGGCCAGCTTGGTGTCAAGGTCGGCGAGCCACTGCGCGTCCACGAACGCCTTCAACACCCGGCGCACCTCGTAGGCGTTGTCGTCCTTGACCCGGCGCAGGAAGCCCAGGTCGACGACCTTGCCGATGTGCCCGTCGGTCTGGTCGACCAGACGCGCCTCGTTGGCGCCGGCCGGCAGGAAGATGCGGATCAGGTCGACGATCTGGTCCCGGGTCAGCACGAGTTTGGTGTCCGCCGCCTGGGCGTCGAATTCGGCGAGCTTCTTCCGTAGCAGGGCCAACAGCAGGCTGACGTGCAGGGACAACGAGCGCCGGTGGACGAGCCGCGGGATGGCGATGTCGCTCGCAACAGGATCGACATCGGGGTCGGCGTCCTCGTCGGGACGCGACCGCAGGAACGCATACCCCTCGGCCTCGTCGACGACGACGGTGAGCCCGATGGTGGCGACGTAGTCACGGACCCGGCTCTGCAGCGGAATGAGGTGCCGCCAGGCCTTCTCGTGGGTATCGCGATACACGACCCCCTTCATCAGGCTCGTGACGGCCAGCGGCAAGCTGAGCTCGGACCGCGGCATCATCGGGCCGGTCACCGCCGGTCCTCCCCGCCCGGCGAACCGGCCAACTGGAGCGGGCGTCCGCGCGTGCGACGGAAGGTGACACCGGGAACCGTGGCGACCCTGGTGGCGCCGTCCGCGTCGAGCCAGCTGATCTGGTCGGTCACGGTCTCGTCGAAGACCACCTGGAACAGGTCGTCGGTGAGCGAGAGGTAGGTGACCAGCTCGGCGAGCCCCTGTTCCAGCGGCTGCGTCCGGATGACACGCGCCAGGCTGACCTGCGGATCGCGTTGCAGCGACTGGCGGACGGTCTGGGCCAGGCGGGTCGGATCGACGTAGATCTGCTCGAACAGGGCACTTGCATCGAAGTCCCCGGTCCCGGCGACAACCCCGGAGCTGTCCACGTTCACCTTCACGGACGGCGCGTACAGCGGACGCTCCATCGGCAGCGCGATCGTCGGTGCCACACCGTCGATCTCGATCTGCAGATCCGGCACGGGCGCGCTCCGCAACAACAGCGCGGAGGACTCGATGCTGTGCAAGATGTCCATTACGCGACGATTCTCCAGCCACACCTGGTCGTCGAGAAAACGCCGGAGCTGCTCGGACAACATCCGCACGGTCGCCTGCGTCCGCTCGCCGGCGTCCAGCCAGTCGTAGTGGATGTTCCGCATCCGCGGATCTGCCTGGCCGACGACCTCGAGCGACTGCACACGGTGCAGCAGGGCGGTGAACTCGTCCTGCTTGGCGGAGGAAAGCAGGAAGTCGTGGAATGCGTTGAAGCTCCTGCCCTGGTCCGAGTCCCGAATGAGGCTGCGGTTGCCCAGCACGTCATCCAGCAGCTCGCCCTTGGTTCCGGTCCAGCCGGCGATCTGCTCCCGGAGTTCGCGATCCAGGGTGCGGAAGTTGTCCTCCACCTCGCGAAAATCGGACAGCAGTTCCCGGGCGGTGGCCGTGAACTGCTGGTAGCGGTCGCGTTGGCCGACGGCGTCGAGCAGGTCGACACGGCCGGACTCCACCCGCGCGATCTCGGCGTTAATCTCGTCACGGCGTCGGTGGAGCTCGGTCAGCCGCGATTCCGGGTCGGTCTCGGCTCCGAAGGCCATCTGCCGCAACAGTTCGAAGATGGTGTTGAGCCGCGACTCGGTGCCGACGAAGGAGCGTGCGGCCAGCGACTCCACCCAGGCCATCGCCTTCTCCACCGCCGGCGTGGCGTCCATGTGCGGCTCGTCGGAGCCGGCCGGGTAGTACTTGCGCAACCAGCCCGCCTCGGTGGTGGACCAGTCGTCCAGGTAGGCCTTCGCGGTCTTGGGGTAGGCACCCTCACCGAGCCGCTGACGGAGGGCATAGAGCTCGTCGTCGAGCCGCTCCGCGAGGCCGGCCGCGGTGATCGTCCGGACGTTCTCCTCGATGAAAACCCGGCCGAGGAAGGACAGTATGAGCGGCGCGTTGTCGGCGCGCAGCAACCGCCAGGCGGCGTGCCGCAGGCGTAGCGCCTCGACATCATCGAACTGCACATTTCCTCCGCTCGACCGCTGGCCCCTCGCGGCCAGCGTTGACCGATCGTAGGCAGCAGGACCGACAGTCCCGGTACGGCGCTTGTCCGAATCTGCCGGGTGCCGCCATGCATGGACACGAGGCGGCGACGCCACCACCTCCTTCACGCCACCGCCTCCTTCACGCCCCCGCCTCCTTCACGCCCCCGCCTCCTTCACGCCCCCGCCTCCTTCGCGGTCCGTGCCACATCGGTGTCGAGCTGCACCTGGCTGCGTTTCCAATGCTGGTTGCGAGGCTCGTCGCCGACCCACGCACCGTCGCCGCGTTGGTGCTAGCGGCCAGCGTCCAGTTGCGGTCGTTCTGCACCCTGGACGATTGCTTGTCGCAGGCTGCGACTGGTCGCTGCCGGGAGTGCAAGGATGCCCTGCATGAGCTCCAGGGTGGCGGCGAGGGCTGCCCCGCGTTCGCCGGCCGGAGTGCTGGGGTCCAGTGCGAGATCCAGCGCCCGGCGTGCTCGGCGAATGCGGTTGCGTTGACCGGCGTCCAGATGGTCGAGGGCGACGGCGCGGGCGTTCGCTTCTGCAGCTTCCCAAGCCTTCTCCGCCGCCAGCGTTGCAGTGATGAACCGACCTGCATGATCCGATGGACAACGCTTCGGATCTTCCGGCTCCAAGGCGCATGCCTGCGCGAACGCCTCGTACCAGGCGACGGAGATCGAATCCTGTGGGTCGATGAGTGCCGGATAGGTCAACAACTTCCGGGCGTCCAGCTCGTAGGCCGCATAGGCCGACTTGACGGAGCCGAGCAGGGTGACAGCTTCCTCCACGGTGACCGTCGCGGTGGCGGCCGGCGTCGTCGGGGGTCGAGCCGCGCCGGTAGATCCGGCCACGGTGTTGCGGGTGAGCGGGTCGATCAGCCGGACGGCGACGCCGTCGGGGAATACCCTGTCGGCGAACAGTTCGGGTATCGACCAGGTCCCTGTGCGTAGGTCGTAGAAATGCCTGCGGGTGGGGGTTCCGCGCCACGACTGCTTGACGCCGTAGGCATACACCCGCATCAGCATGTCGGACCTGGGGGGCAGGACCACGGCGCCGATCAGGGAGTGTTCGCCGTCCAGTGCGAGCCAACAATGGCGTCTGCCGATCCACAGTGATCCGCGGACTGACGCTTGCTGGTCGGCGAACAACGGCCTCCGGTCGCTTGTCTCGTCCCGCCCGCTACTCACGCCAGCACACTATCCGGCTGGGAATCCCCTCAGGCGGTGAACGGTTTGGAGGGAATCGCGGGATCTACGGCGGTCACAGCGGATCCAAGCGGCGAGAAACCGGCCGTAGCCTTTCGGCTGAGCAAGTGCCGGCCCGCTGCCAACCCGCTTATCAGGTTTACCAAGCTTTACGGACACGAGATAAACTGAGATAAGACATGTAAGATGTGCATGTGCGCGCACTCACAAACCCTTACACGCCCAACGCCGGTGCCGAACCGCAAGCCGTCGTTGGACGCGATGATCTGTTGGACTCCTTCGATCTGCTGCTGGCCCGGATCGAGAGGGGTCGCACTGAGCAATCCATGATCATCACCGGTCTGCGAGGTGTCGGTAAGACCGTGTTGCTGGGTCAGTTCCGTTTGAAGGGCTTAGAACGCGAGTGGGTAGTCGTGGAGCTGGAAGTCAGCAAGCACGACGACACAGAATTTCGTCGTGACATCTCCACGCGGCTGCGTTCCGCTCTGCTGGAGCTCTCCCCGAGGGCGCGATGGTCGGATCGATTCCACCACGCGGCCGCGGTGCTCAAGTCCTTCACGATCAGCCTGGACGCCGCCGGGTCGGTGTCGGCCGGGTTGGACGTTGAGGCAGCGGAGGGTTTCGCCGACCACTCCAATCTGGCGTTGGACTTGATCGACGTACTCCTTGCCCTCGGCGAAGCAGCTCAGGAGCGCGGTCGTGGGGTGGTCCTACTCTTCGACGAGGTCCAGTTCCTGCTCAAATCGCAGCTAGAGGCTTTGATCGAAGCGCTACATAAAATGGTTCAACGGAAACTTCCGGTCACTTTGGTTGGCGCCGGGCTGCCGCAAATAGCTGAACTCGCCGGCGACGCGAAAAGCTACGCCGAACGACTGTTCAAATTCCTGGCAATAAACAGCCTGCCACCCGACGACGCAAAGGCAGCCCTGTCGCGGCCGGCCCAAGACGAAGATGTGAGCTTCACCGCTGCGGCCCTCGACGAAGCAGTCCTTATCACAGGCGGATACCCCTACTTCATTCAAGAGCTGGGTTACGCCGTTTGGACCGACGCATCTGGGCCGATAATCAATCTCGATGACGTGCGCACCGCCCTCCCTGCATACGAAGCCAAGCTCGACAGCTCCTTTTTCCGCGTGCGACTGGACCGTGCCACCGACCTGCAGCGCGCATACCTTAGGGCAATGGCCCAACTGGGGCCTATGGCCCAGAAGGCCGCCGACGTTGCAGATGCCATGGGCCGGACATCAACTAATCTCGGACCGACACGAGCGGAATTAATCAATATGGGCCTGCTCTATACACCTGAACACGGTTATGCTGCTTTTACTGTGCCGCATTTTGACAGGTTCATGTTACGGGCAGTTCCTCTCCTGGTAGTACCAGAACTACGGACTCGCCGATCCCGTTAACCAGTATGGCGCGGGTCCGATGCCCACACCGAGCCTGAGCCGACCGTCATCACGTCCTCGCCCGCAGAGCGGTGACCAGGCGGCACCCCCGACCCTGAACTCGTGGTTGGATCGAGCCGAAGGTTTCGGCTGAACTCAACTGGACCGGATCGAGGTCTCACCATCACAGCCCCTGCTCCAACCAGCTTTCAGTCATGGATCTACCGGCATTGGAGGCGACTGCGAGTCGCGATAGTGGTCATCGCGGTGCTCGCTATTGGCTACAGCCTGTGGATGATCCTTGATCACCAGCGTGGATGGATCGGCTCTCTCTCCGGTGGACTGGCAATTGGAAGCACCTACTTCACCCTTGGAAGCACCGTCCGATACGTCGATAGATATGAGGCAGAACATCGGCTCACGCATTAACTCGTTCGCCGTCCCGCATAGTGCGGAGAAACGGGGTCTTCAGAGTTGATAGGGGCGGGGGGTTGTGATCAGCGGCATCCGTGTCGGTGAGTGATCGAGGGCTCGCGCCCTTGTGAACTGGGTGTTCTCAGGCATCCAGAACAAGAGGCGCGAGCATGTCCAACTGTAGTTCACTGCTTCTCGGGTTGACCGATATCGATGTTGACCTGGTCGGGATCGGCGTCGACGGCGGCCGCGACGTCCGGGTCCTGACGGCGCCGGCGTGGGTCGGTCGGTGCCCGCAATGTGCGGTCGTGTCCACCAGGTCCAAGGGCTGGGTGGTGACCCGCCCGAAGGATGTGAAGGTCGGTCCCGATTTCCCGAACCTGCTGTGGTGCAAGCAGAAGTGGTTGTGCCGCAACAACTCTTGCGTCCGGAAGCAGTTCACCGAGTCGGTCCCGCAGATCCCACCCCGGGCCAGGTTCACCGTCCGCGCGAAGCAGGAGATGGCCGCGGCCGTGCTCGACGGGTGGCGCTCGGTCTCCGAGGTGTCCGCCGCCTACGGCACGACGTGGAACACCTGCCACGCCGCGGTGGTAGCGATGGCCGACCCGGTCCTGGCCCAGCAGCTGGCCCCGATCCGGGTGCTCGGGATCGATGAAACCAGGCGCGGCAAAGCCAAATGGGAGACCGACCCGGCCACCGGCATCCGGACGTGGGTGGACCGGTTCGACACCGGGATGGTCGACATCGCCGGCGACCAAGGTTTGTTGGCCCAGGTCAACGGCCGGGAGGTCGCCACCGTCGTCGCGTGGATCAACTCTCAGACACCGGAGTTCCGCGCCGGGATCACCCACGTCGCGATCGACATGTCCGCCACTTACGCCAAAGCAGTCCTCAAGGCGTTGCCGCACGCCCGGATCGTCGTCGACCACTTCCACGTCGTGAAACTGGCGAATCAGATGATCGATGACGTCCGCCGCCGCACCACCCAAGCGCTGCGCGGCCGGCGGGGACGCGCGTGCGACCCGGAATGGACCAGCCGACGCCGGCTGCTCCGCGGCGTGGAACGCCTCACCGACCAGCAGCGGCAGAAGATGTTCCACAAACTCGACACCTTCGACCCCGACGGTGATCTCGTTGCCGCGTGGATCACCAAAGAACTGCTCCGCAAAGTCATGGCCTGCAAGTACCGCGGCGCCCTGCGCTACCAGATCGCCGCCGCCTGCAAGGTCCCGGAGATCCACACCCTGGCCACCACCGTCGACACCTGGCAGCAGCCGATCATCGCCGCGATCGACACCGGCCTGTCCAATGCCCGCAGCGAAGGCTACAACCGCATCGTCAAACACATCGGCCGGATAGCGTTCGGGTTTCGTAACAGTGACAACCAACGCCGCCGGATACGATGGGCTTGCACCCGCCGAACCAGGCTGGTGCCATCCAGGATTACAGCGCTACGCCCCTGTTAATTCTGAAGAGCCGCTTTCGTCGAAGAGCACCCCCGCGTACGACCTGGCCCCCGAGATCGAGCCTGTCCGCAGCGTTGCCTGAATAGGAATGTAAATGGCTCATCGCAGCCGAGGGTGTTGTCGGGGGTGGGCGCTTCGCGGTTTTGGCGGTGGTCAGTGCTCCAGTCGCACGGTCGAGGGCGGCCTGAACGCACCGCGGGCGTACGCGGCGATGATGGCCAGCATCGTCAGTCCGGCCGCCACCGCCACCACCTCCGCAGCGTGCCGCACCCCGCTCAGTCCGGCGACCAGGCCCATGCTGCCCTGCACCGTCAAGGCTCCACCGAGCCAGAAGAACATGCGCTCGCCGAAAGCCCACGCGAATGGGATGAAGTGCAGACCCACGACCGCTGGGATCAGAGCGGGCCGCACCTCACTGTGACCCGCGGCGGTCAGCAGGCGGGACCCGATGGCGATCAGCGCCAGTTCGCCAACGACACATGCCCCGTAGATGGCCAGAGCGATCGGCCGTGGCTGGTCCAGGTGGCCCAGGGCCATCGGACGCACGTAGTGCCAGAACAGGGCGGTGAGGGCTAGAGCCGCACCGATGACCCAGGCGACGACGGCGACAGCGGCGCCCACCGCTGGGGAGTAGGAGCCAATGAAGACGATGCCGCCAGCCACGCCGATCAGGCTGCCCCAGCGGCGAGGATCCAGCCAGGGTGGTGGCTCACCCACTGCGGGGCCGTAATGTCGGTTCTTCCGTGCAGGCTGGGTGGCCAATTCGGACCGTGTCATAGCTCGATCCTTGCAGTGTTCGCCCACGGCGGGGCAGCCTCCCGTTAATCTGGCTCGAGAAAACCTTCCCAACTACATCGCCAGAGCGCTCCTGGAAACCGGCGGCTTCAGACCTGACAACACCTTCGATTGCGATGAGCCACTTCAAGGCCGAAGCCCCAGGACCGATGATGCAGGCCCTGTCGACCGGCAGGCAGCGCGATGGTGGCGGTCAAGGCCGCCGATGCCGACGTGATCGACCTGTCGGGCCGCATCGTGGCGGTCTCGAACGTCGTCGGGCACGGCTGACCAACGCCGTCGAGCTGGCCGCCGTGAATCAGTAGATCGCCCTGGTGCTGTCCAGGCGCTCGGCGCATTCCGCACCGGGCCAAGCAGCTGGCCGGTCAGGGCTGCCGCCATGGCGGCCGGAGTATCGACTATTCAGCGCCGTCGAATGCAACCGACATCTCCCTCATGCTCGCGGTGCTGAACCTATGCGCAGCGAGGGCCAGCCACAGCGTCGTTAGGGCGACCGCGGCGATCACAGGCGCAGCGGGCCGAGCGCCCCATCAGACGACCGACCGGCCCGATGCATCAATATCAGAACCGTCTCAAGGAGGGTAAAACCCGGTCGCCGATGCGCCTTGCGGACAGCCCGCGCTTGATTGAGGGCACTGGGGCCAATGTGGTCGCACGTCACGCCCGCCGGCGGCGGCGATCCGATCTCACTGTCGTGCCGGTCCGTCCTTGCTTGAAATACAAAAGTAGGGGATCGCCGCGATTTCTCGTGGTGATCCCCTACTTTTGGCAATGGTGTTCCGGCGGCGACCTACTCTCCCACACCCTGGCGGGTGCAGTACCATCGG
>JAABUW010007625.1_pt1 | contig 12955 bp, 22 predicted proteins | sample 5560081 | NCBI WGS metagenome assembly JAABUW01 (sample SAMN10711882, study PRJNA513363) | rock metagenome | isolation source: Antarctica rocks | place: Antarctica: Victoria Land, Knobhead sud
TTCGCTCTTTTGGGGGCGCGAATCCGCTTCAAGCAGGCTGATGAAAGTGTTTCAGGGCTTGGGCGGGATGAAGACCTACGCCTCGACGCCGGGGCAGAGCAAGAAGGCCCTACTTTACACATACGATATCGCCGGCTACTGCGCTCAGAACTACCAAGGTGCGTCAAATGACACCAAGCTGCAGGAATCCGCTTACTCCTTTCATAACAGGCGCTGACCTCCTCGCCTCCACTGGACTCCACGTATTCATCCCCGACATTTTCAAAGGTAATGCGCTAGACCTGCCGAAGTTGACGACGATGGCTGAGGAGAAGTACGTTTTCCCGCTTGTCCTTCAATCCTGTCTTATATGTAGCCCCATTGCCCGGAACATCATGTCTTCACGTAATGGGTGTCAACTTGAGGAAAGCCGCTGATGAACAAGAACAGGAGTGAGATACAAGCGAAGTTCCGAGAAGGAGCTGGGAATATGGACGCAGCGATTCCGGGTTTTGCGGAGATGGTGAAGGAATTGAGGGGGATGGGTTATGAGAAGGTAGCAGGTGCAGGATTTTGCTGGTGAGACTCTTCTAACCTTCGCGCGGGATTCCACACTCGTTCCGCCTGAATCACCACCTCCCTCAACAACATTCTTCTTTCGGTCGAGTTACGGTGGCTTTGAAAAAGAGGCGCGGCCATGCTTTCGTCTCGTACTCAGCTGATATTGTGGAGTCGCGGATCTCTCGTATCCCTCACACCGAGCCTCGACGCACATGCCATGGTCCATCCGGGAGTACAGGTCGACGGTTCCGCTGCCGAAGCACTCTCCAGCCCGACCTGTCTCCTACCATCGATGAACGAGGATGCCGGGAAAGTAGGGCTGTGCCCGCTGCAGATCCGAAAGCTGCTGACAGGACATTCGACCGCAGATGGAAGCGTTCCATAAGACGATGCTGACCAAACCTTGGGCCGACAAGTGCGTGATGAAAACATACCACGATATGCCGCATGGATGGTGTTCCGCCCGAGCAGACGTGAGGCCTAATCGCGCGTTACTGTTCTGGCTAAGGCTGACGGAGTGGGGTACAGCTGAACTCGGAGAACGGGAAGAAGCAGTTCCAAGACGCTTTCGAGATCATGGCGGGGTTTTTCTCGAAGGTGCTGTGATACATCAACGCGCGATGCACCGGAATTTTACGAAATGATCGCTCGCCTATATCTATGACGGACAGCTGGCAATCGCGTATCAGCTGATCTCAGAACGAGTGACCCAGGCTTGATTATTGGATCAAGCCGTATGAGTGCGATGAAATTGTTGTGGGGAACAAGCGATTCCGCCAGATTGCAGGCCGAAGTGTCTAAGATTACTCGATGGAGAATGCGGCAGCACGATGACGACGAAAAGTAGTTCAATGACGATAGAACGAAGGTTGAAACTCGGTGGAACTCCTGCACAGTTTGAGCTGTCTAGTTGATGACGGGGCAAAGGGTGACCCATCGGTCGGGGTGCGAAAAGTCACCGGATTGCTCTTCTTGTCTTAGCAAGCTTGGCTGAGTGAATCATCACACAACGCCGAATCTTTGCCACTCTCCGCATCCCTTTCCTTTGACCGCAATGACCTCATAGCGACCCTTGAAGACTAGCAGCTCCACTGTCATCGTAGCTCCATTGTCAGATGGAACCAGCGAGGCATCCTGCCTCGTGTAGCCAAAAGTACCCGAAACAGTGCAATCATTTCCGTATTCTCACCCGCTCACTCATTGATCAACATGTCCAATTCCGCCACACACCCTAAGTTTCTTTCAAGCAGCGGGAAAGGGACAGAAACTCGTCTTGACGCTCTGACCGATCATTACGTCTCAACTCTCGAGAGCATTCTCGCCGACATCTACTCGATCAAAGGCTTACCAGGCTGGATGAAACCCGTCGTCGCCCCCGCATCCCATTTCTATCCAGAATGCGACGGATCCGCCGACTCAAGGCTGGAACTGAGCGAGGATGTCCTTGATCGGATCCAGACGGTGTTTTGGAAATCGCACAGGATGCTACAGATGACCGAGGACGATTTCATACCGTATGAGAACGAAGAGACGAGGAGGAGTGCGGTGAGGATGATGCATCGGGCAAGGAGCGGGTTAACGAACCTTTTGATCAGTGTAGCTAGCCGTATCTTGCAGCTCGAAAGGGAATTGGGTTTGAGAGCAACGGAAGAACTCAAAGGTATAAGCCTTGAGCATGGGTCTGAATGGAACTTGGAAGAGGAGGATCTGGCGGAGGATGATCCAGGGGGTTGGTTGACACTTGGTCATTCGAGCTATCAATTTGTGCGACGATATAGCATGTAAAATATGATACCAGTATTCCTACCAAGCATGTTTGTCAAGCGATTCTCTCGCATAAAGACCGGTAGACGGTCAAACAGACTGATCATCAGGCCAAAATGTTCTCCCGCATCAGCGCCGAGACCCTGTGCAACACCTTCCGCACCCTCCAAAACGGGATCCTCGGAAACCAGCATCAACGCGACCAAACATTATCAGTTCGTCGAGTTCCTTTCCGATCACGCCGGCATGTACAAGAGGTATCAAGACCACCCGGAACTGGACGATGGGGATTGGGAGAAGGATGGGGCGGCGAGTGTGGGGGAGATCATGGGTGAGGTGGAGTGCAGTAAGAGGACGATCGAGAAGGGGGATAAGGTCTCGGAGAAGGTGTTGGATGATGTGGTGATGATGTTGGGGTGTTGTGCTGATGATATCCAGGGCGAGAAGATCACCGATGCCAGATGAGTCTGCCTTCCTGCTGATCAGCGGATGTTTATGGGTGTTTGGATCAGGAGGAGTGAGACGTATGGCTTGTGGGAATTACGATTGGATCGGAAGAGACTCTCCGGACGAATCCGACATTCAAGGAGGCACTTGGATTTGACAGGTTCAAGGGGAAGTGTTCGGTGAGCTGTCCTATGTGTTGCCGGACGATGAGGCAGAGTACGAGGAGGAGGCCCAGAGTCTGCGGAGTATCCTGCTTATCCCATGCTGGACGAGGAGGGTTGGTCCTCTACTTATGAGCGTTTCGTTGACTTATAATTTCCTACTACGTCACACTGTCAGTGCGCTCCTCGAGCTCGTCGCAGACGGGTCTCGCTCTTGCCATGTATCTTGGATATTTCTTCATGTGATTCAAGTCGGTATATCCGGGCGAGCGGACATCATCGTCATCAGCGAACATTGCAATCAGCTTTCTGAACCTATCTGGTCACGCGCCCCATATCAGCGAATGACCCCATACGCGCAACAGAACCCTTTCCCATCACCTCTTTCAGCATCGTCGGCACATCAGACCAATTACAATGCCACTTCTTCATCACAATTGTCTGCCAAAACCCCATAAACACCTCAACTCTTGGCCCACTTCGGCGCCTCATCCTTCCCAGCCTCCTCGAATTCGTCACCCTCCTCCTTCGTCTTGTGAACGGTCTTCTCGGCGTGCTCGGCGGGGGCGTAGACGGTGAAGAGGCAGAGAGGGGTGGGGCCGGTATTAACGACTACGACCGAGCGCAGCGAGCATGGCGAGCGAGGCCGAGTGGAAGCGATAGCGAACGGTGAGAGCGCAAGGTGAACGACGGACCGAGACAGGTGGAAGACGAAGAGAGGAGTGTTTGTCAGCAGGGTATAGCCTCGATCCACGAGAGACTCACAGTTGTGCTTCGTCCCCTGCGGCACAATCACCATGTCACCCGCCTTCACGTCCCTCTCCTCCCCCTCGACGATCGCCTTACAAATCCCACTCGTGAAGATCAAATGCTGGTCGACGGTATGCACCTATCACGATCACACACATCAGTCAACGCCACCTCATATCGATCTCTTTCTGCACAGGTGGGGGAGACGGCCCACCTCCTCGCCGATATCCCCGCCAACAGGGACCGTCATCACCACCAACTGACTACTCTCCCCCGTCCAAAGCACGTTCCTAAACTCGGGATACTGGCTGGGTATCGAGTTGATCGCTTCGAGGTGGTACATCTTCTTGGGTGGGGCGGGCATGTTGGCTGGGTATGGAGGGGAGAAGGGGGTGAGGGTGGTGGCGAATGTGCGGACGAGGGGGAGGGTGAGGGTTGGGTTTGGACGGAAGGGGAGGGTGGATGGGGTCAGAACGCGGGTACGGCGGAGGGTGAGGGACATACTGATGTTTTGTGTTAGCGAGTAAGATGTGGGGTGCTGAAATGACTTGCGTTGGTGGTATAGCTAGGGAGGGTAAAGATCGGACTTCAAATGAGAGGCATGACGTCGATCGGCGACTTTCAGGTGGAGGCAAATCCCATATGGCTTCGGAGGCAAAAAATGCAATTTCGTCTAAAACTGCAAAAATCGTTAAGCTTAGTGGATATGGACAAGAGACGGAGTGATATGCAGGGTCGTGTAGTCAAAACGAGCTCGAGTAGGCCAAGCAGAATCTCGCAAAGCAGTACCGCTGCGCTAACGTTGCCCCTCGAGCGACGACAAGAAGTCCGACAGCTAGAACACCACCCACATCAGTGGCAATCCCCTTTAGAGAGACACTCTCTGCGCTCGCTCACTTTGAGTGCCCCCTGCCTGAGTTGATCCCCCAGATTCTGCACATCCGGATTCGCCAGCACCCTCCCCGCCATATCCCTGATCCCCCTCTCTAGGCCCTGGATCGTCTCGTTATCCCCCAACCCAAGCAGTCCCTCCCTGCCCAGCGGCTCCGGCTCCTCCTCGTCTTCCTCGGGTCGACCAAAGTACGCGTTGGAGGAGATGGCGGTGGCGCCTGAAAACTGTTGGAGCCGAGACTGCGCTTCGGAGGATGAGGCGGGGTCGTAGGTTCCTCGGCCGAAAAACATGTCGGAGGAAATGCCTGGCATTGGCGGGGGTCCCGAAGCGGAACGTACCTTTTTGATTACCAAACTTGTCCCGTGCCGTCCGGATGTTATCCTCTTGTTGAGTGCGGCTGCCCTTCAGCCAAGCTCAGAGGGATCACTCACGTCTTGACTACCGGCGCTGCCGCCTGTCCAATAGTCTGCCCAAATCCGAGCCGTGCCGGAGCCGCCACCTCGTCCTTGTACCCATTGGTCGTCGGCGTAGACGTCCGGCTTACACTCGCCCCCGAAGCCTTCCTCTCCGCCGCCTCACGCTCCTTAATCGCCCGCGCTTCCTCCTCTTCCCCTTGCTTATCGTACCTCAACCGCTTAACCCGTTCCTCCTCTACCGCCGCTTTACGTTGCGCCGCCTCAAAGTCGATCCCAGTTGCAGCCTTCTTCGCGCCGAGTCTAGACGCCTTTCCGCCAAAGGCGGTAGGTGCAGTAGATGACGAAAGGCGGGAGGCGGGCGTGGGTCGGGTAGTACCGGCAGGTGTACCGCGGAGGGAGGAAGAGGTAGTGGTGCGCGCTGCCGGGGCGGCATTTCTATTTCCAATCGATGGAGGACCAGTAGGTTTCGGAGCAGACGTAGGAGCTTTCGGTGCAGGTTTCTCCTTATCCCAAGTAGTGAAAAAGTCATCGCCGCTCTCCATCGTCGGTGTCGTCGCGCTCAGGGGGGTCAATTCCAGTCCATCGATGTGGATTCCATGCGGATTTCTACTTGATGAGCGGAGCTCTCAGACTGGTTCGAAAGGACATACCTCTGCGCATCCGTCTCGACCCGCCTGGCCAGTTCCTCTTTGTACAACCCGGCCTGACGACTCGTGTATCTCGCCCGTGCATCGGTATGCTGCGGAGGCAGTAGTGACCCGCCGCCGTGTTTCTTGAAGAAATCGGCGATGGCGGCATTACCTCCGACTTTCAGTGTGCGGAGCTGTGGGAGGGTCCAGGTGTCTAGGTTGGTCGAGCTGCAAAGCGTTGGTATCGCAACGCTGATGAAAGGCTCGACTTACCGGACGAAGGAGATATGCACGCCGAGGTTGCGATGGACCGAGGAACAGTCGAGACAGAGGTAGATCCCAAAGGTGACAGATGTCCAGGTAGGATTCTTGGCAGAGCAGTCGAAGCATGCCTAAGGGATTTAGCGAGAGTGCTCAAGACGGAAGAAGGCTTACTTTGTTCGCGCTCTGCCCCTTCAAGTACGAAAAGGTAGCGCTCGTCTGCGCCTTCGTCGGCTCCATGCTCGATACGACCGTTTCAATCAGCAGGACTCGGGGTATATGTATGAGGATAGAATGCAGAGACTATGAGAAGTGCGGTTTGCGGGACGCGCTGGACGTTTGGTCAAACGCGGCCTATTGGCATTTCTCTGACCTTTTTGTGGCATTTATCCCAAGTTATAGTCGGAAGTGGCAGATGCTTCCCGGCCAAAGCTCTGGTCATCATTGTAGCTGTGCAAACGAGCCTTTTAGGACTCTTTTTGAGGAAATACTCACGGCGCACATGCATCTCCTCGTCGTGACATTGTCGTATGACTGAAATCTGAGAACATTGGAATGGTCTGACCGCCCGGTTCACCTTTGGACGCCACAATCCAAATTACTCTGCCGGATTGAGTTTGTAAGCGAATCCATCTGTCCTTCATCCGTCAATCCGTCTTCTTGTACATTGTGTCCTGCCCCCTCGACCTCGTTGATCTGTCGCTTCGGAATGTATCGGTGAAATCAACCATCATCACCTAAACCTAACCCTATAAAGGCCCTTCAGATCCGGCGGCCCCTTCTTCCCTTCAGATCCGGCGGCCCCTTCTTGTTGCACCGCGAATCCCCCATCATGGACCCCACATCATGGACCCACAGGCCACCATCACCACCGACAAACCCCTCGACAACCCCACCATCCCATCCCAGTCTGCCGACCTTCCCCTCATCTCGCCCCGGACCATCCCGTCGAGCGTCCCACAATCCATCACTAGCCGAGACAACCCTTTCCTTATCCGCCTTATCACTCCCCCTCGGTGCACCTCTCTCTCGACCGGCTTCTCATCCCGCCCCTCTACATACACCCACCTCGTCCACTCCCGACCCGCCAACACACCCTGGAGCGGTGACAATCCCACCAGGGGCTGGAGGAGTCCTGTCGCCGCCCACACCTGCCCCTAGTCCGACACCTAGGGAAACATGGCCGTACGGGGGGTATCCGAAAGAGGAGTCGGACGACGAGGCGGATGAAGATGTGGAGATGGGATTCTCGGAGGGGAGATGGAAGGGAAAGGATAGGGATAACGGTGAGTTTTGGGTCACTCCCAATGCATCCAAGCCCCAGTCTGGGCTCGAGGGAGATTGGGGGGATCAAATTATCTGAGATGTTTCCCATACCCAGCCAGGCGAGATCACAACGTCGATCTCGTCAGAAAGATCTCGTCTGACCTCCCTTTAATCTCCGGTCCTTCTTCATCCCTCCCCCATGTCCAGCGGTACCCTCCTACCCGGTGGTCTCTGGCTTGGTTCCCAAAACGTCGAATCCTATGCTGACGAAGCTTTTGATCCGCCTTGAAACCCATCGCCATCCATGCTTCCCATTCATCCCGTCACATTGGGTCTCGCGCACCTCTCACCACCTATCCTGACCCACCTGGCATTGTTCGCCGCCTTTTCAACACACTCGGCCAATCTCTCCTCCATTGACTCCAACCCTCTACCCGTCCCTCCAAACATGGGCACGCCCCTCTTTGCCGAATCCGGCCCATGGCCCGACTCTCCACCACGACTGAATATGGCACCCGACCTCGCCGATATGCTCCGCGTGTTCTCACCCCAACTCAATGCGCCTCTACCCTCTCCACCGCTTGACTCGCGCGGCTTCTCACATGGCCCTTATCCTATCCCTTCGTCCCCGCTCGATGACTTTCCGGGTCCAGATCCGGATGACCTGATGCGACAGTTCAAATGGTTGAACAAGTCGCAACGGTTCTCATTCTTGTCCAGCCTTGTAGGAGAGCTGCGGCTACACGAGGCACTGGTCGTCTCGCGACGGATCGAGCCGAGACTCCGGCGGGACTTCTTTCGAGAGCTTCCCCTTGAACTGGCTTTGCACTGCCTTTCCTTCGTAAGTCTCGCACTTTGGCTTCGCTGATGACCAGGTCGACGACGCTCGCACCCTCGCTCGCTCAGCTCAAGTCTCTCGATACTGGAATCAGTTGCTCCAAGACGAGCAGACCTGGAAGGACATGTGCGACCGAAACCGCTTCACCGCGATCCAATCACCAATCCAGCCGTACTCCACCCAGACCCGGCTACCTCGTCGAGAAGGGTTCAGTGGATTCGGGATCAATTCTTCGACAGCCTTCGGGATGCCCATACGACGATCACCTATCGGTTCGGACTTCCGGGTCCCGTCGATCAGACAGGGGGATAAGCGGGGTTTCGTCGAGATGGGCAGTCCGTCCCCGGCGGAGATCTCGTTCAAGCAGCATTTCAAGAATGCCTACCTCGCGGGTGGGTTTCCTCTACGGACGTGAAACGTGACTGACTCGTGTGCAGAGTCCAACTGGCTTAGCGGTGGTCGTCTCCTGGCCAATCACACTTCCGCCGACGACGGTGTAGTGACGTCCCTCGCTGTCGACGAGCAATACATCGTCATCGGAATGGCCAACTCCAAGATCCACATCTTCGACGCTCGCACCGGTGCTTTCCGCCGGTCCCTCATCGGCCATGAGCTCGGTGTTTGGGCACTCGTTCTCGTCCACCCGTCAGGTCGATCCCCAGCTCCTTCAGCTTTCGAGGAGGAGTCTTTCCTTCGTCTGCCCAAGGCACCTGGAGCGTATCGTGATGACGGTCAGTCTCGCCGCGCAAGCTGCAATGGGCCAGCGCCAGAGCAATTCGTCCCGACTCAGGGATCCAGCTCCGTCTTCATCTCCCGTCCAAGTACGGCGCTAGGCTTTGGCGCTAGACAAGAGGCCGGACCGAAAGGAGCGAGACCGACTCGGAGGATGAAGCAGAGCGATGTCTGCGGGTCCGCACGTGGTTGGGGAAACAAGAGACCCTTGGTCGTCAGCGGAGGATGTGATCGCGAGGTGAAGGTCTGGGATGTCGAGACGGGGTGAGTACAGGCTCATGCATGTATGATGCTTGCTGATGCTGGTCTCAGCGAACAAATACACTCTCTTCGTGGGCACTCGTCCACCATCCGCTGCCTAAAAGTGCTCGATGGTCGACCCATCGCAATCTCCGGTTCTCGTGATTGGTCACTCCGAGTCTGGGATATCGAGCGGGGTCAGCTCATCCACACTCTCACTGGTCATGAGCAGAGCGTGCGGTGCATCGAGATTGCCGGTAATCAGGTGGTCTCGGGAAGTTACGACTACACTTGCCGGGTAAGTCACTCATCGCTCTCGGGAGACAAAGTTGATGTATGATTTTAGCTGTGGAATGCGGATACGGGCGAGTGCATCCACGTGCTTCGGGGCCATTATCACCAGATCTACGCGGTTGCCTTTGATGGCGAGAGGATAGTGACGGGGTCGCTTGACTCGACGGTGCGGGTTTGGTCTGCTGCTACGGGGTGAGTCTCCTCTCCTCTAGCCTCAACACTAGCCCCATTTCGTCTTCATATCCGCTAGGTTGCAAGTGATGATTGCGTGCTGATCCGATCGCAGCGACTGCGTCGTCCTCCTCCAAGGTCACACCTCCCTCGTAGGCCAGCTCCAACTCACCAACGACCGCCTCGTCACCGGCGGCTCCGACGGTCGAGTCATCATCTTTAACCTCTCTACCCTCGAATGCGTCCACCGTCTCTGCGCGCACGATAACTCCGTCACATGCCTCCAATTCGACGAGCGCTTCATCGTTTCTGGCGGGAATGACGGTCGAGTCAAGCTATGGGATACCCGAACGGGAACGTTCATCCGGGAATTGACCAGACCGTGCGACGCTGTGTGGAGGGTGGCGTTCAAGGAGGATGAATGCGTGATCCTTTGTCAGAGAGGGGGGAAGACGGTTTTGGAGGTTTTGAGTTTCCGAGCGGGCGAAGCGGCCGGAAGGAGGTTACATGTTTAGGGGTTCATCTTGCTTTGTGCTTTGGGTAATGTCATGGTCCAGCTCGTCAGTCTGTGCGTGTGCGGAGTACTAAGTCGCGAAGTGGGTCACTAATCGTGCGCTGATGCCGAGGGAGGTGTGCCGTACTTGGATGCCTGGACGAGACGCCATCCTGAGGTCCGTGAAATCGTCGGTTGATTCTGTCCCTTTCCATCATTCGTTTGTCTTGCCTCTCCTGTCTTTACTTTTCTCTCTCTCTCTTCATTCCTCGAATAGCAGCCATCGCCATCGAGGAAGAGTGGCGGTCGATTTGTGTAGAAAGCTGGACGTACCCTATCAGTGCAGACTTGACCTCGACAGTCGTTCCTTGACAACCACCAGCGCGTGCTTCCAGCGCCAACTTACCAAGCCATACCTCGCAAGTTCTCGTACATCATGCGTCCCTGGACCCAGGCGCGGCATCTCCAATTCCAAACGATCCATTCTCATCCTTACAGCACGATATCTGTGCGTCATCCGCTTTTCTTAAAGGGAATTCCATGACAATCTATAGCGGTAGCGTCAAGGAGGAAGGTGCAGGAGATGCAGTTCAAGAACATGCTCCCTTCTCGACCGTGGAGAGAACCCGACCATTACCGTCCATCAAGTTTCGTCGATCGTCCCTTTCATCGACCCCTACAAGACGCACACGCGACGGTATGGACAGGTCGGATCCAGAGGACTCGGCTCTCCCTCCATGGTGGCGCGAAGGCGATTGCTACCGCCCATCCTTCGAGTGCTCTTCTGAACATCCGGAACGCCATCATTAGATCGCGGAAGGACAGGTCGCGAATCACTCAGTTCCACCTCGATCGCGGGGAGAACCAGACACCGACCCCCCGTAGAAGCTTGACGAAAGGGCCGGCCAGTCACCGAAAACGCGAGCGGGAACCACCGATAGAGTAAATGGTCGAGGGAGAGAAGGTGAGCAAGAGAGCTAGGTTTGGCGACAATGATGAGGGAGTGATTCGTATGATGGAGACAACTGTCAAACTCCTTGGTGATCACCCGGCTCCTCCAGCCGAGACAATGCCCACCTTCACCAGTCTCTTAGCCTTCACCCGTTACTCCAGCCGAGCTCTCCATGGCCGCCTCACCTACATTGACGGTCCGAGACACCGCCGAAGTCGACCACGCCGCGCCATCTGACACGGATCTCAGGCGTCATCGACCTAGATTGATGGAAGACCCTTCGAAGCAGAAGGTGCCTCCCCGACAACCGAGGGTGTTCTCGACTTGCTTCAATCTTTCAGGGCGAGTCAACTCGTTCAATCTCCGCCCACTCTCGCCGGTCTCGTCATCTGCCGTTTTTTCGAACGGCCCGTCCAAGATTCCTCGGGATGTGCTTCGCCCGAAAGAGCCAGAGAAGGGGGCTGCCGCTCCGCCGCCAGTCTCGCGGTCGCCTTCACCGGTCCCCCCACCCCCTGTCTTCCCGAAAACTCCATTCGAAGCCGCGGTCACACAGGATGCGACAGCTCCAGCGGACGCCGCTATGCCATCCTCACCACTTCGCCGCCCACTCAGACCGGTCTTGTCAACCCCTGTCTGCTCGGTACTCCCGTCCGAGACACTGACCGATATGACAGATCTGACAAGTTCATCGGGCGAATCCGGCGCCTACTTCTCCACCCACACTGAGCGATATGGAGATCGACACATCGTCTCCTACACCGGGCGTTTCCCCCCTCCCCGAACCTGGCGTTGCCACTTCAGTGACGTCAGTGCGGACGACAGCGCATTCCGTTCGCCTGCTATATCTCCTCCGAGGAATCATCATTCCTTCACGCCGCAGGAGACTGCTCCGCCATTGCCGCCTGCGATCGACTGTAACCGTCTGCGAGCGACACATAGTACGCGTAAGGAGACTCTGTCGATCGCTCAGAACACCGATACACCGAGTTGCTGGCCGCGATAGGGAACTTCCAAGGGGAAAAGGACCGCACGACGACCGAGGCGTATGCAGCGGCCGAAAGAAGTAACAATGAGCTGAAGAAGATCAAGGCCACCTTGAGAGAGTCAATCAAAGCCACACAGCTTGAGCATGAGCTTGATATAGTACGCCTGGTGGAGCACAAGGTACCATTCCTCAAGGATCAGCTGCAAGTAGCCAAGTCAGAGGCTGCGAAGGCGAATGAGTCTGCCTCGACTGCGATTAGGGAATCCGATCAATTCCGATGTAAGCGCGATGCAGCGATCTCAGGGCTCGACCAACTACGTACTGAGCGGGACTCTGCTTACAAAAAGAGAGACAAGGCAGCTCATGCGCTCGGTGAGACACATCAAGTCTACAAGAACGAGATCGAGTGTCTTTACATCGAGCGGAAGGATTCGAGGGGCGATCTGTAAGCGTCACGGAAGCGGTCGGCGGAGTTGATCATGCAACTTAACAGAGCCGAATCCATGCGAGAAGCAGCTTGGTAGCAGCTAGACGCAGCAAGCTGCAAGCTCGGGGTTGCGGAAGAGACCGTTGCTCAAGTTGAGAAGCAGCCACAAGTTTCCAAGTCTGAAACCGTGACCGCGAAGAAGTCTCGGGACAGCTTGACCAAGGAACTCAAGTCCATTCGGAGCGGGATTCGGAGCAGCTAGTCCTGCTCGTTGCTCTGACCACTGGGTCTGCGGACGTATCATTGCATGGCACAAGGTATCAAAACGAGAGCGTGGAAGACATGAGTGAGTGATGCTGTGGGTGTATTCTGGTCTAGAGGGTGAGTCCACCTACACCTAGTCCGAGGCCGACGTCCACGCAAAGTCCGAGGGCGTTGATCTGACCGAGGCAGACGTGGGACAGAGACGTCAGGATGTTCTGCCATCTACCACCGGAAAACCCATCATCAGGTTCAATACCCAGGGTTATTGGAGGCCACTCACCCAGGTCTGCAAGCACCATGCTCCATTAGTTTCGACCTGGTCGTTCCTGCAGCACTGCGTGGTCGCCCAGCTCTGGCCGGAGGGGCAGGTGTGGCCGCCGTTGCCGCTAGGATCGTGGTTGGGGGGGGGGGGGGGGGTTGGGCGGGGAAGCAC
>JAABUW010007627.1_pt1 | contig 12954 bp, 15 predicted proteins | sample 5560081 | NCBI WGS metagenome assembly JAABUW01 (sample SAMN10711882, study PRJNA513363) | rock metagenome | isolation source: Antarctica rocks | place: Antarctica: Victoria Land, Knobhead sud
TAGAATCACACATCCCTCAGGCCCTAAGCTTGGCAGGTCCTCAACGGCCCAGCCGTCAGAAACACATAGAACGATGTACGCTACCTCCAACGGCGCTTAAGCCGGCACAGGACAACGCCAATCACGACAGACCTTGGCACATCTGGGGACATACCTCTTACTACCAAAGATCTAAGGTGCTCTACTTCTCCTCATCACCCGATCAACCTTTCCGATCACTTCTTCAGATACCAAGAAGCCGCATCACAGCTACACCCACCAACCCTCCAAATAATCTCCCAACCTGCCATAACCCCCTTCACACCACTCCTCAGTTCCCAATACATCAGCTTGGACATCATCGGAGGCTCTCACATCCAAAATAGTCCCCCTTAGCATGCTCCACAATGGCGCAACTCACAAACGCTGTCGACGTGTTTCATCGGGGCCTGGCATGGACTTTCGTTCTGGCTGCTTCACTCCTTCTGCTTGGCTGTTTTTTAACATGTGGAGTATTTCAGACTTTACTACGAGATTTATCAGGACGACGGAATGCAACGGAACGCTCAACAATCAAAACCCCGCTCTAGTATACCACTTCCCTTCCACTCCCCAAAAACACCCACACTCCCAATTAAAAGCCCCATGTCTTAACCCCAAGCCCGTAGCATCTCCCCCCTCTCCACCATCTTTCCTAACCCAAGAAGAGCACAATCCCGCATCTCCTCCGCCTTCCTTCCCTACGCTCCTATAGCCATAAAAACTGCGTTCTTTGCTGTTAAGCACGGAAGAAAGGAGAACAGAAAAACCCAACTGCCGCTGGCGACTATTAACACAAATTCATAGAAAAAAAAACCGGATACCATCTACCACCCACCTACATACCTCTCTTTAGGGGCCAACCTAAACCAGCCCCAACTGTTTATCATCAGCGTCTCTTTCGCAATCGTGCCTCGTTTGGAAGCCCATCCACGAGCACCTAGACCAGTCCTTTGTTGTTGGTGCTCACACATCATACGCGATATACAGTAGGCGCCACAATATTATAACCCGATGTCCCCCCTCCCCGCTTTCCTCCTCCTCCACCCAATATATATATATATATATATTATCCCGCCCTTCCTCCCCTCCTTTTTCCATCAGCTAGTCCCCCATCACCTCCCAACAATAATTCTCACTCCCAACTTTCCCACCACCAAATAAAAAAAAAAGGAAAGAAAACCAGCCAAACACGACATCCCAAACATCAAACCCTTACAATTCCCACCACCGTGGAAAAATTTGCTCTACGACAACACGCTCGCCTCGCATCCCCTCCCACCCTCCCTTCCCCACCCCCCTCGTTGCCGTCCCCAACCACCACCACGAATCTCATTCCCAACCTCCCAACCTCCCAACTTCTTGGAAAGAACAAAAGAAGAGAAGAACAGGAGATGGGAATGTTGGGAATGTTGGTGGTAAGAGCGTGGGAGTGAGGTGGGGTGGCTTGGAAGTGCGTTGGATATTTTTGAGACGGGGATGGGGATGAAGGGAGGTGGAGATGGGGCATGGGGTGGTCGTGGAGGAGGAGAGGGGGGGGATAAAGAGGAAGGTGGTGGAATAGGGGAAATGGGAGGGGGGAACCGAGATGGGAAAGGGGAAGATGGGGGGGGGGGGGGGGGAAGGAAGGTGGTGGGATGACGGGGAGCTGGTGGCCGGAGCAGTGGTGAGAACAATGTAGCTAATACGCGCACGCTCACGACTCTCCTCTTTCTAAAAAAAAAAAAAAACCCTTGCAAACAAGCATTCCTATCTTGATACGATCCTCGGCATCATCACCAACCTATCCACCAAACCATCCCATCCCATCACCACCATCTCCCGTCGCCAACGAACAAAGCAAGGGTATATGTACGGGTGCGAAGCGGATAGAAGTATAGCCAAGACATTGAGGGGTGTATTTTCCCCCAAAAGGTAATATTTATAAATAATATATACACCACCCAGCAACCAAAACAACGACACATTTCGCACCAGCGACCGTTGTGCACATTTCTCAATCCAGTTGAGGAAACAAAGAACGGGGGTGTAGCAGATACACCCACTCGCTGCTATCGATCCTACAGAAGAGCCGCCATCAATGGGGTTGAAGAACTATAAGGAAAAAATTGCGTATGCGTGTGCGTGAGGACGCCTTTTTTTTTTATCCAGCCAGAACCAGTTCCCCGGCAACAAACGCTCGAGAGGAAAAGTGGGGGAAAAAAGACATTGTAGTGGTACATGCGCTTGCAAGTCGTTGTGACGCGCTGCGTCCTAAAACCGTATATTAAGAACTTGCGATGGAAAAGAGAATCAGAACATGGCAGCCGACGCCGGCACATGGCTCCCCTCAAGATGCACCGGCGGCGCATACGGCGCAGCCGGCGGATGATGAAAAGCCTGCAAAGGCGCCGAATTCGGCGTATGCGGTGATGGCGAATAAGTAGGTACGGCCGGGCTCGGCGCCGTCATGGCATACTGTCTTGCTTTCGCGGCAAGGTTTCCACCCTCACTCGACGTCTTGCGAAGCCTTTGGCGCATCTTGGACTTTGGTTCGCTCTCATCGGCGGAGAAGGTACTTCTTTCTTCGTACGGGTCTTCGGGGTGGTCCGTTGGGGCCGGGGCGGGTGAGTCGGCTTTTTCTAGCCGGCCCAGCGCTTGAAGAAGAGTTTGGGTGCGTTTGCGGCGGGGGTTGAGCGGGGGGATTGGGGGGCGGGACGAAAGAGGTTCCATGCCGTTGCTGAGGCTGGCGCCTGGAGGGAGATTGACGGTGGCGACAGATGAGGTGCTAGAAACAAACCTTGGTTCGGATATGTCATGTTTGTTGACGGAGTGTTTGCGGTAAGTTGGTGTACGGCGAGTATTGTAGGATTCTTGGGAGGTGATCATTGTAGGCGTGATATAAGGGTCGACCGGGGAGGCACCATGCGAGGAAGATGTTGATGACGTGGAGTACGGGGATATAGGTGGCTGTCTATGCGAACTACCACTGTTGGGTGTAGTGTTCTTTTGACTCGGCATAGGACCTCTGTTGTCAAAGTACCCTGGCGTATTGCCTCTACTATTGCTTCTCATCCTGCCGGACATTGCCGACTGTGATCTCTCTGCAGGGGACTGGTGACTTGCAATACTCGCCATGAGTTCCTCTGTTGGCCTGAGGGCACTGGTAGGTTCTCGAGTCTGGGACATGTTCGGCTGATAGCCGTTAATGCGATCTCGTTCGGCAGCCGCTCTTGCAGCAAAGCTATGCGGTTGGCTGTGCCACGTCTCCGATGGTCTTTCGGATGCGTCGGGGCCAGCTCGGCCAGCTCCAGGACGTCTGGCCGACGGAGGTGAAGGTCTCCGATGAGTAGTGGCCCCACTCCGTTCATTGCTGGGCTCACGAGGTCGCTGCATTCGAGTGTTGTCTGGAGGTTGGCGTCCTTGAGGCTCCCGTCTTGTTTGTGAATGACCTCGAGGAGCGTAACGATTCGACTGGTTATCCTCTCTTTTGAAGAAACTCTCTTGGGAAGGCCGCGACGATAAACTCGTCGAACTTGAATTCGCACTAATACCCAACATTTTCATGGCTTTGGAAGGTTTATCTTTTCCAACCAGAGAGCCTCCGCTTGTCTTTGACCTGAGAACTCCAAATGGAATACCTGCCTTTGCAGGGCTATCATCGCGGTTGCGAGCCCCAGGCATGGGGCTAGCAGATCTACTGTCTGGTCCTACAAAACTCTCCAGCTTGCTCTGGACCATGCGTCGTCTCTCTGCTAGCTCCATGGCAAGGCCTTCCCGCTCTATCTCTGTCTCTGTACTTCCGCCTCGGGCGTGATGAGCCTTCAATTGCTCCTGCCAGGACGGAGTGTTCGAGGATTCTTGGCTTCGACGAGGTGCTTCACCGCCAAGAATCCGCTGTGCTTTATCAGGACCGTGCATCTGTGGACCTCTTGAGGATTCGTGGTGCCTCGGTGCATTCGTTATGTCAGGGGCGATCCGTATTCTATTCGCCAAAGGTGGCATAGCGTCGTCGCTCCTATCATGTAGCGGCTCTCTCTTACTTTGCTCGACTATTCCATTGTCTTGAACCCACGTGCTTTCTCGGAAAAATGTCTCCGATCGCCCCGATTGTCGCGGGTGATCTCCCGGATAGTAATTGTTTTGAAGTTCAGCGGGAAATTCCTCTACCAAGCCAGGAGATTGCTCCGGATATATAGACGACTGGCCGCTATGATTGCGCAGGTGCGCATGTACGAGGCCGCTCAAGCCGTTCGCAGGGCCTAGGGTGGGTGAATCAGCATCCAGGTATGTTGCTTTGACCTCGTCCAATGTAGAAGCACGCCGCGCTTGCGTTATCGTCGTCTCGCTCCGGTCATCAAATGCTGTGTCTTCCGGCAGGGTCAGGCCACTGTTGGTGCTTTGGTGATGGTCCGAAGTGGCTTTCAGGTTGAAGGGCTTCTGTGGCTCTGGGATTGGGACTGTGGCGCTCGCTCGGCTTTGATACTCAGATTGGCCGTGCTGCGTTGCATTCGTTTCCGTTTCTGTATCACTCTCCGCCGGAGACCCCAATTCACTGCCGCTCATGCCAGCCAAGAAGGTGCCATTCATAGCTGGATGACATTCTATACCAACGTTATAGCCTGCTCTGTGGGGACTGTTGCTTTCAGGTACGATGCTCAACGCATGATCGTTGGTTTGACGTTCTTGCTGGTGTTTGAATGATTCTGTTCTGGATTGCATGCTCGAGAGAGAGTTTTCGCGAGTACGACCAGACATCTGTTCATCAATAGATGGAGCGTGCGGAGAAAAGGGTCGTGCAAGAGGAGGTGTTTCTCGACCTTGCTGTAGCTGGAGCTGACGTTGTAAATATTGCTGCTCGTTGTACTGCTGTTGTGGTTTGTTAAACGCTCCCAACGCCGTAGCTTTGCCCAGATCATTTGGCTCCAACGCAGAGACAAGAGTTGCATCGGGGCTTGGAGTCATCAGTGGGCTCAGAGGAGGCGATCTACCATAGTCATATTCATTTTGACTGGGTGATCTAGCTCGCATCTCTTCTGTCAGGCCAAGATCCAAATCCGCCATCCTTGGTGGCGTTGCAGACGGAGGCGGACTACCGGCACGGAAGCCATTAGACGCATACAAGGGACCCGTTCGCTGATAACGGTCATGCAGATTCGTGGCGCTTCTGGACTGCTGCACGTTCATCGACGGTCCTCCGATGGTTCGCTGTCGATGCAATGACTCAAGCCTATGCATAGCCGAAGACTGTTGTTCATGCATCTGTTGATCAAGCCCTTGGCCATAAAGCCTTCTGGGCTTAGGCATCGGTCGATCAGGTCCATGTGAATGTATCGATCCCTGAGTGGAAGGCAAGTTGATGTGAGAAGAGCCATTTGCATTCCTTTCGTATATAGACTTTTGCGAAGCAACCGAGGTAGCAGCTGTTGACGTGCGAGGCTGAGAAGGCCCGGAAGTTGTAGAAGACACAGTCTCTCGATTTCGATTGTAATTCGCTGGAGGTGAATTAGATCGATCATGCTCCTTTGACGTGCGTGTGTTTTGCCGTGCCTGCTCTTCTCGTTCGCGCTCTTGCCTTGCTTGATCCCGCAGCTTTTGGAAGGCAGACGTAGCGACATCATCCCCGTAAAGCAACTTCCCGCCCATACCCTGCCCAACAGGCGACTCGCCATCGTCATTGCTGAGATTTTTCGACGATGCTGAGGCTCCAACAGGAATTTTGTATATCTTCTGCCTTCCGCCAAACAGGGTGTTGCCTTCGCCAGGCCTTGACCGACTCATCACATTGCCACTGTGAGAAGCATCATCGTCCGTACCATATCCGTCTGTTGCACCTGACCCGTAAGAATTGGTCCTTGTGTATGATGCGAACGGTGGACGAATGGAGTCCCGAAGCGAGTCAACCTCGGTGATATCGGTGAGCCGGCTGTGACCGAAGAGGTCCAGCCTCGACGCCCGCTTCGGAAAGAGAACGCTGTCGTCATTGGCTTTTCCTAGCTTGGAGTTTGGGTCATCCTGTTCACGTAACATGCTGAACCTGGCCGAGAGATTTGGCATCAGCAGACTGGTCCGAAAGTCATCTGACGGAGGCAGGGCGGCTGAAAGGTCGACCTCCAGCTTTGGTTCTGGCTGGGCTTTCTTATTTCGCTTGAAGGTTCTTGACGAGAATGTTGGCAAGGGAGGAACATCTGAGTCGGTCGACGGCCTCCGCAATGCTTGCGCATCCTGCGCTGGCTTCTTCTTTGATCGAAAGCGATTCATCCCGACAGAAGGAGGCAGGAGTCCTGGGTGTTGTAGGCAACTACGCTTGACACCATCAACCTATCAGCGAAAGGCACGTCTTTGACAATGACCCAATCGTGAGGTCCATGGTCTTGAGAACTCACCAACTTTCCTTCACTCTGAATGCTGCTAAAATGATAATAGTAAGATCTTCCAATGCATTAAGAGCTAGCCGGAGTCTTTGGTCCAGGGAGTAGAGAATGTAGCTTGGAAGAGAATGATCGAATACAATTGCAGCTCCAGCTGCACGAACGGTGAAGATTGGCGGTTGGGATTGAAGTTATTTGGAAAAAAGTGAGTGCGAAACCGCGGTGGTTCAGCACCCTCCGTAGTCAGGCACTTGTAGGGGCGGATGGTCGATAAGCCCTGGTTAGTACGCTCAACTTCCGAATGTCTGGTAAATGAGCGTGCGGGCAGGACAAACGCGCAGCGTGATTTCGTCAGGACCCAGGAGTCAGGACTCAACTAGCAGCAGTCGAAGTCGGAAAGGATCGAGGCCTTGCAGCTCGCGGAGAATAATTTAGACGGCAAGAATAATGTGAGCGTCAGAGTGTGTGCAAATTGAACGGAGCAAAAGGGGGTTAGGGTGTGAGCTTGTCTGGGGTGCAGAAAAGGATAGGGACGGGGTATGTAGCGCGTTCCTGACTACACCTTGTAGGGATGTACGAGTATCGTCTTGCAGTTTGTGGGACTTCTCCTGGTGGTCTAAAGGAATCTATCTAACCCATATCATGATATAAAACCTAGATCAAGATGAGATGGGAATCTTGATCAGACAATGTTTGACGGGGGTGTTTTGGGCCGAGATGGGCTATGGAATGGAGGAAGCGGCAGAGGTGGAAAAAGCAAGGCCTACAACGCGTGGCGAATGGTGATGTCAAAACGTCTTTCTGGTCATTGATGGGGGATGTGTAAGGGATCTTTTGCGAGTTCCACGAATCCTCGTCCGTACAACGTTCTAGCAGATGTTGACTCGATCCCTCGAGGCCGCAATGGTAAAATGATTATAAAGATCAGAAGATTAGAAGATTAAAAATCCGATCCAAAAAGCCACGCATCGCACCGAAAAGATGATGATTGAAAAGTCGGTTACGGGAGTGTCCGATTGGGCCGTTGGGAAATAAGTCAGCTCCCCCTATCAAAAGCTACTGTACTACTGTGGTACTCCCGTTGGTGAAACATCCCCGGGGACGCCATTGTTGGTGTTGTGCCAATACTGTGGTTGACTAAGCCCTTAGCCTACCTAGAGCACCAGGAGTAGGTGGAGGGACCCGGGTCTGCCAGTGTCGCGTTGTCGCCCGTTCTGTCGGTACCCTTTGGCCTCTGCCCGTCTGTCACTTGGTGGGCCGGGCGTGTGGAAGATCTTTCGTTGTCCATAGAATGTAAAATAATCATACGAAAGTAAGCCCGTGCGATTTATCCAGATCAAACAATGAGGACTCAGATTAAATGTCTCGGCAGCACATAATGCTTCGCAAAATTGTGACCATCCCCCGTGCCCCCCCATCCACGGTTGCTCGTGCCGAAGGGCCAGTTGATTCGGCAGGTACCGCTATGTAAGGTATGTACCTGTCGTTTGAGAGTAAGCAAGGGATGGGTACTGTATGTCCTGCGTGAGGCTATCGTGTACTGACTCTACTGCCGCCAATCCCATAATCTCTACACATTGACGCAGGATATTCGCAGAAAAGACTTTGCATGCTCGAACGCCCCAAGACTGGGGGAAGAATGCGACTGGTCGAAGAAACAAGGACTTCGCCGTGTCCACAACGCGACGGTTGACGCCAGATTTGGAGTTTCGTATAAGGCTAGATGTGATTTGGTGGAAATTGGGAAACGATGGATGAGCACATCACGAGAGAACATATATTTCCTGTTATACAGTCTGTCATACAGTAAACTATGTGATACGTTGAACCCGATTCTTCACAGCTCATCTTTCGGTGCAGATGCGCTTGGTTTCCCATTGCCCGCAGCACTGCACACAGCGGGCGTTCCAACTTCCATTCGATACACGCACTTCTCTTCTTCGACCACCTTCCACACCTCATCCTTCTCAGCACATGCCAGCACCACCAGCGTGCTCCGATTCGGTCCGTTCCAGCAATGCTGCCCGTTCTCATACCTCAGCGCAACCCTCTCTCCCGATCCCAGACCTTTGCCGTCGGGCGGTAGATCATCATCAACCATGATTGAGTCGATCCGGACGAAGTTTCCCAGACTCGTCTCTGCACCACCTTTTCTGGATTTTTGCTTCGTTCTATCAAACCAACAAACTTCGTAGGTGTACTCGCCAGCATCTCTGGAAACGCATTGGCCTTTGAGCGCTCGGAAGATGTCGTCTTGGCCATAGTCCTTATCCAAGTCCTCTTGGTCACCATTGAGCTGGTCCTGGAGATTATTCAAGTCGTCTTGACCTGCTTTGAGCGCGTCGCGGGCATCCGTGACTGCCTTCGATTCAGAAGCGTCTGGATTGTGAGAGGCTGCGAGGATGCCGTTCTCTACGAGAAGAACCCGTAGATCTCGTAACTTCTGGTCAAGCCATTCCCGAGCCGCTTTTGGAAGGTATTCCTCAAAGTTGTAGACTGCATAACGTTAAGCGTCTGCCTTTCCCTGTAGACCGGGGCACGGTCAACTTACGAGCAGCCACATCGTCCTCATCGTTATCCTCCCATTCTTCCCATTTGATTGCCCCAGTCTCGCCATCAGGTTTTGATATTTCATCCAAGTCTCGATCATGAGCGGAACCTCCGTCTGCTGGCTTGTCTCGGGCTGCGTAGTCCTCCCAAGCTCTGACTGCTCGTTTGACACCTTCGTCGTTGAAATTGGGGTTGTACTCCTCCTTAAACTTGCTTAGAATAGCCTCCAACTCGGTGACCCTGGCTATGCTGATATCGCGTTGCGCCCTTACGTCCATCAACGCCCCCCTAAGCTCGTCTATCCGATCCTTGGCCAACCCGGCTAGAAGGCCGACCTTGCTGCCCTTACCAGGAGTTTTAACAACCTTCCCCCTTTCTCTCTTCTCAACCTCGGCCAGAGCCATCTCTAGCCCCCCAACCTTGATGGTAGTTCCTTCAATCTGAGTCTGTAGCGATTGTAACCGATCTTCCATTTCCTTCCTCAATATTGCTGCGCTGGCCACCAATTCCTTTCTCTTCTTTGTCGCAAGCCCCATCGCTTTTTGATTCTGCTCATCCTGTTTCTTCCACTCTTTGCCAATTTCCTTACACCTGTTCTCACACTTCGTCCCCCCTACGTGTTGCCATTCGTCGCTACCATCACAGCAGGAATCGTAATCGCAGACGCCGTCATTGACGCTCAGGAATGGGGTGTAGCTCGGTTGGTGGCCTTTGTTCTTACAGTAGAACCCCGGAAGGGCAAGGGAGATATTTGAATCGTAACTTGATGCATCGCTCAGTAATTGCGGGGAGAGATGGGACAAATACGAGCAGGCGGAGGTGCCAGGCTCGTCAGACCCATCGGGGCAGTCGCAGTAATCATCGTTGACTTGCGATGGGGATAATTTGATTAAAGGGTTGGAAATACACGTGAAGCTGTCAGTAGACTTGAAGAATTTAGCGACTGAAGATCGAATCCGTTAGTGACTATGGTGATTGAAAGGCATAGTTCGTAATAGGGGGGTCTTACACTCAGGGCTAACACCTCGAGGTCGAGCTGTCTCTGCAGCCTCAACAGAGCAAATTGCAATGCTAAGCTGGACCAACCATTCAAGATTTCTCATCTTCGAACAAACAATCTCAAAGCATCCAATGCAATCACACAGTGCGCTGGGAGTGAAGGTCAAGAAAGGTATCAAAAGCGGAAAAGAACAGAGTTCCGTGTCTCGCTTAGCGGATCAAACAGTTCAGACAAACAAATGGCCAGCATGAGAGCTTCAAGAGGCCACTCCATGCGTCTGGCCAGCTGCAAGATAATTCAAATATCACAGGGAGTTTTGATTCTCAGATACTATGGTATATGTTATTGATCTACTGAAGACAAGATGTCTATCCTATTGCACCTCCTTCCGGGGCCCCTGAACTCCTGAGTATTCTTCATGATCATTATCGCTTTGCGCCGGCAGGTATCGAGTATCCCCGGGTCATGAAGTCAATGTGCTTTTCATCCATCCCATTCTTCGAAGAGAATAAACTCTTCAGGTTCTCATTTTTGCCCATCTTCCGTCGTTTGTTTTTCGCCTGCTCTTCTGCAAGAACCTTCGCAGTGAGCGAAGCAGTATCTGCATTCTGGATAGCACCACTTCCGAGTTTCATGGTATTATCAGAGTGCGAAATTACTGGTTTTGTGCATTCTTCGAACACGTTCGAAACTGTGGCTTGTACGATCTGAGCGTCCTTCTTCCTCTTCTTTGCTGTTCCGGGGGCTTTCTTTAAAGAATGCGTGAGACCCTGCTCCCTTAGTTTCTGTGCGCGTTGTTGAAGGCGCTCTTTTTCTGCGGATAATGTAGGGAGGATTGTTATCACGTTGTCCTTGGTATAGGGTTCGTTACACTGGCGAAAGTCAGCAGCATGCTCACCAAGCGTGTGTTGTACGACTCACCTGTAAACAATTCTCTCCAGACATCTCCTTGACGGCGCTTTCCAGGAAGGCATGACCGCAGGGTACTAGATATACAGCCTTTATCCCAGGTCCCAGCTTCTTGTTGGTAATCGGACAGACCAACTTCAACGGACTTGCTTTCGAATTCCCCTTCCCCTTCTCCTCCTCTACTTGGAACTGGACTTCCACCACATCTCGGAGGCTTTTCAGTCTCGAGCTAAAGTCGTCTTCACTGCTGGTTTTGCTCTTGAGCGAAGACTCGGTCCCCGCAGCTAGCAAGTATTCAAGAACGCCATCTTTGCTGTACAGATTCCCTAAGCAGTCAGAGACTATTGGTAGTGATAGTGGCTGGTGTGAAATTGGGTCAGTAGTCCAGTAGTGCTCTTGCTGTTCTTTCTGTGTTTCTTTCACTTGCGTTGTTGAGGGATTGCGTGCAGCTTCTTTGACAAGTTCACGGCGAGTGGGTATACTATCATGAAGCTGGTCAGCTGGGGTACCGAAAGCGAAGTACACTGCAACATACCTACCCCCATCATTACCCATCGAATATCTTTAAATGTTCAAGTACTTTAGATTGTTAACGATAGATAATGAGGACGCGGCACCACGGTTTGTACTAGCTTCGTTTATCACAAGGCGATACCGCCAATGCTGTGGTCACATGATATTTGAGTCGAGCTAATCTACAATAGGTTAGATGACCCATTGGCTGGAAAAGATACTACTTCTACAGTTCTACTGCTGTTACAATTCCTGTTCTTGTTCCCCCTGTTGTAGTTTCTCTTCCTGTTCCTACAATTGTCTCTGTTACTATCTCTGTTGCTGTTTTGGCTACTGTTTTCTTTTACTGCTTTTCTCTAATTGTTTCTTTTACTGTTACTGCTTACTCAGTAAATTCTTGCTCGTACACGACTACTTCTTTATTTTTTACAAGTCACAGTTGCTCGACGTCAGATTTAACATGAACGAAGAACCAATCAACCTTGTTAACTATCAGGGTGGTCAATTCAACCGGTGAATGTAGTGGTGGCTTGAATTCTGGGTTGTGCGACAAGGCCTTCAACCGAACCCGACGAGTGTAATGATGGGCTAGGTTTTGAACGAGGGAACTCAGTGGCAAATATATACTAATGATAGGAGAGGGGGGAACATAAATAAAGCATATGTGGAGCAAACCGATAATTGAGTATGAAGCAAAATTGGTGCTTGAGTAAGAAGCAGATTTGAAGCGAAATCTTCATTTGACCATGAAGCGAACTCGCTGCCTGATCAGTGAGCATATATGGAGCAGATTTGCTGCGCATATGAGTCATTACTAGTATTTGCGTTTGAAGAAATGTATGAAGCACTGTTTGACTTGCTTGACTGTCAGCATGAGCCTAGAATACAACTTCTACCTTGGTTTAGGGTCGACGAAATTCAGTGCAAACTTCAATTAATTACCTCACGAGAGAGTGAGACTGATAGTGCTGTGGTTAACAGCAACTAATTCCTCGAGCAGATTTCATGCGTGTGAGATAGGTCAGACCGTGGCTGAGGATGGAAGACAGTTTGGTTGACCGCGCATGAAAGATTGCTCATTAGGCTGTCGAAGAATGCATCGGTCCTGTTAGGAAACATCGACATTCTGACATGATCTGCATCAGCGCTAATTACCTTCTCATTATCCCAGCCAAGAGCTGAAATGGATTTGGTGCAGAGCTTTGCAAACATCAGCAAGTCCCACATAAAAATTTGAGACTATACAATACATAACATGACCTTGTGACAGTCCACCTATGAGACCGGTAGACCATCTGCTTTGATTCAAAGACACTCTCCACTAGAAATGATGTGTTGAGTCCCCGAAACCTTCCACATCTCCGATAGCGCTTCATTCGTCCAATGTCTTCAGAGCTTCACCCATCAGGTTCTTCTTGAACGTAGTACGAAGCTCAACAGATGCGCACTGCGAGCAGAGCTCCTGAAAGTCTGGGTGTGGGTCGCCGTGAAAGGCATTCAAGAAAGAAGTTGCCTGTTCTGCTTTGGTACAGATAAATCTGCCGGAGTACTGACTGCTGTTTCGTTGTTGAGAGAGCCCATTGATCAAGTATTAGCGAGAGTTGACCAAAGTAA
>JAABUW010007634.1_pt1 | contig 12945 bp, 10 predicted proteins | sample 5560081 | NCBI WGS metagenome assembly JAABUW01 (sample SAMN10711882, study PRJNA513363) | rock metagenome | isolation source: Antarctica rocks | place: Antarctica: Victoria Land, Knobhead sud
GGGTGGTCGGGATCAGCGGCCTCGACACCCGCGCGCTGACCCGGCACCTGCGAGAGCGGGGCGCCATGCGGGCCGCAATCTCCAGCCAGGACACCGATGCCGCGTCGTTGCTGGCCCGGGTGCGCGATTCGCCGGGGATGGCGGGAGCCGACCTGTGCGGTGAGGTGACGACCGCTGAGGCCTACGTCGTGCCCGCCGGCGGGCCGACCCGATTCCGGGTGGCGGCGCTCGATCTCGGCATCAAGGCGATGACCCCGCGGCGGATGGCCCAGCGGGGCCTGGAGGTGCACGTGCTGCCGGCCGCCAGCCGGGTCGAGGACATCCTGGCCGTCGCACCCGACGGCGTGTTCCTCAGCAACGGGCCGGGTGACCCGGCCGCCATGGGTGCGGTCGTCGGCGTCGTGCAGGGCTTGCTGGACACCGGATTGCCGCTGTTCGGGATCTGCTTCGGCCACCAGGTGCTCGGCCGGGCGCTGGGTTTCGCGACGTACAAACTCCGGTACGGCCACCGCGGCATCAATTCGCCGGTCATCGACAAGACCACCGGCCGGGTGGAGATCACCGCGCACAACCACGGCTTCGCGGTCGGCGCGCCGGTTGGGGATGCCGACGACACGGCCGTCGATGCGGCCGTCGACACGGCCTACGGCCGGGTGCAGGTGAGCCACGTCTGCCTCAACGACGGTGTGGTCGAGGGGCTGCGCTGCCTGGACCGGCCCGCCTTTTCGGTGCAGTACCACCCCGAGGCCGCGGCCGGACCGCACGACGCCGGCTATTTGTTCGACCGCTTCGCCGAGTTGATGGCCCGTGCCTAAGCGCGCCGACATCACCTCGGTGCTCGTCATCGGGTCCGGCCCGATCGTCATCGGCCAGGCCTGCGAATTCGACTATTCCGGCACCCAGGCCTGCCGGGTGCTGCGGGCCGAAGGCATCCGGGTCAGCCTGGTCAACAGCAACCCGGCCACCATCATGACCGACCCGGAGATGGCCGACGCCACCTACGTGGAGCCGGTCACCGCCGAATTCGTCACCCAGGTCATCGCCCGCGAGCGCCCCGACGCGCTGCTGGCCACCCTCGGCGGGCAGACCGCCCTCAATGTCGCCGTCACCCTGCACGAGCGGGGCGTCCTGGAGCAGTACGGCGTCGAGCTGATCGGCGCCGACATCGACGCCATCACCCGCGGCGAGGACCGGCAGGCGTTCAAAGACGTCGTCCGCTCGGTCGGCGGTGACGTCCCGCGCAGCGCCGTCTGCCATACCGTCGAGGAAGTTCTGGCGGCGGTCGCGAGCCTGGGATATCCGGTCGTGCTGCGGCCGTCGTACACGATGGGCGGCGCCGGCTCCGGGATGGCGCACGACGAGCCGGCCCTGCGCCGGCTGGCAGCGGCCGGGCTGGCGGCCAGCCCGACCAATGAATTGCTGGTCGAGGAAAGCGTGCTGGGCTGGAAGGAATACGAGCTCGAGCTGATGCGCGACCGCAAGGACAACGTCGTCGTGGTGTGCTCGATCGAGAACATCGACCCGATGGGCGTGCACACCGGCGACAGCGTGACGGTGGCGCCGGCGATGACGCTGACCGACCGGGAATACCAGGCGATGCGCGACCTCGCTATTGCGGTCCTGCGCGCGGTCGGGGTGGACACCGGCGGGTGCAACATCCAATTCGCGGTGCACCCGCAGACCGGCCGGCTAGTGGTCATCGAAATGAATCCGAGGGTGTCGCGATCCTCCGCCCTGGCCAGCAAGGCGACCGGCTTCCCGATCGCTAAGATCGCGGCGAAGCTCGCCATCGGATACACCCTCGACGAGATCCCCAACGACATCACGCAGGTCACGCCGGCCTGCTTCGAGCCGGCCCTGGACTACGTGGTGGTCAAGGTGCCGCGGTTTGCGTTCGAGAAGTTTCCGGGGGCCGACCCGGAGCTGACCACGACGATGAAGTCGGTGGGGGAGGCGATGGCGATCGGCCGGTCGTTCGGCCAAGCACTGCAAAAGGCACTCAGATCGGCGGAGACGCCGGCGGCCGGCTTCTGGACCGGCCCGGCGTCGCTCAGCAAGCCCGACTCTGCCGCCCTCACGGATACTGCCGCCCTCAGTGAATTGGCAACCCCGCACGACGGACGGCTCTACACCGTGGAGCGCGCCCTGCGCGGCGGCGCCACGGTCGAATCGGTCAGCGCCAAGAGCGGGATCGACCCGTGGTTTGTCGACCAGGTGCTGTCACTGGTGGAGTTGCGGGCGCAGATCGAGGCGGCGCCGGTCCTCGACGAATCCCTGCTGCGGCAGGCCAAACGAGCTGGCTGTTCGGACTTGCAGCTGTCGGTGCTGCGGCCCGAGCTCGCCGGTGAGGACGGCGTACGACGCCTCCGGCACCGCCTCGGCGTACGCCCCGTTTACAAGACCGTCGACACCTGCGCGGCGGAATTTGCGGCCAGTACGCCGTACTACTACTCCTGCTACGAGACCGACGGCGAGACGGAGGTAGCCCCGCAGCCGGACCGGGACAAGGTCGTCATCCTGGGCAGCGGCCCCAATCGCATCGGCCAGGGAATCGAATTCGACTATTCCTGCGTGCACGCGGCGATGGCCCTGCGCGACGCCGGCTACGAGACCGTGATGGTGAACTGCAACCCCGAGACGGTGTCCACCGACTACGACACCGCCGACCGGCTGTATTTCGAGCCCCTCACCTTCGAAGACGTCCTCGAAGTGATCCATGCCGAGCAGCAATCGGGGACCGTGGCCGGCGTCGTGGTGCAGCTCGGCGGCCAGACCCCGCTGCGGCTGGCGCAACGGCTCGCCGACGCCGGAGTGCCCATCGTCGGCACCACACCCGAGGCGATCCACCTGGCCGAGGAACGCGGGGCTTTCGGCCGGGTCCTGGCGCGGGCCGGACTGCCGTCGCCGGCCCACGGCATTGCCACGTCGTATGCCGAAGCCAAGGCGGTCGCCGACGAGGTCGGCTATCCGGTGCTGGTCCGCCCGTCCTATGTATTGGGCGGCCGTGGCATGGAGATCGTCTATGACGACGACCATCTCGCTTCCTACATCGGGCGGGCCACCGAGGTGACGCCGGAGCATCCGGTGCTGGTCGACCGCTTCCTCGACGACGCCGTGGAGATCGACGTCGACGCTTTGTGCGACGGCGCCGAGGTTTTTCTCGGCGGGGTGATGGAGCACATCGAGGAAGCCGGCATCCATTCCGGCGATTCGTCCTGCGTGCTGCCACCGATCACCCTGGGCCGCAGCGACCTGGCCGCCGTACGCCGTTCAACCGAAGCCATCGCCGCCGGCATCGGGGTGGTCGGGCTGCTCAACGTGCAGTACGCCCTGAAGGACGACGTTCTCTACGTCCTGGAGGCCAATCCACGGGCGTCGCGCACGATTCCCTTTGTCTCCAAGGCGACCGCGGTTCCGCTCGCAAAAGCCGCCGCCCGGGTCATGCTCGGCTCCACGATTGCCGAGCTGCGCCGCGACGGGCTGCTGCCGCCAACCGGCGACGGCGCGACGCTGCCCATGAACGCACCGGTCGCGGTGAAAGAGGCGGTCCTGCCGTTCAAGCGATTCCGCACCGCAGAGGGGCACGGCGTGGACAACTTGCTGGGGCCGGAGATGAAGTCCACCGGTGAGGTTATGGGCATCGACGTCGTGTTCGGCAAGGCATTCGCGAAGTCGCAGGCGGCGGCCTACGGCTCGCTGCCGGTGAAGGGGCGGGTATTCGTCAGCGTCGCCAACCGCGACAAGCGGGCCATGATCTTCCCGGTCAAAAGGCTGGCGGACCTGGGTTTCGAAGTGCTGGCGACCGAGGGCACCGCCGACGTGCTGCGCCGCAACGGCGTCGAGGCCCAGGTGGTGCCCAAATACGGTGAGGGCGAGGGAAATATCGTCGAATTGATCCTGGCCGGCCACGTCGACCTGGTGGTCAACACACCCTGGGGCAATTCCGGGCCGCGGATCGACGGCTACGAGATCCGGACGGCGGCGGTCGCCCGCGACATCCCATGCATCACCACGGTGCAGGGCGCGGCGGCGTGCGTGCAGGGGATCGAGGCGCTGATCCGCGACGACGTGGGAGTCCGCCCCCTGCAGGAGTTGCAGGCGATGCTGCACGAGGCGCGCAGGTGACCGGCCCGGTCCAGGTCGCCGGGGAGGTGCTGTCGCTGCGCCGGGTGGGGGCGTACTGGCAGCTGTCCCTGGTGGCGCCGGGGCTGGCCGAACGCGCCCGGCCCGGCCAGTTCATCGCGGTAGCGGTCGGCGGGCCGGACTCACCGATGCTGCTGCGCCGCGCGTTCGCTATATATCAGGTCGCCGATCACGGGGTCTTCGGCGGCACCGTCGACGTGGTCTTCGCCGTCGCCGGCAACGGGACCCGGTGGCTGTCGCAGGTGCGGCCCCACGACCGGCTCGACGTGGTCGGGCCGCTGGGTCGTCCTTACCGGCTGCCGGCCGCGCCGGTGCCGGCGGTGCTGGTGGGCGGGGGATATGGCAGCGCGCCGCTGTTCGGGCTCGGCGCCGCGCTGCGGGACCGGGGGTGCCCGGTCGACTTCGTGATCGGCGCGGGCAGCGCGGACCGGCTCTTCGGCGTGCTGGAGGCTAAACGGACCGGGGCCGGGGTCAGCGTGACCACTGACGACGGCTCGGTGGGCGAGCGGGGACGCGTCTCCGACGTCCTGCCGGCGGTCATCGAGCGTGTTGGCGCAGAGGTTGCCTACGCCTGCGGGCCGATGCCGATGCTGCAGGCGGTGGCCTCGGTCGCGGCGGCGTACGGCGTGGCCTGCCAGGTGGCGGTGGAGGAGTCGATGGCCTGCGGCATCGGCGTGTGCATGACCTGCGTACTGCCAATTGTGGGGTCCGACGGGGTGACCCGGATGGCACGGGCCTGCGTCGACGGGCCGGTGTTCCCGGCCGAGCGGGTGCGCTTCGACGCGATCGGCACCGTGCCGCCGGATGCCCTCGGTGCCCCGCTCGCGGTCGCCGGAGCCGGCCGGTGACCGGCGAGCTCGCCGTGGCGGCACTCCCGGCGGTGACTGAGCGACCTGGCGTCGACATGTCGACGTCGCTGGGCACGTTCTGCCCGCCGAACCCGATCTTCACCGCGTCGGGCTGCGCGGCCGCCGGCCAGGAGCTGGCGCAGTTCTTCGACATCGCCGACCTGGGCGGGGTGGTCACCAAGTCGGTGATGGCGCAGCCGCGCTCCGGGCGGGCGACCCCCCGGATGGCCGAGACGCCGAGCGGCATGCTCAATTCGATCGGCCTGCAGGGGCCGGGAATCGCCGCCTTCCTGGACCACGACCTGCCGTGGCTCACCGCCCACGGTGCCCGGGCCGTGGTCAGCATCGCCGGGTCCAGCATCGAGGAGTACGTCACGCTGGCCCGAGCCCTGCGCGACCAGCCGGGTCTGGCGATGATCGAGGTCAACATCTCCTGCCCGAACGTCGCCGAGCGCGGTCAGGTCTTTGCCTGCGACCCGTGGTCGGCCGCCCGGGTGATCGGCGCGATCCGCGACAAGGCGGCGCCACAAGTTCCCGTCTTCGCCAAGCTGTCGCCGGACGTGACCGACATCGTCGCCGTCGCCCGCGCGGTGGTCGACGCCGGCGCCGACGGACTGTCGATGGTCAACACGGCGCTGGGCATGGTGATCGACACCGACACGCTGCGGCCGGCCCTGGCCGGCCTGACCGGCGGGCTGTCCGGGCCGGCGATCCGTCCGATCGCGGTGCGCTGCGTCTGGCAGGTGCACGCCGCGATGCCTGACGTACCGATCCTTGGCATGGGCGGGATCCGGACCGGCCTCGACGCCCTGCAGTTCGTCCTGGCCGGTGCGTCCGCGGTTTCGGTGGGCACCGCGGTCTTCGGCGATCCCAGCGCGCCGGTGCGGGTGCTGCGCGAATTGACGGCGGCCCTGGCCGAGCGGGGATTCGCCACCCTGACCGACGCCGTCGGATACGCCCACCGGTGAAGGCACCTGTCGCGGTCGCCCTCGACGCGCCAGACCTGGCGACGGCTACGAGCTGGGCGCGGGCGGTCGCCCCCTATGTCTCGACGCTCAAGGTGGGGCTGGAGCTTTACTACCGGTACGGCGCCGCTGCCGTCGAGCAGGTGCGCGGCGACGCCGGGTTGTTCCTGGACTTGAAGCTGCACGACATCCCGAACACCGTGGCCGGCGCGGCCCGGGCGGTCGCCCACCTGCGGCCCGATTTCCTAACCGTCCACGCAGCCGGCGGGCCGGCCATGATCGCCGCCGCTGTGCAGGCGCTGCCCGACTGCCGGATCGTCGGCGTCACCGTTCTGACCTCGCTGTCGCAGGCCGACGTGGCGGCGGTCGGCTGGGCCAGCTCGCCGCTCGACGTCACCCGCCGGCTCGCGGTGCTGGCCGTCGGGGCGGGTGCCCGGGCCCTGGTCTGCTCACCGCAGGAGGTGGCTGCGGTGCGGGCCGAGGTAGGGGAGGGCGTGTACCTGATCACTCCAGGGGTGCGGCCGGTGGCTGCCGGCGGCACTGCCCCTGGCTCGCGCACTGGCGTCGGCGTCGAGGGCGGGGTCGGCGGTGGGGTCGGCACCGACGACCAGGCGCGGGTCGCCACGCCGGCGCGGGCGCTGGCCGACGGGGCGGACCTGCTGGTCATCGGCCGGCCGATCACCGGGTCGGCCGACCCGGGTGCCGCCGCTGCTGCTTTGGCCCGTTCGCTGGCCTGAACGGCCGCCCCCACGCTGCTTCAAGATCCAGGCCGGGGTAGGTCTACCCCTGGCTGGCCCAACGAGGCCTGCATCATGGGCCTGGATCGTCGTCGTGGCCGTGGCCGTGGGCATGGCGTGGGCGAGTGTGGGCGGCGGGTGCCGGACCGACACCGGTCTCCGCACGTCGGCTATCCGACCGATATCGCCATTGGATTGCTCTGCCAGGCGCGGGCTCGATACGTTTTCCAGGCCAGACGTGCGCGGTGCCGGCCGTGCGTCCCGTCCCACCGAGGTGACCCCGTGGTGCTCCCGCCCCTGAGCCCCGAACAGCGCACGGCCGCGCTGCACAAAGCGGCCGCCGCCCGCAAGGAACGCGCTGAGCTCAAGGAGCGCCTCAAGCGGGGAGAGGTCACGCTGGCCGAGGTCATCGAATCGGGCGCCAGCAGCGAGTTCGTCGCCAAGATGCGCGTCTCGGCGGTGCTGGAGGCACTGCCCGGCATCGGCAAAGTGCGGGCGGAGCGGCTGATGCGCGAGCTGCACATCTCCGAGACCCGGCGGGTCCGCGGGCTGGGCGACAATCAGCGCCGCGCCCTGTTGCAGGAGCTCGGCCCGGGCCCCAGCGGCCGCTGAGTGCCCCTTGATCAGGTCGGCAGCGAGCTGGAGCTGCCGGCCGGCTGCCTCACCGTGCTCTCCGGCCCGTCCGGAGTGGGCAAGGGCAGCGTCGTGGTGGCGGTGCGACGGCGGCACCGGCACGCCTGGGTCTCGACCTCGGTCACGACCCGATCGCCGCGACCCGGCGAGATCGACGGGGTGGAATACCACTTCGTGACCCGCCCCGCGTACCAGCAGATGGTCGACCGCGGCGAGCTGCTCGAACACGCGGAGTACGCCGGAAACGGGTACGGCACGCCGTGGCCGCCGCTACGCGAGCGGCTGGCCGCGGGCCGGCCCGCCCTGCTGGAGATCGAGTTGCAGGGTGCCCGCCAGGTGCGCGCGGTCCTGCCAGGCGCCCAGCTGGTGTTCCTCGCGCCGCCATCCTTCGACGAGCTGGTCCGCCGGCTGGTGGGTCGCGGTACGGAGGACGCCGAGACCGTTGCCCGCCGCCTGACCGTAGCGCGCAGCGAGATGGCCGCCCGGAAGGAATTCGACGTCGTGGTGGTCAACGACGATGTCGGACGGGCGGCCGATGAGTTGGTAAGCTGGATGGAATCTCCCATTCGCCCGGCCCACGGCTGACCGTCAAGCCAACGGCCGATCGTCGAAAGCTGCGTGCCGACTTGTCCGGAACAGTCGCTGCCCCCGAAGGCATCACCAACCCGCCCATCGACGAGCTGCTCGAGCGCACCACCTCGAAGTACGCACTGGTGATCTATGCCGCCAAGCGCGCCCGGCAGATCAACGCCTATTACAGCCAGCTGGGCGAGGGCCTGCTGGAGTACGTCGGGCCGCTGGTCGAGACAGCCGCGCAGGAGAAGCCACTGTCCATCGCCCTGCGCGAGATCAACGAGGATCTACTGACCCACGAGCAGGTCGAGGGCTGACCGCTTCGAAAGTCGTTCTCGGCGTCGCCGGCGGCATCGCCGCGTACAAGGCGGTCGAGCTGCTGCGCCTGCTCACCGAATCCGGCTGCGATGTCCGGGTCGTGCCCACGGCCGGCGCCCTGCGTTTCGTCGGTGCGCCGACCTGGGCCGCACTGTCCGGGCGGCCGGTCAGCAGCGAAGTGTGGGACGACGTCCACGAAGTGCCGCACGTCGCGATCGGGCGGGCCGCCGACCTGCTGGTGGTGGCGCCGGCGACCGCCGATCTGCTCGCCCGCGCCGCCGGCGGCCTGGCCGACGACCTGCTCACCGCCACGCTGCTGACCGCCCGGTGCCCCGTCCTGTACGCGCCGGCGATGCACACCGAGATGTGGCAGCACCCTGCGACCCGGGCAAATGTGGCGACGCTGCGCCAGCGCGGGGCGGTCGTGCTGGAGCCCGCTGACGGGCGGCTGACCGGCGCGGACAGCGGCCCCGGGCGCCTCCCCGAGCCGGCCGAGATCTTCGCCGCATGCGGGCAGCTGCTGGCCGGCCAGCCCCAGGATCTGGCCGGCCGGCAGGTGCTGATCAGTGCCGGCGGCACGCGCGAGGCGATCGACCCGGTGCGCTTCCTGGGCAACCGATCATCGGGTCGGCAGGGCTACGCGCTGGCCCGTACCGCCGTGGCTCGCGGGGCGCAGGTGACCGTCGTCGCGGCCAACGTGGCACTGCCGGACCCGGCCGGGGTGACGGTGGTACGGGTCGTCTCGGCCGCCGACCTGCACGAGGCGATGCTCGCCGCGGCAGCCGATGCCGACGCGGTCGTGATGGCCGCCGCCGTCGCCGACTTCCGGCCGGCGCACTACGCCGACGCCAAGATCAAGAAGACCGCTGTCGACGTGCCGGAGATCCGGCTGGTCCGCACCGCCGACGTCCTCGCCGACCTGGTGGCGCGCCGGCCGGCCGGGCAGGTCGTGGTCGGCTTCGCGGCGGAGACCGGCGACGACAGTGGAAGCGTTCTGGAGCACGGCCACGCCAAGCTCGCCGCCAAGGGCTGCGACCTGCTGGTCGTCAACGACGTGGGCGCGGGCCGCGGATTCGAGTCGGCCGACAACTCCGCCGTCGTACTGACTGCCGACGGCGCGGCGGTCGACGTACCGCATGGCCCCAAAGAGGCCCTGGCCGGCGTGGTGTGGGATCTCGTCGCTGCCCGCCTGCCCGACTAGACTTCGCCGGAAGTTCCCCCCACCCCAGGAGATTGCGTGTCCCGCCGCCTGTTCACCTCCGAGTCCGTCACCGAGGGCCACCCCGACAAGATCGCGGACGCGATCAGCGACTCGATCCTCGACGCGCTGCTCAGCGAAGACCCTGACAGCCGGGTCGCCGTCGAGACGATGATCACCACCGGCCAGGTGCATGTGGCCGGCGAGGTCACCACGCGGGTCTATGTCGACATCCCCAAGATCGTCCGTGACAAGGTGCTCGAGATCGGCTACGACTCGTCGAAGAAGGGCTTCGACGGTGCTTCGTGCGGCGTCAGCGTCTCGATCGGCTCGCAGTCCCCGGACATCGCGCAGGGCGTCGACGCGGCGTACGAAGCACGCACCGGCGCCAGTGTCGAGGACGCGCTCGACCGCCAAGGCGCCGGCGACCAGGGGTTGATGTTCGGCTACGCCTGCAGCGACACCCCGGAGCTGATGCCGCTGCCGATCCACCTGGCCCACCGGCTGGCCCGGCGCCTCACCGACGTACGCAAGCACGGCACGGTGCCCTACCTTCGCCCGGACGGCAAGACCCAGGTGACCATCGAGTACGACGGCGACAAGGCCGTCCGCCTCGACACCGTCGTGGTCAGCACCCAGCACGCCGCCGACATCGATCTCGACACCCTGCTGGCCCCCGACATCACCGAGCATGTCATCGCCCCGGAGATCGCCGACCTGGGGATCGACACCAGCGATTACCGCGTGCTGGTCAACCCCACCGGGCGCTTCGAGATCGGCGGCCCGATGGGCGACGCCGGGCTGACCGGCCGCAAGATCATCGTCGACACCTACGGCGGGATGGCCCGGCACGGCGGCGGCGCGTTCTCCGGCAAGGACCCCTCCAAGGTCGACCGCTCCGGTGCCTACGCCATGCGCTGGGTGGCCAAGAACGTCGTCGCGGCGGGCCTCGCCACCCGGTGCGAGGTGCAGATCGCCTACGCCATCGGCAAAGCGCACCCGGTCGGGCTGTTCGTCGAGACCTTCGGTACGGAGACCGCCGACGTCCTGGCCATCCAGGACGCGGTCATCAAGGTGTTCGACATGCGCCCCGCGGCGATCATCCGCGACCTGGACCTGCTGCGCCCGATCTATGCCCAGACCGCGGCCTACGGTCACTTCGGCCGCGAGCTGCCCGACTTCAGCTGGGAGCGCACCGACCGGGCCGAGGCGCTGCGCAACGCGGTCAGCTGACGTCGGAGGTCCCTGCTAGACCGGGTGGCGTGACGCCGCAGTTGGTGACGCCGCAGTTGGTGACGCCGCAGTTGGTGACTCCGCAGTTGGTGACGCCGCAGTTGGTGGCGCCGCAATCGGTGCTGCCGGGCCTGCCGATTGCGCGGGTCTGCGTCGACACGGGCCTCGCCCACCTCGACCGGCCGTTCGACTACGCGGTGCCCGCCGCCCTGACCGAGTCGGTAGTGCCCGGGAGCCGGGTGCGCGTGCGCTTTGCCGGCCGGCTGGTCGGCGGGGTCGTGCTCGACCGGGTTGCCGCATCCGAGCATGCCGGGCCGCTGGCCCCGATCGAGCGCGCGGTTTCGGCCGAGCCGGTGCTCAGCCCCGAGATCGCCCAGCTGGCCCGGGCCGTGGCCGACCGGTCGGCCGGCACGCTCGCGGACGTGCTGCGGCTGGCCCTGCCGCCCCGGCACGCCCGGGTGGAGGCCAGCGCCGGTGCCGCTGCGCTCGGACCACCGGCCGCGTTACTGCCGGCCGCGCCACCGCCGGCCGGTTGGGCGGCGTACGACTCCGGAGCTGCCTTCCTCGGTGCGCTGGCCACCGACCGCTCCCCGCGCGCTGCCTGGGTCGCCCTGCCCGGTCCGTCCTGGCCCGACCGCATTGCCGAAGCCGTCCAGGCCTGTCTGGCCGGGGGCCGGGGCGCCGTGGTCGTCGTGCCGGACGCCCGCGACGTCGCCCGCCTCGACGCCGCGCTGAGGCGGGCGCTGGGCGCCGGCCGGCATGTCACCCTGACGGCCGACCTGGGACCGGCAGAGCGGTACCGGCGCTGGCTGGCGGTCCGCCGGGGCGCGGTACGGGTGGCTGTCGGGACCAGGGCAGCCGCCTTTGCCCCTGTCGCCGACCTCGGCCTGGTGGTGCTCTGGGACGACGGCGACGACGTGCTGGCCGAGCCGCGGGCGCCCTACTGCCACACCCGCGACGTCCTGTTGCTGCGAGCAGAGCTGGCCGGGGCGGCTGCGCTCTTCGGGGGCTTCGCCCGCACCGCCGAAGTCCAGCAGCTGGTCGAGACCGGCTGGGCCCGGGCACTGGCGGCCCCCCGGGGCGCGGTCCGGGCGGCGGCTCCCCGGGTGACCGCGGCCGGTGACGATGCCGAGCTGGCCCGCGACCCGGGCGCTCGCAGCGCCCGGCTTCCGGCGGTCGCCTGGCGCGCGGCCCGGTCGGCGTTGGACGCGGGCGCCCCGGTGCTGGTGTTCGTGCCCCGCCGCGGCTACCTGCCGGCGCTGGCCTGCGCGCAGTGCCGGCTGCCGGCCCGCTGCGCCGCCTGCGCCGGTCCGCTGGGCCGTCGCTCAGCCGCGGTGGGCGGCGTTCCGACCTGCCGCTGGTGCGCGCGACCGGCCCCCGACTGGGCGTGCCCGGCCTGCGCGGGCCGGGGCCTGCGCGCGGTCGTCGTGGGCGCCCGGCGTACCGCGGAGGAGCTGGGCCGTGCCTTCCCCGGCGTACCGGTCCGTACGTCCGGGCGCGACGAGGTACTGGCCACGGTGCCGGCGGCGCCGGCCCTGGTGGTGGCGACGCCTGGGGCCGAGCCGGTCGCCGAGGGCGGCTACGGCGCGGTCCTGCTGCTCGACTCGTGGGCCCTGCTCGGTCGACCCGACCTGCGCGCCGGTGAGGAGACGCTGCGGCGGTGGTTGGCGGCGGCTGCGCTGGCCCGGCCCGCCGGCGGCGGCGGCACCGTCTTCGTCGGGACGGCCGGCGGCCTGCCAGCCGTGCAGGCGCTGCTGCGGTGGGCCCCCGCTTGGCACGCCGCCCGGGAGTTGGCCGACCGCACTGAGCTGGGCTTCCCGCCGGCGACCCGGCTGGCCAGCATCACGGGCCCACCGGCCGGCGTCGCCGACCTGATCGCCGCGGCCGACCTGCCGGCCGGCGCGGAGCTCCTCGGCCCGGTCCCGCTGCCCGAGGACCGGGAACGGCTGCTGGTCCGGGTCTCTCGACCGGCGGGTGCGGAGCTGGCCCGCGCGCTGGCCGCCGCCCAGGCCATACGCAGTGCCCGGAAGGCGCCCGAGCCGGTGCGCGTCGAACTCGACCCATTGGAGCTTTTCTGATCCCGGGGCTGCCGCCGGCCCGGGGCTAGGAGGGCACCCGCGCCAGGAAGTTGTCCTGCTGGGGGACCGGCTCACCCTGCATCAGGAAGGGGACGGAGACGTAGTTGGCGTTGAAGTGAACGTAGGTCCGGCCCTGCGCCACGGTCACCTCGATGTAGTCGCCGATGAAGCGGCCGTCGTTGAAGAGCGGGTCGGCCTCCGGCTCGTTGGAGAAGGGCG
>JAABUW010007636.1_pt1 | contig 12944 bp, 15 predicted proteins | sample 5560081 | NCBI WGS metagenome assembly JAABUW01 (sample SAMN10711882, study PRJNA513363) | rock metagenome | isolation source: Antarctica rocks | place: Antarctica: Victoria Land, Knobhead sud
TCATGTCGAGCTAATCTGTGGTTAGATGGGCTCCCATCGACACTGGAGATCCAACCTCCTGCTCTATGCCACAGGAGTACGATGCCTCGAAAGAATGGAAAGGAAAGAAAGTCGTCCTCGTCTCCGTCCCAGGAGCTTTCACTCCAGGCTGCCAGGCACGACATCTGCCTCCATACATCGGTAATATCGACAGCATCCTCCAGAAGGGTGTAGACCTTGTTGCTGTGATCGCTTCGAACGATGGCTGGGTCATGAGCGCGTGGGGCAAGGTCAACGGCGTAAAGGTGGGTTCAAATCAACCTGTCCACTCAACGGACAGCCCAGCTAAGTCTACCGCTTTCCAGGATTCCGAGAAGATCTTGTTCCTCTCGGATACCAAAACGCAGTACTCAAAGCAGATCGGATGGCAGGCGGGTATGGGAGAGCGGAATGGCAGGTGGGCGATGATCATCGAGAAAGATGGGACGATCAGCTACGCAGAGAAGGAGCAAGACCCTCGACAAGTCACCGTAAGTCAACGCACTCCGTCTATACTACAATTTCGCTAATTTTAGATGCAGGTCTCCGGTGCCGAAGCTATACTGTCGAAGCTATAGATATAGATGAGTGTATACTGTCGATACAACTACATATGTGTACATACAATAGCACACCCTCGGTGGTGAAGGCGAAAGACAACGCAATCACTTCTGTATTCCCAATGAGCTCTGCGGCTTCTGGAGTCTCAATCGAAACTGGACAGCAGTGCAAACTCGGAAGGTGCGTTCAATAACATCGTTCATACTCGAAGCTTTAGACCTTGGTTTCAAGCCCGTTGGTAGCATTTATGACGATGAACAGCCCGGTGTTGTCCGATACCAGTGTCAAGATCGTCGTCCCAACAGACTTACATATATGTCGCCATGCCATATCGCTAGCGCAGAACGTGGCTAAGTCATCAAGCATTTGCGGCTCCAAAACCCGACGTCACACCTTAAAAGTCCGTGCACTCAAAAGTGAAGTCCAAGTAAAGTCGCGTCAGTATACCGTAACGCATTGCTACGACATCCAACAATCATTATGGCTCGATAGCAGGAAGTATCACAGTCGCTTCTATCACATCCATTTATACTTCCCACGATGCGCCTCTTTCTTCTCCCTATATCGACCCGGCGCACCCTCATCTACTGCGAACGCGTCTCCCATACCTTGCCTGCTGGCCAGAAACCTCCTATCACTGACCGCATTATCAACAAAGCCTCTACGACCTGGGCTGGTTGGGAGCAAGCGGAGAAGGGGTGGCAGAAGCAGTTGACGACCCAGGGTAATCGATTGCTGAAGCGGATATCGTACGAAGAATGGGGGCTCAAATCAATTCCGCCAGCGACTAAGAACCGGTTAGAGGAGATTGACAACGGTGGGACGCAGTTTGAATGTCTATTTCCTGGGAGGTTCTTTGGAGGTGGGAAGGGGGATGGAGGGATGCAGAAGGGTCAAATAGCGCGGGCGAAAGAGGTGTTGGAGAGGATAGCGAAGGATAGGCAAGGCTTGCATAGGAAGAGGATGTGGAATTCGATCTTCTGGATGCCGGTTGCGGCGCCGTTCGCGTTGGTACCTGTGTGAGTTTCGAGAATCTGCGGTGTGTGTGTCAAGGAGCGAATGCTAATGTCTGGTCCGATGGTATTGCAGAATCCCCAACATCCCCTTCTTCTACCTCGTCTTCCGCGCCTACTCCCACTACCGCGCCCTCTACGGCGGCAAGCTCCTCGAGCACATCCTCGCCAAAGACCTTGTCAAAATCACCGACTCTCCCGAAATGGACGAGATGTACACCGCCGGCCTCCTGCACCCTCATCGTGACGCTTCGCGGGAGGCTCCACGGCCTAGTGAGATGCAGATTGAACAAGTCGCGCGGGTCGTGGAGGCGCAGACGCAGGGCGGGAAGGAGGATGTGATGGTACTTCAGAGATGGAATGGGAAGCTGATCGCGGAGCGGTTCAAACTGCCGGAGATGGAGGTGGAGATTGAGCGGGCGGTCGAGCAGGTGGAGAATGCCATTGAGAAGGAAAAGGAAGAGTTGGAAAAGGAGAAGAGCGAGATCATGGAGGCCGCGAATCCATTGGCGGCAACGACGACGTCGGCAGAGCCGAAGAGGGAGGATGTATCGAATCCGGAGATTAGGAGGCGATGATGTATGAGTATGTAAGATGTTGGATATATGGGTGCGAATTGGGTATGGGCGATGTGAGTATAGATCTCCCGTCACTTACAGGACTGGAATACTAAACTGCAGGCCATCGCATGGCTTCGCCTCCTCAACAACTCACCGCACCTGAGGTGAGCCCACGGAGCAACGGCTTTCGTCTGATCTCCAGCACGGTCCAGCACGGTAAACTCACTGACACGTTGCTTTCATATTTCCTTGGTTGCGTGGTAAGGTCAACAGTACTCGGCTCTTCGAAGCGAGTCCTCTCACATCCTTCAGCAATCATGTGCAGCATGGCACGCATCGTCGACGCCTAGTGGCCGCCCCGGGCAGACTTGTTCGAAGACCCCAGAACTTCCTATTTCGTCGACAGCCTGGTGAGCTGCCTAAAATCATATGCAGTAGTGACTCACCAGCCTCCTTATACTACTTCCGTTGCTTCGTTTTGCTATCGTCCAACTCAGAAGGTGTACGAAGACTTGTTCGCTGAAGCCTATCACCGCAAACATGCCGCCTACAATCGACGCCCGCAAGTAAGTCCTCTCGAGTAATGCGAGGAATTTGTAAGCCACTAATGGGCTTCTTGTAGCGACTTCGATCAAGCAAAATACTCGGACATCACTATCAAGTCTGGAAACCGCGAGTTCAAGTGCCACAAGATCATCCTGGCCAGCGTCTCAGTACTTCGCCAAGCTTGTTAATCCAGAAGACGGTTTTGTGGAGGGTAAGTAGGCCGTCATAGTACTTCAGGACGACGAGCCCGATGCTGTGGAGGCGATCCTCCAGTATATCTACAGTTTCAAGTATGAGGAGTTGGGGGCCCAGAAGAAGACGACGAAGAACACGGTGCTGTATCATCTGGGGGCCTATAAGGCTGCTCAGAAGTACCAGATGAAGGTAAGTCTGATGGATATACTACCCATCGCTAAGACACCGCGTGGTTACTGTCTGAGATATCTGCTAATCTACCCGTTCATTTTCGCAGGAGCTTGTGGAGAAGGTGCTCAAGGCTTTGCACATGGTGCTCAAGGACGACGATACGAATGTCAACCAAGTCAAGGACACTGCTGAATCAGTCTCCGAGCTCGTCGACTTGCTTGCAGACTACAAGGAGTACGATGCCATGTTTGAGGGATACAGCAATGCGCTCGCTCTGCGCCACCTTCCGGCCTTGATCACCTCGAAGGGGTTTCGTGCTTCGATACTGGAGGAAGACGAGGGCGAGAAGCTTGCGCTTGTTCGTATGGCCATGGGGGCGAAGCCGAGGAAGATGGTCATGGCGTGCTATGATCGCAATCTGGTTCGTCGCAAGGAGGAGCTGGAGCACTACTGCGTGTTCCGCGTCCGTCTCGTCGACAGCGTAGACAAATGTCGTGTCGTGGCCTTGGCCAATGTTTTCGACTGCTGATTGTGTTGGGCGCGGAGAACATCTGAGGTGCGGGAGGAGATGGGGCTGTTCTCGCAACTGACGTTGGTACAACATGGGCATATGGGCAGGAACATTGCTCGTGATGGGTGGCAGACTTCGAGACAGTATGATGTCGGTACGTGATGTATTGAATGCAATGTGAGTTACACGACTGGTCTGCGATACCAGAGCTCCTTCCGTGGCATGGTAAGTTCACTGAGTTGCCCAGCCGCACTTTCCAATTTGGTCTCGCGGACTTTCGCTTGACGTCACTTCATTGTCACGGAATTCTGATTTACCACAATACGGTACCCTCCATCTCGCACTAACCGCAAGACTTCGACTATACCTTCACAACGCTCATCACGCCCAGAGAGGACTCTTTCGCAGAGATGGCGCCGACGATTGACGCTCAAGAGTATGTTGATCTCCCATTTCAAGTCGTGCTACATGCTAACATCTCTCACCTCAGTTGCTTCAACCAGGCGAAACATTCCGATATTACGATTAAGTCTGGCACGCGGAAATTCAAATGCCACAAGATTATACTCGCGAAGGCTTCAGAATATTTTGCGAAGCTCATCGATCCGGACTCTGGATGGATCGAGCAGCGCCAGAGCGTGATCGAGCTGAAAGAAGACGATACCGAGGCGGTTGAAGCCATGTTGCGATACATCTATAGCTTCGAGTATGAGGCTATCGTCAGTGGAGAGAAGGCCAGGGCAACGCCGCAATTTCATCTGAACGTCTATACGACAGCGCACAAATACCGCCTATCAACACTGATGAACAAAGCCACGGCTTCGCTGGACAAGGCGTTGGTGACCATCAATACGACTGCAGCAGGGACCAACGGCGGCAGCGTTCCCGAAGATGTTTTCGAGCTTGTCAAACTACTATCAGCTCATGGACACTACTCGACGAACTTCGTAGCGAAGAGCGACTGGCTCGTCAAGCGACACCTCCCGGTCCTGATCAAGCTGAAGGCTTTCCGGCAATGGCTTGACGAGGGCAATAAGTCCGCTCTCGCACTCGTTTTCGACGCTGTGGCTACAGGGTGTGCAGAAAAACCACCGGTCAAGGAGACCACTCACGAGATCAGGGTGTGTCGTAGCTGCCGGCTCATCTTTTTCGACAATCAATGTGCGAACGGGCACTTCTGCACGAGTCTGAACCGCCAAGTCTCAGCCGGGGGCACCAGTGACACGGGCAGGGTGAGCTACAAGGCGGGAGTTCTAACAAGCTTGCGTACTTGAGAACGCACATGTGGGAACGCACAGGTGGCACGGATCGATTGAGACTGGCAATACAACTCGAAAGCAGTGTTGGGCTGTATAGGCAAGGATGGACACGTGGTCAGAGATGGAAAATACATGGCGCATCATCGTTCTTGCGGCATGAAGAGCGCATCGTAACATATTTGCTCGAATGCAATGTGAGTTCACTGCTTCGGCAGCACCATTTGGTGCGAGCTCCGTCGTTCCACACTAAGTCTTGCGCACGAACCTCTTTCACATGCTCGCTCTTTGACTTTTGACGCCTTCCAACTTCTGACAACAATCCGGTCTGACCGCAATCTCCGCACGCACTGCGACCTCCCAATCGTGACTTGAGATCAGTCAAGATGGCCACCGGCTTCAGCCTAAAGAGGTGAATACTCTTTTACCCAAATCTCGATCTGCAAAACCTGACTTTCGCTACGTGCAGGACCTTCAATCAGCCTGAGTTTTCGGACATCACCATTAAGTCTGGCGGGTATGAGATCAAGTGCCACAAGATGGTACTCGCCGATGCATCGAACTACTTCAAGCCGATGGTGACAAGCGGCCGATTCGCCGAAGGAGGGCAGGATGTGATCGAGCTCAAAGAGGACGCCCCTGAGGCTGTGATCGCAGTACTTCGCCATATCTACCGGTTCACGTACAAAGACATCACCGCTGCAGCAATCGAGACTGGAGTGGGTTTTCATCTCGCGATTCATACCACAGCGAATAAGTATCTGCTGCCCGCGCTGGAGGCTCAGGCGATCTCAGGTCTACGAGAAGAATGCGAGGCGGTTGGCAAGAACAGAGGGAACGCGAAAGACGCAGGCGAAGTCTTCGATCTCATCAAGGTTCTGGCCCATCACAAAGACATCGATTACAGGATCAATCACCAATACACCAATCTGATTACGACTCACTTCCCAGATCTCTTCAAACTACAAGAATTTCGTGCCTGGCTTGAGCAGCCTGCCAATGCAGTGATGCTGCAGATTGCCTGCAAATTCGTGGAGCATGGGGACAAGTACGCTGAATGCGAAGTCCTTAGGTGTGAGAGGTGTGGTGTTGATTTCGTTGAAGTGGAGGATACCGAAGGAGATTCGTGTTGTCACAAAGGAAAGAAGCATGCTGCTCACAAACGCCTATGATGAGGCGTATAGCTCCGCCAGCGGATTGCCGCTTAACGATACAATAGTGGGTGCCGACAATTGCATTTGGACGGCGAGGGATGTTGCAAGAGATCGAGAGCCTACATGTAGTGTCACGAGGAACTGTGTGAGTTCACCTACATGATCCATCCGTTATTTCACTTCACATATTCGGTGCACGTCCCCTCTCACATGCTCACCTTCTGACACCTTCCATCCTCCACCTCCAAGCAACCTCTTACGTTCTCTACAACTTCCTAAGACCAACAACATCTTCAATTCCAACACGATGTCCATAAGTGTGGCGTCAGGGCTGGATGCAACCAAGTGAGTGCTATCGGTGACCTCTTAGAATAATGCTTTACTAACCTACGACTTTTACAGGATGTTCGATCAGCCTGCCCTCTCAGACGTCACCATCAAATTCGGCCGCCACGAAATCAGATGCCACAAGGCGGTCCTTGCGATGGGGTCGGAGTACTTCAATACCCTTTTCACCAACAAGCGTTTTATGGAGAGTCAGCGAGCGGTTATCGAGCTCAAAGAAGACGACGAAGATGCGGTCTACGGCATGCTGCGTCACATCTATGGCTTCGCATACAGTATCTCGGAAATCAAGGGATTCGACTCGCCTGATCCAGACTTCCATCTCGAAGTTTACGCCGTGGCCGACAAGTACTTGGTGCCCACCAAGGGAGCTCAGGTCATCGATGCGATCTGCGAAAAGTTCCACACTACCAGCAGGGGATTGGTTCAGCTAGAAGAACCGAGTGCTGCGAAAATCTTTGCGGTGATCAAAATTCTGGCTCAGAAGAAGGACAAGGATGCTGTCACTCGGTTTCGCGATCTGATGAGAGGGTTCTTCAGCAAGCTCTTCAAGCTGGCGGAGTTTCGTGCCTGGCTCGAGAACCCGTCTCATCAAGAGTCGCTGGACTACGCACTCAAGCTAGTCGATTACGGTCACCCCCGGATCCATTCAGAGCGTGATATATGCTGGAAATGCCTCACAGAGACGTTGGCACCGTTTCCTGACAAATGCTCTGATGAATGCCTTGAGCGCCGCCGTCGACGTAGGGCCCATGGGTCCGGCGAGTGGGTCGACGGGGGCTCAGGGGGCAGTCGATGGGGAGGCAGCCAAGGGTCGTGGTAGCAACGGTCAGTACCATGGCGAGTGGGAGTACTCAGAAGTGCAGGTAGGCTTAGAATGGCGTTTCTGGGTCTGAGACGGGAACTTCAGGCGTTGATGGCTGCAACACAAGCATGTGTTGCTAATCAAGGCATCGGGATCTACGACTCAAGCATGCAACCACGAAGCTTGTGTGAGCACAGACTGGATATGGCCGGCGGCAATGACTGGTCTGCGATGATCATTGACATAGCTTGTGAAAATAGTCGGTGAAGAGCTGGTACAAACATCACCCTACAATCTTCTCAAAAGCCGCCGACAAAACTTCCTTTCTCTCCCTATGCATCTCCAAATTCCCTCCATAGCGCTCCATCAACTCCAACATCCTCGCGATATCATCCTTCGCTTTGCCAAAGATCGCATCGGTACTATTCAGCCCTTGAGCACCATCACTAACACTCTCCCCACCCTCTCTTGCCGGTGGCACGCTCGCAAGCAAGTGCGCCATCAGCAAACTCTCCTCGAAAGCCCTATGCTGGAACACCCACCATACACCCGCCTCGGACTCAAAATATCCCCAAAGCTTGATGAATGACCATATGGCTTCATGAGCGGCTTCCAGCGCGGGCTTGATGTTGCACTCTACCCCGGCACCTTCATTCTCGGAAGCGTGCAGTAGCATGAGGCAGTGATAGTAATTCGAGGTGAGGAAGAGATTCTGCCGGACCCCTCGCGGGTTCGTTTGAGCTTGCTGCTGGAGGGTGTTGTAGTCCAATTGTGTCAGATTAGGTGGGAAAGACTTGTAGAGCCGCTTGAAGGCTGCAATAAGCGAGTCTTTGTGCCGTGGACTGTTCGCCAGAGGCAGAGATAGCGAGCAGGGAGATGACAAGTTCTCTTGGACCAGATTACCAAGATGCCACATGCAGCGGAGGAATATGACGTCTGTCTTCATTGTTGCCGGATCGACAATATGGTGGGGTGCCGGCTGGATATATGGCTCTGCTGGCTGCGGCGCGATGACACTGATGCTCATAAGATTCTCGACACGCGAGTGAGCACCAAGCAAGCACATGTCGAGACCATCCGTGCTGAGCTCGTTCTCCTCACGGAGTGACTCCACGGGAACATCGCTGTGGGTGGCTGTTGGTGGGAGCTTCAGGAGAACTGTCAGGAACGTGTCGTGAAAGAAAACCGCTTGCCACAGTTTGCGACGCTGTTGCTTCTCGATCACGGAGGCATCCGGCACCACAATGTCTGGGTCACGATGGAGTCGCATCGCGTACGATTGGCGAAGATGAATGCCGGCCCACGCGTATGCATCTGATGCATGGTTTTCGTTCATCAAGAAGTAAGACATGAGCAGCATGGCTTGAATGGCTCTCATTGACGTCCGATTCAGGTAGGAGTAAACTCGGAGGGCCTGGTTGGCCGCCGAGCAGTAGAACTCCGCTGTCTGCGATCGTTCTTCGTAGGATGGAAACTGAATGAATTGCGTACCAAGAGCATACATGGCGTAGAGTAAGGCGGAGAAGGAGGCATCCGTCTCGCCCTTTTTCTCTGTTGAAAGGGCCCAGAAGCGCTCGTAGTCGGCATAGAATGTCCTCCGATGGATGAAAGGGTAGACACCATCAACGACCTCGAAGTATTTGGCGATGAGGATATCTGCCTGTTCTTTCGACGGCATGACACTGACGACTTCCGGTAGCCCACCAGCGCAGGTCCAGTAATTCGAGAACGGGTGCTGCGACCCTACACCAAACACGTTAGAAGGCGATGACTTCGCATATGGCACATTCGAGAGCAGATATGGCGAAGACCCAGACGACGCATTCGAATGTCGATGTGCTCTTTGGTCGATCGACGTCCAGCCATTGTCGGTCGTCACAGGCGACGTCTGCTGGCTAGTAGAGGCATTGCTGATCTTCCGGATCTTAGTGGGTGGCTTGGTCACATATCGTGCCTTGCTCACCCCATTTTTTCGGTCCGCTGAGGCAATGAGGTTGGCAACTGCGGTATATTCGCAGTTCGACTGCCGTTTGACGCAAGCAAGACATGGTCGTTCTCGGTCACACTTCGTCTTGCGTTCCACGCACTCCAGACAGCTCAGCGTGGGTTTGTTGCGCTTCTGCTTCGGTTTCCTGGTACCATCTTCGGACTTGACTGCGGTGTCAGATCTGCTATCGTCTCTATGGCCATTGCTGGCGCCGTCCGGATACTGCTGGCCGGAGGGCGTACTGTAGCTGTCCGGAGTATTGACGGCCGGCAAAGCGATAGCACCAGGACTATTGTACTCTTGTGGCACCTGCATGGTTTAAGTACTCACGGGTTCCTGCTGCAAACGTGCCCTGTGGAGCAGTCCTATCGTTGGGCCCGGGAATGAAGTCTGTCCAGCGTATATCCGTCCAAGTAGATGCGTGGGATCAGGAGGCGTGGCGCTTGCATCTGCCTGCTTCCGGCGCGGCAGGACAGTCTATCGCAGAGCTAGCTAGATAAGCAAGATCGACTCTGTCGGTATACAGTAGGCACGTTTCTCTTCTCTCTGGTGTTGAAGGCAGAATCAGTACGTTGCCAATCGTCGTCCCCACGATCCCCAGACGTCACCCAAGACCTCGCCTCCTCTTTTAGCTCTTCGGAATCCCGGCTGTCGATCCGAACGTTAAGCACGAGCCACGCCGGGTTGTCTCATCAAGCGTCCTTGACCGACATCTCTCGGACCTTTAAGATCAATCTACTACCAACCTTTCAAGCCTACGAATCGTCAAGGACTTGCCTGGCCGGTGACCCAGCAACCCCATAGGCCGACTCTGGCGCTGGTCACCAGGAAGGCCAATAGATGGCTCGCGTTGGCCTTATCGTCCCACTTTGGAGTATCGCTCAACGATTATGGATGTGGGTACTGAAGTGGGTACATGGCTTTGACGCAGGACTGTGGACATCCTGAGCCGTGTATATATGAGGCTCAAGCATCAAGCAAGCTACAGCAAGTCGATCGTCCGTGGCACAACCAGATAACCACATCCACCTGCATCACCTTCGAATCATTCTCTCCTTGATCTCCCCCATTCGTACACCGTCTAGTTGTCAAGGTGAAGACCCACACGGGTACTCTCCTTGATCTCTTCTGAGTTGGCAAGATGTTTTTCGATGGATAAGGAATTGATCACTGAATTTCACCGTACTATAAGTATACTCCAGTAGTCATCATCCGACTCATCGATCAGACCAGACCCTATCGTGGGACTTTTAATCCTGACCCAGCAACGGAGTACCTGTCAGCCGGCAGCACCTCGAAGTCCCCATCAAAGACCCAGGCACAGCTCACCACAGCTCATCACATCACGCGATCACAACAATCAAGCATCGACTACCCCGCGATCGTCATCCCAAGCTCTCCAGCATCGTGATAACAAACGGACATGTGAAAGCGAGCTACCATCTATCGATCCGAGAGCTCTCACTAGTCTAGCAGGGCTGTTGGTCAGCCATCTACGCACACGACTCCGCCGCCTACCGTACCATACTCACACCACCTCGTCCATCGACACAAAAGCATACGACCCATCCCATCTCGTTAAGCAGTGAACTCAAAACAGATCCATATATCCCATCATCATGTCAGGAAGCGGAGATGCCTGGTCCGACAGACGTGGGATGTTCCAGCGCGGCAAGGAACTCCACGCGCCCGCCAATCCAACCGGCAGGAAGTTCCATGAAACAGGCGCCATCACCAACGCTGTAAGGAGGGCTTCGGTGACCAGCAACGATGGCGGTTCGCCGCTCGATAAGACACCAACGGGTGGTAGTGCTGGCGGAGGGTTTCCGACATCTGGGAGAAGAAGGGTTCGTTGACACCTTCATCCTCCTGTTCTTCGGCGTCCTGATATGTTCATCCGGCTAACCAGTGCTGTACCGTAGTCGTCCGCCGGCTCCGGAAAAGGACTATTCGGCAACCTCACTCATCAAAAGAGAGGGAGCGAGGACTATGGTGAGCGACGTGCCAGCGTCAACGAGATGCAGGGCGGTGGTGGTGTGTTCGGCACCTGGTACAACTCTACCTTCAAAGGTCATCAGAAGCCTGTTGCTGGTGGGGATGAAAAGAAGGATCAGAAGAGAGGTGTGATGGAGTAGGATGTGCCATGAAAATTGCAATCAATGATTGATGAACGTATTTGATGGTCGGTGGAGGGTTCATGCTTGAAAGGATGGTGTATTACTAGTATAACGAAGAATGAGGAAGCGTTGCAATCGAACGAGCCAGGAGCATTGTTGACTTAACTTCAAGCTTTACCAACGCCGTCAAAGAAGTCGATTCGTTAGGGTGCAACATAACAAAACTTGGATAAAGCAATGTATCTGCAGCCTCAAGAGCGCTGTGCTTCCTTTTGAGTCTTCTGGTCTCGGGTGATCTCGGATGGCCCAACGCAGTCCGCGTTCGGTGCAGTGGATAAATATTAGGTAGGTAACTTCCTCATTCATCCATACCTCATCTGAGCTGTTTGGCATCTCCCCAATCAAGCAACCTTCAGTCGTCCAGCACGTACTTCCAGCCAAAGCTGTTCCTACTGCGGGCATTGTTTGTGTAAGTAGTGCCATACCTCACTTGAGCATTTCCACTCGCATTCATTTGACCCCCAAAATCAATACCGTAGCCGATCACTTGAGAGCCCATTTCCACATAGTCGCCTATCTCGATTTTGGCATGCTCTGTAGCCGTTACTGTTGCCTTGAAGATATGTCTGCGGACATCATGTGTAGCAGTTGACTGATCGAGGACTTTCTGCAAAGCCTCTTTTAATGCGGAATCCACAACGGTAGCGACTTCCGCTAAGATCGTCATATTGGTCTCAGCATTGCTGCGGTCGTCCACTTCCTCGACCTCGGTCGCTTGGATCAATTGCTCTGCGTCCGATTTGACTAGCTGAAGTCGACGCTTCTGATCGGCTGGGAACAGGTTTTCAAGCTGCGTTACGTTGCCGTTCAGATCCTTGATCAAGCCCTTGAACCGATCTCTGTCACGTAGCGCCCAGCGAGTCTTCCGTGTAAGCGATGTCTGCTTTTGGCGGTTGACAGCCAGTTTGGATGTTCGTTCAATGAGTGCTTGCATGGTGGCCAGCTCCTTGTCATCAGTCGGCGGTGGTGGAGCGGTATCTGTGGTCTTGTAGCGCTTTGCGAATTTCTCCGTATCTTGGATGCCCTCTTGGATGTTGACGAGTAGGTTTTGCACGGTCTCAAGCTCCGTGGCGTCGTCGACTCTAGATCTCATCTCGAGAAGCTCAACGCCTTGTGCGCAACGTGACAACCTCAGGCGCAGAAGAGAAGTCTGAAAAGCCAGTTGCTGATATTCCTTCCCGTACTCTCGCGCTGTTTGTATCCGTTCGAACGTACTCATAGCCGTATCGAACACAGTTACCAAACTCGCCGCCCCGAAGGCAAGGCCGACCGGTTCTGCCATGCTTAACAGATCAAGAGAGGCTGTAACTTTATCTTGCGACCTCAACTCGAGTCCGAGGAAGGACAGCGCCAGGATAGAGCCAAAGGAAGCAGCAAGGCGTAGGACGACTCTTGTACCTTCTTGCGACGAAGCAATGGTGCCGCATAGCCTCGTTGTAAAGCCAGCCACAGCGCTTGTTCGAGATCAGCCCACGCATCCAAAAGCTCTGCCAAAAGTCGATGTGCATACTCGAACGAGGAAGACGAAGGAGGTATGAGTACCGGGATATTTGAACCGCAGACTTTGGTATCGTTACAATCAGTTGTTTTCTCGGCGGCGAAGATGTTGCCCTGGGCGTATTGCAGCTGTACAACTCCCACCGTG
>JAABUW010007639.1_pt1 | contig 12938 bp, 15 predicted proteins | sample 5560081 | NCBI WGS metagenome assembly JAABUW01 (sample SAMN10711882, study PRJNA513363) | rock metagenome | isolation source: Antarctica rocks | place: Antarctica: Victoria Land, Knobhead sud
ATCAACAGACAGATACTCTGTTTCTGTTGTTGGTGGTGACAGTCATCTTAATCTTGGAGATGCATTATGCAGCAAAATACCATTCTGGAAACGTGTACAGACATCAACATGTCAGCAGAGAAGTATTCTTCAGTCATATGGCTGTCCATATCATCTGCTGTTATGTATGGAGGCCAACAATTTTGATTTGCAAGGCAGCGGCGACTGAAGGATGTTGATACAAAGCAGGGTTAACAGAATACAATCTTACTGCTGTCTACGAGCCAGCGCAATGCAGCCTGAAAGAGTGTGGCAACGGCAATTCGACTGCAAGAGTTTGCAAAGCAAGCTTGCCAATGCAAGCCTGAGCAAATATAACATGCGAGTTCAAAGCACAAGTCAGCTAAATGTTAGTGGTAGTAAAGTGTTCTTGAGACTCCTGCCAGTGCTTTGCTGCGGATTGTACCAGCATCAATTTTGACCAACAGGCTGTGTTTAGACATGGATCGTGTCTCAAAGCAAAGCTGCCATCATAATGCATCTGATGGCAGGCCCAAGGAAAATTCAGGGGTAGAGAAAACAAGCATTACTGGGAGGTGCCTGAATTTTCTACTGTGTTGGCAGGGACAGAGAGTATGCCTCAACGTCGTATGATTCGCCACGCTTTGCGCGCCGTCAGTCTGGCGGTTCATTTGCATCTAGGCAGTCAGATCACAGGGGCTACAGCCCGCCACGTACTCATAGCAGATATGACGCTGATTATGATGAATCCAGCAGCTTTGACTCTAGACAGGCTGATAGTGTGCCTTCAGAGGATGAAAGCATGGATGAAGGGGAGCTGCGTCCCGTCAGCAGGTCTGATGCTTGTATGCAAAACAAGCATGAAATTCACTCTGAACTCACATGAATCTCAGCAACCCGTGCTGCAATGCGTTCATAACGTTGCACTAAGCACACATTAGTTGGATGTGTTTGTCTGCCTGAGCTCAAAATGTTCTCGCTGTGGATAATCATGGTGTTCAAATGCACTCCCAGCTGCACTCACAGCTGCACTCCCAGCTGCAAGTCTGCTTGCTGTGCTTCAATTGTAGGTCACGCAATAGCCATGGTGCAAGGAGCAAGAGGCCTTCTCGTGCTGTCCAAGCCATCATTGGCAGCATCAAGTCATTGACTGCTGCTGTGGGAGTGCCTGCTGCTATGAAGTAAGACTGTCCCTTCATAGTGAGACTGCTGTGCATCATATGGTAAAACCACCATTAGTCAATTGGCATATGACATTGGCATGCGTGCATGCAAGTGTTGGTAACTGCAACAGAGATCTGGACACATCAGCTACTTGGCCTTGAATCAGGTAACATCACACTGTGTTCCATGGTATCAGCATAAAAGCGGGCTTGTTCAGAAATCCAGGCAATAGCCTGATGTTTTCCATGCACCTAGTTGTACATCTCCCTGCAGCAAGCAGAGGGAAAAGTTTGGACCGTGCATCAACAGACAGTGCCTGGTCAGCTTTTAACATTGCACACAATACCTGCATGAACTGACAGGGCAGCCTGCATTTCAGAGCATTTGCTAGGTTGTTCACACCAAAAGCTTCTTCTAGGCAATTCTGGTTACCAACAGGTCCCTAGAGACTGTTAGCCTTGATCTGAAGGCAGCGCTGTCAGATCTGGAAGACCTTCAGCAGGCCTTGTTGACCTCTGGGCCAGTGAGAGCAGATGACAACACTCAGCTGGCAGACATGGGCACGCGCTTCTTCAAAGGGCTCAGCGCAGTGCACCTTGTGTGTAACACAGGTCAGCACCCTGTACAATCCCAGCTTCATGCCTTGATTGCCTCAAGAATGGCAGGCTGACGTCCAGGACCTCATGACAAAGTGAATAGGCTGCAGTTGTGCATGGCACCTTTGTCCACGCATGTTAACTGTCAGCTATCAACTTTCAACTGTGAGTGCAGTCACACAAACCATCCTCAACCAAGCGCCTTCAGCACTAAAGCTCAGGATTCCCTTTGTGTTTTCTGGACTGTCTGCAGCTGCAGTAGTCCTGTACAGTGATTCCATGCTTGTGAGAAGGCACATATCGGAAGCCACTCAGGACTGTCACTGCCTGGCCCTAACGAAAGACACGTATCTGTCTGCATCACCAAATCGGTGAATGATAGTCTTGAACTGAATGCTTGCTTGAAGGGGTGGGCAAGACCTCGAACTTGTCAGCAGCTGGAAAGCTGGTGAGAGCCAGCATTGCAAAGCAGGACATGCTGCTGACAGCCTCTCAGAAGAAAGAGCTGGAGGGCTGGACCAAAAGCAGTAAGGTAGCGCTGTTTTCAGACCCTTGTGACAGCTGTTTGTGTTGATGCTACTGCCTGCAAATCATACGCCCTACTATGCGCTCATGTAAGCAGTATATGTCAAGCAGCTGCAGGCAACAAGGTTGCTAAGATATCATATACAAGTACCCATGGGTTTCTGAAATTACATGTGTACTATGACACGAGTGATGTTCATCACAAATTGGCAAATCTGTGTTCTGCACAGCTGCATGCCTGCTGTGGGTTGCCACTGCAGGAAATCCTCTTGTGCTTGCTGAAAGATGTAGACTTTTCTCTTTTCCTGCTGCATGTCAGCTGCATATGTTCTGCCCACAAGCTAACCCCAGGAACAGCTGCTCAGCAGTGCTGTTTGTGTCCTGTGTTGTGCTGTGCAGCTGCTGTTGTCTGTCATGTTTTGCAACCCGATTTCTGCAGGTTTTCAAGGCCTTGGCAGATGGTGAGGAAGAGTCTATTCAGCCAAAGAAGCCCAAGGCTGAGCCCCAGCCCAGAGCCCCGTATGTTCCCAAACAGCCCCAAGCTAATGGGCAGAAGCGTCAGGGCAAGCAGGGCAGTCAGCAAGGCCCCAAGGGCAAGAAGCAGAAGAAAGGTGCTGCAGCAGCTGACATAGAAGATCCACCTCCACTGCCTCCCTCTGATGCGCCGCCATCTGATGACTCAGCTGCAGAAGCTGACATGGAAGGTGTTGAGTCTGTCCCACTGCCACCACTGCCACCACCATCTCCTAACTCTCTTCCAGCAGGATCAGCGGTGGCAAACGGCTACAGCAGTGGCCACACTGACACCAAGCAGGCAGCTGTCTCAGAGCCACTGCCAGACCTATCTGGACAACCTCCTTTTGCATCTCCAGCCCTGCCTGTCACTCCTCCTCCTGCTGCTGAAGCCAGTGACACACCATCTTGGCCTCAGGTAGGCTTCAAGCTGCAACGCAACAGGCGGCAGAAACTGCATATGGTGGAAAGTGAAGACCCAACAACAAAAGCCATGCGGGAGCGTCTACAGCAGCACCTCGCTGCACAGCAGCAGCTGCAGCAGCTCCCGCAGCAGCTGCATCAGCAGCAGGGTGGTCAGCTTCAGAGCAGCTTGCTTCAGCAAGCAGCACAGGTGCCACTGCCATTGCCTGACTCAGACACAGCCACTCCTGGACGACGCCATTCACAGCACGGCAACCCAGGCATCCAGGAGCCAGGACATGAGCAGATCCCTGGCATAAATGATGGCACAGACGGGCAGATAGAGCTTCAGACAAACGGTCAGTTGCCTTTTGGCAAGCCTCAGCTGCAGCAGGTGCATCAACACCGGCGGCATCATCCAAAGCGCAAGGCACCTAATGACTCACATGCTCCTCCAGCTGGCCTTGAGGCACCACCACATCAGCAGACTCCGCAGCAGGTACCACAGCAGGTACCACAGCAGCTGTCACAGCAGCTGGCACAAGCTGAACTGCCTCCAGGTCTTGCGTTAGAGCCACAACAGCAGCAGCTGCAGCCAGAGCTGCAGCGTAGTCACTCTCATAGGCATGTGCACCATCACCGCCGCAGCAGCAGGCGTAGTCATAGGGGAGATCCAGCATCACTGGACATGATCCAGCCTAGCGAAGAAGCACCACAAGATATAGCTGGGCTTGCCCCTTATAGCCAACCAGCGCTACAGCAATCAGGGTATGGGACAGAACCCATGACAGACCCTGTCATACAGGAGTTGATCCCTGAGCCAGATAGGTCAAGTACAGTGCCAGGGTATCAGCAATACGAAGAGCAGCTGGCACAGCCTGCTGTCTCACAGAATGAGGTGGCACAGGCGCCGGCAAAGGGTCTAGAGAATGGCCTTGCAGGACTTGCAGAGACTGGGGGCCCTGTTGCCCTTGCCAATGGGCCTGCGCCTGGAACACAAACAGGCATAGAAGTCCTAGCTGATGATGTCAAGTCTCTGCTCAGGTGTGGTCATCTCTCTGTGATGTTGTTGGTTGCAATTTATTGGGACTGAATGCAGCTGCTCGACCAGGTATGTATTGAAGTGTTCATCTTGATGGCATGCAGACATAATGCATCAGCTTCTGGGATGCTTGTGTGGGCTGGTGTCATGTTTTGCTTGGCTTTCAACACGTCGTGTCCAGCCTGCACCTTGTGCTTGAATCCACAGCTCATGCTCTGTGGTTCGTCGATCATGCTGAAGACAAGCAGTCAGCTCAGCCCAGCAGAAAAGAAAAGACTTCACCTTGTGGCATTCTGAAAGAAACGCTGAAGAAGGCCAAGCATCACCACGAAAACAAATCAAGCATTCGCAAAATGATCATGCTGCTGATATGCTACACTAATGCATGAGAAGGGTCATGTGCCCAGTCAAGCAGCATTTGACCAAATCATACCCCCCTGCCCTTTGGGCACATGCTGACGCTTTGTGGCGACACCTGTCAAGACAAGGAGTAGCAATGCATGAACTGTGACATATTAACACTGAAAACTCCCTTGTGTTGCAGGCAGCGCAAGCTGTGCCTGGTGTTGGACCTGGACCACACACTCATCAACTCAGCTCGCTTCAGTGAGGTTGAGCCTGAGCATGAGGCTCTGCTGAGGTCACACCTGGCAAATGACGCTGTGAGGCTGCCTGAAGAGAAGCGGGAGCTGTTCAGACTGGAACGCATACAGATGTGGACCAAACTCAGGCCTGCCGTGCGGCACTTTCTGGAGACTGCGCATCAGCACTTTGAGCTGTGGATTCACACCAATGGCAACAGGTAGCTCTTAGAGATGCAGATGCGTTTCGTGTCTTTGGAAACAGCTGTGAAAAATCTGAGGTCAGAAATGCCTGGGGACTAGTACCTGGGCTCACTACTTCAGGGATATGTCTGAAGACACCTCGATGGGCCAATTTAACTGCGAGTGCTGATCAGTGTCACGCCAATAACATTAACTGCTGACTCATTGACTCTGTTCACTCATTACAGCAGCTGCTCTGAGGGCATTCAGTCATGCTGTATCGGTGCTTGTGAGCATCTCAAATCAGCAATGCCACCGATTTCAGCTGTGATGTACCACTGAAACCAACTCCACAAAAGCGTAATGAGCTTATAGTCAGGCACTCTAGACGTTGGGTCTGTAGCTGTCTCAAATCTTGAAGCTGCGTCAACAGCTGACTCAGCGGCTCTGTGACGGAAGATTTTGGCTGTCACCAATGAGCTGTTGAGCGAAGAGAGAATGTGTGAATATGCCCAGGTGTTCAACCTGTGAAGGCGTCACAAGTTACTTGAACCAGGCCTTGTGGCACTGTCATGCAGAGATGCTGACATCATTCATCAATTTGCGTTAACTGGGGTTCAGCACCTCTACAGACTGTGTTATTAAACTGTGATTACCACTATGGACAACTCGCTCTCTGCATATAAGGATATGCCAGACCTCAAGCAGCGTACTTTGAATAATTGCAGGTCTCATGCAACGGCCATTGTGGTCATCAACTGTGATGATCTCTCTGTACACCTCGCTCTCTGCACATCAGGACATGCCAGAGCTAAACTGGCATGCTTTGAATGAGTGCAGGTCTTATGCGATGGCCATTGTGGTCATCAACTGTGATTATTACTGTGTACAGCTCATATAAGGACATGCCAGAGCCAAACTAGCATACTTTGAATGAGTGCAGGTCTTATGCGACGGCCATTGTGGTCATTGACTGTGACTATCACTATGGGCAACTCGCTCTCTGCATATAAGGACATGCCAGACCTGAACTAACATACTTTGGATGTGTGCAGGTCTTATGCGGCGGCCATTGTGGAGGTGCTGGACCCCAGTGGCAGACTCTTTGGCCACAGGATCATCTCTCAGGGGGCAGCTGGCGACGGCGTTCAGCAGGACCTCACCAAGCGCCTCATGCAGGTTTGGTGCCTGTCACCTCTTGTTCTCCCCTGGGAGTCAGTTGATTCAGTTTCAATCTGTAAGAAGCATCTCTAGGTTGTCTCTGATGTGCGATGCTCTGCTGTACAGCGCCCTGCCCTGCCCTGCCCTGCCCAGCCCTGCCCAGCCCTGCCCTGCCCTGCCCTGCCCTGCCCTGCCCTGCCCTATTAACAGGCCCTTAGTCAACTTTGCTGTGTCAGACTATATGTGTTTAGCAGCCCATGCTGTTGACCGCTATCGTCGTTTCATGTTTTACACTTACACATAACGTCAAAGGCAGGCAGCCTCAAACAATACAAGCAGCATCTGGGACAGTTTTCATGATAGATCTTCACTTTCATGACTAAAATTTGTTGTACACTTGATGTCAGTCTAGCCACTCCTGCCTACTTGCTTCTGCAGGGTCTGGAAGGCAGGGAGCCTGTTGCATTAGTGGTAGATGACACCAGCAGCGTTTGGGGGAACCACGAAGAGAATCTGGTGGCAGTCGAGCGCTACATCTACTTTCCCGCCAGCCGCCGCCAGTTCGGCTCCAAAGCCAAATCCCTCCTGGAGATGCGGCGTGATGAGACCCCACAGTCTGGCATGCTGATGACCGCCCTCAGCGTGCTGCTGCGCACACACGCACGCATGTTCAGGGTGCTGAGTCAGAGCAGCGGGGTGGAGGCAGCAGGGCACAGACTTGGGGAGCGACCGCCTTGGGATGTTCGCCAGGTGTTGCAAGATGAGCGCAAGCAGGTAACAATTTTTGTACAGGCCCAATGTCATTGTGTCATATAGTCAGCCCTCCCTATGAACAGCGCCTGCTCCTGCAAGCTTGTGCATCTGATACTTTGACCAGCACGTCTGTGCGCAACATGCAATGTCTTTAAGTTGTTACATCACAGTTGCAACAATGATCTGGCGCCATCTAATGGATTGATGCAGCTGCTTGCAGCATGATACAAGCTCTCTATGTGTCCACAGTAAGCACCAGCTTCCAGTCAACTGTCCAGTCACACTGACCAAACCCAGTCGCATCACTCTTGTGTTGCTGGTGCAGGTGCTAGCAGGTGTGCATATCATGTTCAGCCGCGTGATTCCTCTGCAAGATGGTCACCCTGAGTGGCACCCCATGTGGAGGAAGGCTGTTAAGTTTGGGGCCACCTGCACCACCCAGCCCAGTGACGCTGTCACCCATGTTGCTGCTTATGTCAATGGCACTGAAAAGGTTTGCATGCTTTTGCAGCCATTTGTTGGGTTCTCTGGCTTTTGATGCCATGTGTGCAAACGTCATGGTGAGTGTGCTTGTTTTCGGGCTTTGCTGAGCTGGGCGCTGCTGTGCTGTGCTGTGCTGTGCTGTGCTGTGCTGTGCTGTGCTGTGCTGTGCTGTGCTGTGCTGTGCTTCCAAATAGAGTGTCTCACAGCTGTTGCATGTGAATGTCTCACTGACAAGTCTTGCACCAATGTTGACTGCAACTGTTTTTCTGCTTAAATTGGATGCCAAACTGACCCTATTTGTGCCCCAGGTGTATTGGGCGCAACGCACCGGCAAGTTTGTTGTCACCCCTGACTGGTGAGCTGCATCCCATGCCATACATGCACATGATGCACAAAGGCTTGACAGCAGTGTTGCAACGGCAAAGTCCACCCCTGTGCATTTTCTGGAACTTGCTACAGCGTGCTTATCACAATTGAATGTGTGCGTTGCACCTGTACAGCATATTGTTTTGTATGTCATGGCATGCAAGTTACTGACTGGAATCTTTGGGACACTGATGTACTGCAGGCTCAATTGTTCAGCCATGCTGTGGAAGCGTGCTGCTGAGGCAGCATACCCTGTCACTGCAACAGCTTGAATTGCAGATGGCATACATTGCATGAATTGCAAAATAATCTCTATTGCAGTTGCTGGCTATCCTCAGACTTGGTCGACATTTCATTGATTCATATTGGCAGCATGCATAAGCGGGAAATAACGCATAGCTACATTTGCTCACGCTGATGCAAGACATGACTCCTACAGGCATGGCCATGGTAAGACGCTGCCTATGCGTGACAGATTTAGTGAATGGCCTCGTTGATGCTGTGCTGTTCACTGTCCACATATACTGGGTAGCACGAGAGTTGACAGACTGAGAGAATCTCGTTGCTGTGCTGACAGAGTTCAAATGTTACCCCTTCTGGAAAAGCTGGACCGTTGTTGCAGCTTTCAGCGTTACGCTACGGTAGTCTGTGACGCAACAATTGGCTGGAATTTCTGAGAGTACCAGGAACTGGCCGACGTTCTGCTGGCTGTGTCACATACGGTCTTGCTGGCACCTTTGCGCATCTGTACCGTTACTATCTTCTTCAAGTTGTGACAGAGGGTTGCCTGTATGACAAGTCTGCCATGACATGCAATATGCAGACAAATATATATATAATTCTGCGAGCTGGAGCAACAATTGCCAGCGCGATTACGGGACCCTCAAGGATGCATGAGTCATCTTGATCACGTTTGTCTGACATCGAGCCATTTCGACTTAGTCAACGGCATGATGACAGTCTTGGACACACAGATCGCGCAGCTAACGCCGTCACTGACAAAAATGTCAGAATAAGTTACTGCGTGTTGTGCACGGGCTGACATCCATTGCTGAAGTGTCCGTCATCAACGGCTTTTGGCAAATAGACATGCAGACCGGTGACTCGTCCGAAGGGCTGTATCCGCGCCTTACACACTGCTTGTACATTGCATCTTGTGGTAGGTTTACGCGCAGAACCAGTTCGAACATCATATCGCCCGCTCTCGTTTCAGGACTTCTGCTTCGGCATAGCGGCATAGCCGGAATGTTTTAGTGATCACCGTCAAACACCTTGCAGGGCTGTGCGGCGCGTCTGCAGCAAACTCCAATTGCACGGAGCAAACTGAGCCGTTGTTGGGTAGGTCTGACTCCCTGTCTGGTGCGAGCCACACAGCATACCGTAAGCAAGGTGGAGGCTCAGCAAGCGATCCAAACGAGCCGGTGGAGATCACTACAGGTGCTGAAGGAGTAGCCTCCCGTGTCAATAGAACTGATATCAGCAGCGTGGACAGGCCAGATGTTGCTGCTGCACCCACACTTGCAGTAGCAGGTCCACAGCTAGACCCCAAGGTCATTCCCTTGGCACTGCCAGTCTCTCAAAGTGGCAGCAACAATGGTCTTGCTGATGTGGATGATGAGTCGCCCACATCTGCATTATTCCTGCAGCTTGAACCTGCTGAACATCACACAAAACAGAAGCAGCCTTCAGCTCAGCAAGCTTCACCAAATGCAGAGCAGGTACCTGTTGACAATCTGCATGCCAAAGGCGCAGGCAGTGAGGTGGCTTCAGCACAGCAGCGTTCAACAGCTGCCGAGCAAACGCTTGCAGATGCAGACTCAGCCCAGCCAAAGACTGATGACTACCTCCCAACAAAGTTGCCTGCAGCAGCTACAGAGCAAGAGCATGTTGACAATGAGCCACTTCAGAATGCGGCCAGTGAGGACTCGCTTACCCAGCAGCCAGATTTTGCTGCAAGCCCTGTGACTGATGAGCAAGGTCAACATCAGCATAGTAAGCCGCACAATGCCCATTTGTGTATTGTTTGTCTATCAACAAGAATTCCTACACCTTTCTGTCCATCGGTCTGTCTGCCTGTCTGTCTGTCAGTCATATGGCCATGGGCTTTATGTCATCATAATGTTTGCCCTGGTTGGTGTTCTGAGTGTGCACAACAGGCTATGCGCCCAGCAGCCCAGTGAACGCAAACAAGACATGTTATGGCTGTGTGTGGCACCACCACCTGTTGACTGTGCGTCATGCTACATATTTGGAGCAGCAGGCACAATCAGAGACAGTACCAGTTTTGCTAACGTGGTCTTTCGCTTGCTTCAGCAGATGACACAGCCCCAGCAAATGCTCATGTGGGTCAAGCACCATCAAGCGCTGAAGAACAACATGGCACAGAGCAGCCAGGTACGTAAACAACAAGCATTGGCGACTGCTTACTTGGACATGCAATCTTCTCCATCTGTTTGCACAATCCATGCACCATTGTCCAACAGGCCAAGTTATTCCAAAGACATACAGCAGAACAAGTGTTGCAGTGCATTGACGTACCTACAGAATTCAGTTCGGCTCCAGCATTACAAACAGATTTGATTGCCAGAAGCATAGTATACATGCCGGCCATCCCACGTGATATGGCATGCTTCATGCAGGGGGTGCAAGGTTGGCAACTACTACAGGGACAACTCATACACACAAGGCAAGTGGCACAATGCATGTGTCAGCGCATGATGACAAACCCCTGCCACCCCCCTCTGATACCGCCACTCATCGGCCTGAGTCCTCAAATAAGGCTCACAGCAACAGCAAGGCTGACGGTGTCTCGGCTGAGGATGGCGGCAGCACTGGTGCCAGCCCAACAGCAGTGTTGCCTGATGAACACATGGCCACAAGCCCCAGCTTCCATGGCCTGGCCCCAGCAGGCAGGGATGGCACACAGCGTGAAGACAAGCATGACGGACTTGGGTCCAAGCAGTCTGCCATGCAAGGCACCCAGCGTGATGGCAGCAAACAAATCAGCAGCCGTATCATCACACCTCTGGCAGCTGCCAATGCAGACTCCACCAGAGAAGCACCCACTGCTGATCAGGATGACACTGATGGCAAAGGCGGGGCTGGCCTGTCCGTGAATGGGCAAGGCAATGGACACCAGCAAAAGGCAGAGCCCGTTACAGAGGGTGACAGTGCGAAGAGCGCTCAGAACGGGAAGCTGCACGTTGAGGATGACAGCTTGGCTGCTGACACTGTAGTGAGAGCAAAGGCAGGGACTGATCAGACAGGGGTTGATCATGATATAGCTGGTGTGTCAGTGCAGACAGAAGCAAAGACAGGCAACGAACGTGAAGACACCACGACCGTGGAAAGTAAAGATGCAGGCAAGTCAGCAGGCGCAAGTGCGGGTCAGCATAAGAAGAAAAACAGAGGGAGCAAGAAAAAGAAAAAGAACAAGTCATGAGCCATGCAGAGAGCTGTATTGCCTGCCAGTGGATCAAATGCACTTGTAATTGCGGGTGATACATGTACAGTTGCAAGACAAAGTGAAGTGGCATGGTTCTTTGGCAGTCATTATACAGGGGATTGCCTCTCAATCAAGCAAGGTGGACAGTTTTGTGGTGCTGCTGCACAGCATGCTATCTTCTGCACACTGACTAGCAGTCCCATTTGCCATAGCGTGAAGGCTGTTGGCAAGCTTTTCTCTGCTGCAATTAGGCAAACGGCAGATTTACAACAACTGCCTAGCGCTAGAGAGGTCAAATGAACGAATGTGTGTGAGAGAGAGAGAGAGAGTGTGTGTGTGTGTGTGTGTGTGTGTACATGTTCATTAGTGAGTACTCTGAGTGAATTTGAACACATAATGAAGCAAGTGGCCACGGCTCCATGACACCAAATGATTGATGCCAAGGAGCTCCTTGTGTTTACACAACGGTGGATTGTCTGGGACTGCTGCTGGGATTGCTGTCATTTCAAGTTTTGATCGGAGACATTCAGTATGGTCAAACAAGCTGATCGGAGTGCATCGCAGCGATCCTAAACTCACAACACTGCATGTGTGTACAATACAGCCACCGGTAGGACAGCCGCCGAGCTCACATATTGCAAGTGCGGGTAAATCTGAGCGAAAGCAGCCTGCATCTGGGTGCAAAAGCCAGGCATCCGCTGCCTCTCAGCCGCAACCGCTTAGCCTGGTGAGCAACCAGGGGCCTTCGCAACGTCAACGCGTACTATGTCAGTATCCTCGAGATCCCGTCGGCATGCCCAGACTGTTGCAGCCAGCGAGTCACAGGAAGGCAGCATCGATATGATCATAGGTCCTATGTTCTCTGGGAAGACCTCCGAGTTGGTCAAGCGTGTGCGCAGAAGTATGGCTGCGTCCAAAAAATGTCTGCTGATCAAGTACAAGGGAGACACTAGGTACGGGCCGGAGCCAACGCTGTCAACCCATAACAATGTGCATATGGACGCAAAGTCAGTGTTGACACTGGGTGAGATGGAGAATGCAGCATGGCATTACGATGTGATTGCAATAGACGAAGGACAGTTTTTCCCAGGTAAGATACACTGACCACAGCTCTGTGGGAAAGCAATGACTGGAAAACCCCACTTTCAGCGTGCAGATCTTGTGGAGCGAGCAGAACAGTGGGCAAATGATGGCAAGCATGTTTTGGTGTCAGCACTGGATGCCACATTTCAGCGCAAGCCTTTTCTGAATGTTCTGGAGGTCATCCCCCTTGCAGAGAATGTTATCAAGCTGACAGCAGTCTGCAGTGACTGCCACAAAAGCGCTTCATTCACAAAGCGTCTGAGTGCAGAAACAGATATACAGGTGAGCAAAGCCTTAGGGCTGAGCTAGACCATCTGTAAAAGACAGCATGGACTGAAACCCCCTTGCAACTCGTTTTTCACACAGCGACAAGCTGATCTTCTTGATGTTAAACTGTCTGTAGCATACGCAGGTAGTGGGAGGGGCTGACAAGTATACTGCTCTCTGTCGGACCTGCTTTCAGAAACCTGATGCTCATTTAAATGCTCAAACGGGCATCACAGATTGTGCCGCTCTTCCCACAAGCAAGCGGTAAGGTCACAGATTTCACCAACTGCAAGGCAATCTCCATACCGGTGTGTTGACACAATTGTGACTATGCATAAGGATGCTGGTAGCTTTAAAGCTTGCTGCGCGCACGC
>JAABUW010007643.1_pt1 | contig 12935 bp, 17 predicted proteins | sample 5560081 | NCBI WGS metagenome assembly JAABUW01 (sample SAMN10711882, study PRJNA513363) | rock metagenome | isolation source: Antarctica rocks | place: Antarctica: Victoria Land, Knobhead sud
AGCTACGACCTTATGACCATCAGTGGACCGCTAGGGATATAAAAGGCAGCAACAGATGGCCAAAAATTCTCGGGCTCAGAAGCTCTGGTATGACAGGGTTTTGGCATCCGTACGATCTCCTTCATTGCCTCTGTCCGCTCCAGGCAGTAGTTTTGGGACGCGCGCACATACCCGTCAGTTCGGGGCCGATGATGTACTTCACGAATACCCTGCAGACAGCCGTCCCCGTGTTCGTGGGGGGCGTGCCCATGTTCCTGTTTCTTCTCCTGCTCTTGGTTCCGTCCCTGCTCTCCGAGTGTCTCTCACAGCACCAATACGCATGCGTCTGGCTCGCTACTTGCAGAATACTAGTCTGCTGCAAGGAGAAGAGCTGTCTCGAAGCTACGGGGCTCCAGACCCTTTCTACAAGTGCCACCCCGACCAATAACACCTTACTCGCCGATCTCGCAGATCTATACATTTCCATTGCCGCATTGTCCCAGATCGTATCTCAGTCTTGCCTCCCGCCCTCGAACAGGCCCGGATTGCTCAGTACGTCTTTGTGAAGAATACCCCAATGTTACAGATGACTTGTACTCTCCTCGACCAGATTAGGTGGAGGATTAGCAGTGAGACCGCGAAGGTGTCCGATATTGATGGATGTGGCTGGGATGTGGTTGCTTGCTGTTATGCCTGGAGCCTTTCATGCTGCTCCTTTAACCAATTGGAAGTATCGGAAAGCGGTTGGAGCGGGCGTCTTACCGTTGGTTGCTGGTTTCAAGGCTGATAGATACCAGTTTCAATTGGTGCCTCTCTACGCGCACATACAACCTCGTCCACAATTTCAAAGGCGAGATCGTTATCGCGCGAAAGTGGGGATGTATCATTTTGCATCAGCAAAGCCAGTCAACTGCTCGGATATTCTTCTTCTAATGATAAGTTACTATTTCGGAATGGTCACCTCGCTATCGTGACAAGGTAATCAATTCGATATCTTCGGCTGGGACGCTCCCATACAGTGAACAGTCCCAGTCAGTAGCTCCAAGATCCCAACGGAGGCACTTATTGCCGCCCAATATCGATTCATCGCATCTTCTCATTGATTGGTACCCCGAGCGGCCACCGTTCAAATTAATTGACCTCAACATTGCTCGACGCTGATTCCAACAGCACGGCGGGTTCCGAAATATCGCTCACGGTGTTACGTACCGTGTGGATCGACGAGAGTATCATCGTCGAACATGGAATATCACGTGACATCAGTCAAAGACGAAGGGAAGGCTCTGCTGAATGAGTATGCGTCCAATTAGTCATATCGAAGAACCCTCGGCGAAGATTTGTGGCCAGTCGACAGACAGTGGAGCGGAGAACAAAGCAGACGATGATTTGGCAACAGCGCTTAATAGGAGACATCGACAGCGAGACCAAGAAACAAAAGCGGCTCAGAAAGAAGTTTGAAAATGTTCGCAATTGCAGTGTAGAATTGGGAGTGAGCCGACGGAAAGCTAATCGTTAGCAAATTTCCAATTCTTCTCTTGTTAGCGAATCCCGCATCCTCCACGCCGCCATCCATGTCTCCTCCCTGCGTCGCCTTTTGCCTCAGCGCCCAGCAGGCTACCTCCGAGGTGGGGGTACTACGTTAATCGCTGTCTGCAGAGCCGTCGCTACTACAACGAATATCATGCATATCGCACTCCTCGACGGAAACCTCTGGATGCTACAGTAAGCGTTTGAAATGCTCAATGCCGAAATGTTACTCCATAGCACAAATCCTCTTCTCACAGAATACCATAAAGTCTATAGAAGCGGTGGCGAGAGGCGACGTGGGGACTAGGCGGCCCCAAATCTTCGAGGAGTTGCTCCGCCGCGTGGTGGCGAGCAATAAGATCGAAGTCGGTCTAGATCTCGTGTGCCTTTTGTCCTCATGCTGGAAAAATATCCTTTTCAGTATTCAAGTACTTTGGCCTTGGAGATGGAGTCATGTTATAACGCTTGCACCTGTGTAGTTTAATTCTGTTGAACCATGCGAGAGGCCTTCTAACCTCGAGCAGCGGTCATATATGACTATCGCCCTGCACAGTCACCATCAGCTGAGTGCCGGAGCTGTCGTTGGGCTTCAATTCCAGGAACAGCGTGCGTGACGCGCAAATGTCGTTGCTTTCCTATTCCAAGAACACCCAGACCGCCACCCCAGCAATCTGGGCTTAGGGGAATGGTCTTGGACGGAGACGATGACGACGCCAACGAAGCAGACGTTGAAGATGCCGAAGACATGTTAGAAGCTTCCAATCAGCACGAAGATACTAAAATGCTAGATAATAGCTCGCCCTCTGTTTCGGAATCGAACGACAGTCACGCCAATTCGGATAGACAGTCTACGGACCGGATAGGATCGCAGTCTCTATTCCCGCCTGTACCTCCCACCGACACAGCGGAATCCTCCTATGCCGCACGTCGCGCCGAATATGAGAGTATATATCTTGCGGTTATGGATATAGGCCCTGATCTGCCACTATAATATCCTTCGGGCCGTTTTGTCGCTGACCCTATCTATGAGTATCTCGTGCCTTCTGCTAATTGGAGTGGTACTGATGCCTGGCTTCTCTTATGATAGCGGACGCGGAAACTTAAACTATCCTCCTCGTTATCGCGGCATTTGCTGAAATGGCAGAGTTACTCCTGGGGCGTGAATGAGGCGAACGTTGGATTTAATCGTCTGTATAGAAGCCACTCTGGATATCTGGCATGGAATTCGTCGGGGGTTGGTTCCTCACGTGCCCCGGCACATCATTGGAAATTCGATAAACAGATAGCATTCGAGTATTGGACAAAGCCCGATGAATTTTCGAGCAATTCAATATCATAGCTATTTGTCCTTGCTGATTCAGTATGAAACAATATAATTCAGTCCCATTCTAGAGCTAGTATACCATCATCGCAGATGAAACCTCGACCCCGCACAAGCAAGCAGTTACTGAAGCTCTCTGACTCGGTTTACGAGATACTCACGCATATGGAGCTTGTGGTGAATCTGACCTTCACATGCCATTTTCGATGATGTTTTTGGGTCCAACCAGAAGATTTTCCCCAATTGTGCTTTCGTGTGCCTCAACCGCCTTTTTCGGCAATTATACACATGGTCCGCAAGAACATCGGCCTTGAGCAGGTTTCGATGGCATACGGCTCGCATCTATTCGGGCAAACGATGTTATATTGAGTGACCCGTAAGGGACGAGACTGTTACATGACTGGTCAATGTGTATATACACTAACTCCAGGGGAAGGGACTTGAGAGACGAGCGTAGGAAGCGGCAGAGAAGGTTGTATGCCGTAAAGATATTGAATATAGTGTATTCGATGTTCTTCGGGTCGCCCGTGATGCAAGGCACCGAAAGAGTAGTGCTGATAGCATTCAGGAGATCGGCGCTCAGCGAGCTTGGTGATCGAATGGATGCAGCAGAGGTGTTTACTGCCACGGGCTGTAAGGTGCACGCTGAGGAGGAGAGCAGTAGTGATTTCGAGAGGAAATACCTTTGAGGACTTCGAGCGATCATGCTAGCTTCGCCATCGGCACTGAACCGGCAACCTGATGGGAGGATTGATGAGTGTAGGCTGGCTTTTGGTCGAGTACTGGACGAGCTGTAGAAATAAAACTTGGGCTGCCAAGGTTCTGATTACGTAAGAGTTCTTGGCCAATCGTTCGTAACTTGCAGCTACTGCGACACATGCTCGAACCTTCTGACTTATTCTCTAGCTCAAGAGCAGGCGGTGCAAAGGCACATCACTGGTGTGTCGAAAGCCTCACGCCTACTGCTGAGGCTGCGCGCAGCATCTCATTGGCCACACAGGCGCCCTCCAGCCTCGTGCGCATGCTGCGCCTCCGAGGTTGAACGTTGGACTTTCAGCGAACTCCGCAGGAAACCCACCAGCCAACACCATGCTCCCCACGACCGCCACCCATACGCGACTGCCAGCGAATGACAGCTTCCTTCTCCTCTCAACACAGTTCTCGTTGTGCCTTGCATCGCCCTCCTGCACGGTGCGCGCGTCTGCGCCTTCTTCAAGCCCCCCAGACTCCACCACCCTTCCACCATACGGATGTATGTGCTCGATCAGCACAGCCATGTTAGAGAGGACTGAAGTAGTCTTATACCCCTAACCATCAGCTCTCATGGTCCGGCCTTTCTCTCTTACCTCAATATTCAAGGCTTTGGCCATGCAAGCTTTGCCGTTTTGGGCTCACCGGCCAGAGCAGACTGCCAGTCCGCGGCCAAGGGCAGGGCGTAGCAAGACTTGCCCTTCCCCGTCTTCAGGTAGCATGGCCACGGGTAGGTCTGAAGATTGACTGGATATTCGCGCATGGTAACGTGCCTTTGTACTCGTGTATATATACCTGAGGCCGTGTTCTACATTCCAGTTTTCATCACACTTGTATCAACATCCAGCGTTCGCATACATTGTCGTTCCATATTACGCATAAAGGTACATATCAATAGCTCCTTTTTCTTCAATACAACAACAGCTGTCTATATCATCCTCTTTCACAATCTTGCGAGTGTCTTTCATTCAACACCTCCGTCAACTACTCCGACAATCTCTGAGGTAGCCAATCCTCCCTTGACCAAAGATCAACAAACATCTTCCTCTACACCTTTCGAGTGCCCAATCGCTCTTCATCCCGATCCTACCTCCAACGGTTCTTCACAAGCCTACCGTCACGGTCTACCGTACCATTGCCCAGAATTACCACACATCACAACCTACACAATGACAGATAGAAATTACGGCTCAAGCGGCTCCAGCCGTGGCTCCACACCTTCCCCACGAAGCAGCAAAAGCTACCTCGAGCCACTATCAATCCAGAAAGGTACAACCATCCCTTACCAACCCCACGCTCCCCCGTCACTCACAACCTCCACAGAACCCAAACAGCAACAACACACCTCAAGCTACAGCTCCCACTACCCAGACACCTACCTAGAGCCATCCCGCTCCACCCTCATCGGCCCACGCGGCGAATCGTCACACAGTCGTTCCTCAGGCAACAAATCCTCAAGCCATAGTTCGACCAGCGGCCGCAAATCCGGGCTAAAGCCACTGTCAATTCATCAGCCTACCAAGGACTCATATACCCCACGCGATGATATTCAAAGCGACAAGAGGAGCGACCCTCGTTATTATACGAATAGCTTCCTCGACAGTGGCAACGACAGTAAACATCCGAAGAAACATTCGAGTTCGTCGAGAAAGAATATGGATTCAAGATATTATCCCAATTCCTCCTTCTAATGCACCACTTCTTTCTTTGGCTTTCTTTTCATATCTCAATCATTATATAGCATCGTTAGGGTCCGTCGTTGGCGTTGCATTATAAGATCTATCTGGCTCACGCCTGTTTGTATTCGTATCATTTCAAGCGTCTTGGCATTGCATTATAAGATCCCTTCGGCTCACGCCAATTGTCCTGGTACCTCTCCAAGCAGGTTGGCATTAGACTCGAATTGTAACGATAGCTGGAGATAGGAGTCTGGGTGATCATATATGCGTTCCTTACTGTCGATGTCCGTTCTTGTACTATATACGAAACATGTAAGCGCATAACGAGAAAGTCCTGTATCTACCCTTTCGTCCCTGTTATCTTCGATCTTGCGATTTCACAACCATGATACTATTGAACAAGATCACAGCGTCATTCTACGAGATCCCTATGTTTGAAGATGGTATCGTCTGCGTGTAAGTGTCAACGTGGTACATGAAAGAGAAGACTGAGGTTGTAGACTTCAGGCCGGGCTTGGCATTTATCACGTGATAAATGACGACACAGGGTGTCATGTGACTTTTCCTCTCCCCCTGCCCTAGAGATCTAGACGGGACTTTCAGTGATGCACCACTGTCCACCACCCAGGCTGCATCATCGGTAGGGTGAATTGCACCCTCAGCGGGGCCCTCCTTCGTAGAGCCGATTGTATAAGCAATCTAAAGGACTCGCTGTTCTAGCTCTAGTATATTGTCGCTGTTCATCTTTCGGTGAAAGTCGCTTCCATAGGTAAGATGGGAACACATATTGAGTTCGTCCATATGTGCACTCGGTTGCTACTATGTTTTATGAGGTCACGTGAGGTGAAGAGAAGTCTTTATAGTCACTGGCTCGTTATATTTGGGACGTAGATGGAACCAACTAACGGGAATCTAAACCTCCATCAACACAAGTCGTTCTTGTTTCCGTCGGAGGAGTATTTGTGTGTGCAATGGTTCCGTTGTTCCCCATTGCGGAGTGATTTGCTGGTCTGCGCATTATTACTTACGATTCTATTGTGTGGCCGAATTTTCCTCATATTTGAGTAACGGGAAAAACACGGGGTGCTGCTAAAGCATTTGCATACATGATGAGAAGTAGGATCATGTGCGTTGCCGCTACTGATGGCGCCAATCGCAAGAATTCCCGAGCAGAGTAAGTCGCTCTCTTTGTCTAGACCCAGCTCCCTTTTCCTCCACACTCTCATCCGATCCCCCACCTCAAACGACAGAAAGATGATCAGCAGATGGCGCCTCAGTTACGGAACACACTTGAGCATTTTCAGCTGGGGGCAATTCGTGAATTTTCTGCATTGCAGGGACAGCGTCCATCTCTACACGAGTCGACTCCTCTGGTAACTCATGCTCACTGCACAGCAGCTGCGGCTCCGGGTATCCTTCTTTTTTATCTCCATGACCATCATGATGATTATACCCATTACCTCTCCGTCTGATCAGCAAAAGTATCAGGACACCAATGCCGCATGCACCGACTACCACACCTGCACTGATACCGGCCTTCTCGCCAATTGTTAGGTCGGCATTCGACGGTGATGTGGTTGGCCCTGGGGCCGTCGAAGTTGATGCCGATGATGAGGGTGTAGGGGGACTATCGGGGTTCATGATCGGAGAGATTGTATCGTAGGTCAATGGGCTCGTGGGAATGGGGACGCCGGACGCAGTAACAAGGTCGCGTTTGAAATGGCGCGTGCTATTGCCATATTTCAAACCTGTCGGCTTTTCGATCAGTCATCGTTACTTCTCGTCAAAGAATTTGTGAGAACCGAATTTCAGATCTTGAGAGATGATGAATAGGAAGGGTCTGGAAGCAACGGACCCAGCTTGGACGGAGCAGCAGAACTTGCCAATTGGCGGCCTGTACAGCTTGCCAAAAGCCTGCCAGCAGATGGTCGACAGCTCCGGAGCTCACTTGAGCAGAGCTGCGCCAACAGGAACCAATAAATAATGAGGATATGCATCTTCGTGGAGAGGTTCTGAAGAAGAGATTGGAGACCTTGGCCGCTAGGTGTTTGGCAAGATAGCTTGCATCCTCTCCGTGCCTGAAGAAGGAGCGTGGGACTCCATGATGCTGTCATCTAAGGTAGGTGAGGATCGTGGCGTAGGTGATGAGACATGTCTGGTTCCACATGCCTGAATGCGGTGACACGATGAGCCTTCGTGGCTCGAAGCGGCCAACTGAGGCTTAATCGGGAAACTCAAGAAACACGATTGTCTCTCTATTTCTCTTTCCGAACTATGAATTGGGGGCCAGCGGCCTTGTGGGAGGACGGTCTGGAAGCTCATTAGTTCGAATTCGTTCAATGTCCGGATGGTAGAATGACAGCAAACCTCGGTACAAATTACTCAGACTAAAGGACGAATAGAATCCTTTTTAATCAGGTTGGTGCAAGTCTCGATGAAACCATCATGACCGTCGCCACCACCTACACAACACAAATTCGTCCCGCATTTGTGACCACATGCGCAACAAGCACTGACTAATACAAGGATCGCAGGGAAAGTTGTTCAGCTCGTTGCGACCCGTGTCTGTGTCGAAATAAAAGCAGCTCATGAGCGGCAGCAGATATCCGGACCATCCAACAAGGCGAAGAGAAGCAAAGGGTAGTGCGTTTCTCCTGCGCGCTGACTATCCGTAGACATGCTTAAGGGTGATTGGAATCAAAGACCAATGACAGGCTGATTGAGAATCTTGCGTCTAGCAGTGATGGGCTGGAGGCAAATGTACACTGGAGCAAATGGTTAGATAAAAGGCGCTAAGTACGATTGACCACCGAGACATGTCTTGCGGTCCGTTTCTCCGCCAAATTTTGATCAGCTCAAAAACTAGATGAACGACCATCTTGAAGCCCAATACGGGTAATGTTCGGATCATGTACATCCCAGACGGGAACATTGTCAAACTCCGTGGTAGGCACTCAAGTACCTAGATCCACCGCATCCAGAGTCTGCCTCCGCAGGTTTTTGTCGTCTCTGAGCAAACAGATTGCCAAACGACATCGTTGTACGATTTGTGCTGTCTGGAGTACGTGGTGTCATCAGCATTGCAACGATATTATAGGGTATCCAAATGTCTTACGACAGGCACCTTGAAGAGCAGGCTCGACTGTCGGTATGCATCTCACAATTCTCTATCGCCATTCGTTTACCTCAATATTGAAAAGCGCTTGGGTGTGAGTCCTGTCGCTTCGCAACGAGCAACAGAACCATCTCTCGGATTCGTAATGGTCCTTTCTACCATCACCAATATCACATGGATTGGATTGGATCGTCATCCTTCCAAATACTTTGGGCACGCTCTCCGAGACATCCGAAAAGGCCGCAATCTCCAAACCCAAGATAGCTTCTCATTTGAAAATTCTTGGAGGATAGTCTGTTTAAGCTTTCGTTAGGTAGAACCGATGCAGCACTCTGGTATATCCGCATCTTCGCGTATACCATTGCACCGGGCATGTGCTTACGCGCTGCGCGTATAGAGTCCGGACGAAAACTATCATATCGAGGGACGGATGTTACACGATGAACCCGAATTCTTCAGATGCCCTAGGCTTACCGTATATGCTTCGCATTCGCGATGGTCACCTCCCTATCATGGTTTCTCCTCTACCTGTCAGCTCAAGCCATTGTCTCTCTTTCACCACCAACTCCACCTTCTCTTGAAGTATTAAGCCTGCCTTCAAACGATGGCGGTCAGATTCCGAACACGTCATACAGTGCAAATGTCTCTGACATGGCACTCCTACCCTACAAGTTCCACGACCCCAACACACGAACCTACCTCCGCCTCGGTTTCGGCTTGCGTCGCCGTTCCCTCGACCCAATGGACATGGGTGCCCTGATCGCCGTTGCGGGAGATTTTGTAGATCTAAGTATTGAGGAAGTGGGCCCACAAGCCGTATATCCTCTATCGGCCACAGGCCTGCAGGACTTCATCTACGACATTGGTAATGGTGTCAAACTACGGATCTGGAATTCAAATCTTGGGATACATTGGACGTGGGGTATCCTACGGGATGTCCTCAATGGTCTGCGAGTGTTTTTGATCGTTGGGGAGAGGTTTCAGCGGACTTATTTCAATTTTGCGTGAGTTTCGCACTTTATCCCATTGATAGTATGAGGTTCTGCGCCGGAGAATGTGATGCAAATTCAAGCACTGACTTTATTCTTAGTGAGGGAGATGGATGGGCGGCATTGACGCCGCTCGGAAGTGGTTACATCGCACGATCAGGCGATACCATCAGTGCCGATTCGTAGCGACGCTGGAGGCTTCGATGAGCGATGAGCTGGATATGCTTCAGAGCTGCAGAAGACCAATCTTTACCAATCAAATATATATGAGGAGAGATGATCCGAAACACAACACACCAAAGAGAAGAACTGGGCTAGCCCCAAACAGCCGCCCGAACCGAGCAGCTGTGGAAGCTAGTTCTACAAGTCAGATATCTGTCCCATTCGCAATCGTAGTCAGGAAACCTCCTACAGTATAGACAACTTCTTCTCCTCTTCTTACTTCAATCCACCTCATTTACTACCAAACACCCCAAACAATGCGTCTCCCCACCTCCCTCAGCGTAGCCGCCCTGCTCCTCCCTCTCTCAGCACTAGCGGCAGAGGTCACAACAGAGTACACAGTACAAAACACATGCACGCGCAAGACCCAGCGCGGAGACGCAGTACGTACCTCCTCCATGCCTTCATCCCCATTCTCCCATTCCCATCTCCCCTCACCCAGCCCCCAACTAACTCCCCCCTCACAGATACAAGTTCACTACCGCGGCACCCTCCTGGCGGACGGCTCCGAATTCGACGCCTCCTACAACCGCAACCAACCCCTCAGCTTCACCGTCGGCAAGGGCCAGGTCATCAAAGGCTGGGATGAAGGGTTGTTGGAGATGTGTATTGGGGATAAGAGGACGTTGACGATACCGCCGGAGTTTGGGTATGGGGAGAGGGCTATGGGGCCGATTCCGGCGGGGAGCACGTTGGTGTTTGAGACGGAGTTGGTGGGGATTGAGGGGGTGGAGAGGGATGAGTTGTGAGGGTTTTGGTGGGGGGGAGGGGGGAGGGGATGATGGACTGTTTGGATGTTTGTTTAGATAAAGGTAGGGGTATCTCGTATATCTCTTTAGATAAATGCAGGGGTATCTTGGGGATGCAATACATCGTCTATGCCGTTGAGGGATTCATGCTCGCTCGCTTGCAAACGCCGTGGAAAATTGTCAAACCCAGTGAACATTCTCTTCTTTAGTCCATCTCATCCATCTGACTCCCACCATCCTCTTCGACCGCGTGCGCCTCATTCTCACTGACCAAAATCCCAATCAAGCATTCGCCCAGCATATTCTCCCAACTGACCCACGGATGGATTTCATTGAACAGCTTCTCTCCCTCCTTTTCCTTTCCCGCGCCCCTCATCAACTGGTCCACGCCTCCAGGATGAAACTTCATATAGGGACTCATGTTGTACACCTTTCCCTGATATACACTCCAAGCATCCTTCCCTTTACGTCCAGTATGATATCGTAGGGCGGAGGGTGGGACCCGAATGAGGTTAGGAGGGACGTCAGCGCCGCGCAAGAAGGTCGGGCTAGGTGGGTTGGCGGTCAGGTGCGCCCAATCGAGGGGTGAGTGACCAGGATCTAGGAGGACCTTTTTGGACGGCCGAGCTGATGGTGCTAGGGTGGATATTGAGGGGGCAAGAGATAAGGTAGAAGCCTTCAGTGAGCTTGACGGTGGCCCGCGTAATGTTGAGGCTGCTGAAGGGGGTGGGCGAAAGGCTGTGGAGGGCTTTGGTGGCGTTTTGGATGTAGTGGTGGTTGGGCTTGGGCGCGAGGGCCGTGGCATGTGGTGATCGACATGCTTGTCGGCTTTCCGTTTAGCATTTGGGATTGTGTGAACGGGAGGCGGCATTGATGCTTTGTTTTGGAGTGGGGGTGGCGGCGGTTGAGCAGCTGCCTTCATGTTGCAGTTGGGAGCTGTGCCAGGAATCTGCTTTGGTGCAGGAGCTGCTTCTGCTGTGTCTCCCTCGCCATCATCAAGCGTAAAAGAGGGTATACTGTCTTGCTTCAGGCTGTTATGATCCTGGTTCCCGACCGCTGAAGACCCTACTGCGGCCTCGTCTTTACCACTCCATAGTAGATAGAGTTGAGGAGGTTTCGAAGACCTGTACGTGTATATGGTGACTGACAGTGTTGCGACCAGGACACCGACCGCCAAGAACACCATAGCAGATTTTGCAACTCATTGATGATCCAATAGAGCCGGTGGTAAGGATTGTTATTGAGATCGGGTGCTTACGTAATCCAGCAAAAAGCGACTCTAACTTACTCGGGATGGCGAAAGCTGAAATCCATATGCCCAATATATCAGGAGATATTGTGTTCCTGCTTTTGATAGAAGCCGCAGCACAGACCTGCTCCCAACTGGTCGACTGATCGCCAATCGATCACCCTGGGGATAGGTGTAATTGAGCAATAAATGTCTATATTCGAGTCATTGTTTTCCTACAACTACCTCGACAATGATTGCACGAAACATTTGTCGTTATCTGATTACCAATTCCAGTTCACGGTCCCTCACCACCCCTCTCATTCCCCGTGGTCCTCTTCCCGCAGTCCGCCGGCTCCCCATTCGCTACGCTTCCCACTCTAATAGGACCTCCGTGGACGAAAAGATAGAAGAGATTCAAGAACTGTACCTCCTCTCTACGCCCAAATATCCATTGTCATACAATCGCTAAGACTCCTTCAGCTACGCAACCGCTCGCGACGAATTTGAGATTGCCTCAGAAGAAACTCTGAAAAAGACTGTCTACGCAGCTGATGACCGCGCCGCTGCTGCTGAAGAGCTTACAAAATTGAAGCACGCTTTCGACAAAGCGGTCATTGAGCAGGGCGGAGAGGAGATCAAAACGAGGGTTGGTGGAAGGATCAGAGAGCTGGAAAGGGCAGTGGAGGCGATGGAGGAGTCGGCTATGGAAGATTGAAAGAGGGGGATGCCAGCACAGACTCATGGTGGGGATTAGCATGGATGTTCAGAAACGGACGACACCGGTGTATCGTTGTCCCCGATGGCGTATACATGGTATGAGACAACTATAGAGGTGCGCGAGAGTGGTTTCAGATGTTCACAATTCTGGGCTACTCAGATCGTTATTACGGGCGGCTCCTTCAAGAGTGCGTATTGTTTTTGGTTTTCCTTCACGTCTCTATTCAAGCTTCCTAAACTATCCTCCTGGTCTTAGTGACAGTGACAGACAGCGTCCCAACGAGACATAGCAATGTGGAGCAGAACGTGCTTCCCTCGCTCGACTCAGTAGTAGTGACCGCAGATGTTCAAGGAATGACGGCTTTTATTGGAGTGACCGAAGGTCCCATGACATCAACACTCGACTTATAGGCCGTTTCCCTAAGGATGCAAGCGAATGCGGACGCGGTTCACCACTCTAAGAACAGCTCAGACAGTCCAATTTCACTGCTCCTCAAGAAGGCAAATGCCACCGAACTCGATGGAGCTTCAATGTACATCCAGGCGCATCATGAGACCCAGATGGAATGAAGTGGTATCGTACATGACTTCAGGCTTCTTCACACCTGTATTGGGTCACACTCGTTGGTCATTCATTCTGCCATAGTGACAGCGTA
>JAABUW010007644.1_pt1 | contig 12934 bp, 12 predicted proteins | sample 5560081 | NCBI WGS metagenome assembly JAABUW01 (sample SAMN10711882, study PRJNA513363) | rock metagenome | isolation source: Antarctica rocks | place: Antarctica: Victoria Land, Knobhead sud
ACCTTTGAGCAGCATGTGATGAGCTTGGAACACGTTCTCCCCATAGAGGATTGTCCGGCCTTCGTTGTAGGTCAGCCTGCAGGCTTGGAGGATGTTTGGTTGAAGCTTTAGAGTAAAAGGTCTTGGAGGTTTGAGTGCACCAAAGCGGTAGATAACGATTGGAGTCTTGTGGGTCAGTAGGAGACGTAAGATGACATTACGTATTTCGCCAGGAAGTGAGAGGAAAGATGAGTTAGTGGTCTCGTCCGTAGAACTCATAGATGTGAAAGACATGTCAATGATGCGATAGCGATCACAAAGAAATAATCAAGCTGATCGTGGGCAAATCTGAGCAAGATCTCTCCAACATTGAGCATAGCAGAAGCTCGATATACTTCCCATCACATTCACTCTTGACCATGATAATCCAAGACAGGCATAGACCGATAATGAGAACACTATTGCACTGAGCTGTTGCAGTCCCAGGACTCAATCAAACCGATCATTCAAGCTGGGAGGTCCTCGATTGAAGGATTTTACGGACAGTCGTCGTCCACATATGCGAAGTCCCCTATCTTCGACTTTAATTGGGACCTAGACTTCGACAACATGGGTCAGATGTTTAAAAGCGTGATATTGTAATGCTGTCGTATCTCGACGATATGCAAATAAGCGGGAATGAGTGTGTGGAAGCGTTTGCGTATAGATTGGTTTGGCTCATGATAGATGACATGCGGGCATGAAAGTCTGAGCATACATTTGAAGAGTCATGTTTCATGAATGACCGGAATCTTTTCCACCCCACAGGCTCGTGACAGACCCCTGAGCAAGCAGGAAGGATAGCATATGTAAGCCGGAAGTGCGATCACGACTGAAAAGACAAAAATCGTCGACCAAGTTTTTTATTTCGAAATTCAATAAAATCACATTTGCCAGCCAATTGTCGTTGAGAAGAGATTATGCAGCAATTGGTCGTGCTCTCTTGGGAGGTGGCCCTGAGCCCTTAAAGATAGCAGAGAAGGTGGCATTGCACAAACGGCTACCTTTGGATATGGGAAAGCCGGCCGACTATCCAGCAAAGAGAACATGACACTTGTCGAAGAGGATGTATTCTATGTTTGCACACCACTAAGGACAGCATATCATGGTGGAAGTCATGTTTTGGTAAGAATTCAGATCTTTTGTTGACTGGACATGCTGACTTCATCTTAAGAATGACTGAAGCCTTGTCAGGCTATATCAGAGTATACTATAAAGATCTGGAGCGAAGGTGTTGGAGATATGGAAATGGGGGGTGGAGAAAATTCCTCAAGTAGGTCCTCCCGCTGCCGAGTCTCAATGAAGTCCACGATGAATCCTGACATCCCTTAGCTGATAGATGAACATCGAATTCACGGGTGAGTTCCCTCGCCCAAACAGCCTGCTTATCGGGCGAATATGGTCTTTATTCTGCCGTGAAGCCTTGTATTGAACATGGATAAAGAGATATGTCCAGATTAACATTTCATGACAGGGGCCTGGAATCAATCTTGCAAGATGAGCCCCTTCATCTATACCAAATGTGCTTTCAGGCCAGTGCGTCATAAGTGTCTGGATGAATGTAAATGCTATCGGCCCGCCATTGACACATACTGCTGGTTATCAGGAGTCCACCCTCTCAAGCAATCTGCTTCGTACAAGCAACCTCTACCTCCCGTAAACGAAGATATCATGAGCTGGAATAACGATGACCCTGGCCAAGGCAATATGCAGCGAGCTCTCCTGCTACAAGAGTCGCGCTTTCATCAAGAGCAGGCCGACCACTTTCAAGTAAGACTTGAGGAGCTTCAAGGGCTGATCGAGGGCCTAGAGGCAGAATATCGAGCTCTGCAAGATACTGTTGTAGACTTGGAGATCAGGAATAGCCAGCTCATGCGAGCGGTAAGCTATGGTCCCCCTAGTAACAAGGCATTTTCTAAATAACTGTCATCAATAGCTCGATGGATTACAGGTAACGAACATCAACCTTGATCAGACCGCCCTGAGACATCAAGGCGTAAATGAAGCTCTACACACGCCACAGCAGCGTCGGGTGACGACCTTGCGTTCGGTAAGCAAAAGCCTCCATTATTAGCTCTCAATATGCTAAGTGCTTTGCACCTGAAGCATCGAGATTTGGAGCAGGAGATTGGGGGACATCGCGCCCGGATAAGCACCATCCAGAACGATATTAGGTGGCTGAAGGCACAGCAAACCCAGTCACGGCGATACGTAAGTTTTCATTGCTCTCGCACATCCGCAGATCAGAAGATTCTGATTGCGTTACAGATGAAACAGCACCAGCTCCAGTTCGACGCTATTATGCACCGACTGGCCCCTCCGCCAGGTGGACTATGGTTACTGAGCCAGCCGTTAGTCCTAGGAGCACTCGGCCCCGGAGCATCCGGCTCTCAAGAGAACGGGGCCAATGGGGCTAATTAGGGTTGGTTTGGGGACCATGAAGGAAGTTGGAAGAGAAGATCTTGTAAGCTCTCCGAACCGTTGCAAAGGGAGAGAGTGTGTGTCGCAGGTTCCCATGTGACCATTCGTGTAGTACATTGATATCACCTTCATAGCCAGGCCGTGCGCTTATACTCGACGCTGGCGATGCTGATGGATCCGGTCGTGGGTGAATATATTCCATACTTATGCTCTCGTGTCCATCAACATATTTTTTACTTCAGTCTTAGCCCAGCCTCTTCACAAGTAGGTAGTAGTTTCGTCGCGATATAAGAGTCTTTCGAAAATCGGTTGTCTATATGCCACCAAGTGAGGTAGTCGCAGCGTAATATTCCTTTTTTATTGGTCCCGTATGCTTTGAACGCTGGAACGCTTCAACATCGATCGAGATTGAATTGGGTCGAGACCTCCCACCTCTGCCCTCCGCTGACATATCCACCGCCTAGTCTGTTCTTAACAAGACTCGTAACTCTTTCTCCTAAACTCAAAAGCCCTTCTTCTGTGCCCCGGACCCGGAGTTGGAGGTTCGCCATACAAAGCCCGTAATGTACTTGCCAGAATTTGGCTTCCTCGATAGCTGTCACCGATGGGTCGGACTCGATATCTCGGATAACTTCGGATACGCCAGTACCATTATACGACATCAAGAGCATGAAGCCTAGGGTTTTCACAAGCCGGAAGCCGAGAATGCACATTGAGATAGCGATGGTACCAGAAAGGGCGCGATCAATCCAAAGGTAAATTTTGATAGAAAGTAGTGGGAGAAGTAGTAGCAGAAGGGAACATGATATTGTAAGGAAATGAGAAGGGTTGCCGAGAATTGAGGGAAGGTTTTCGATGTATGCGAAACGCATGGCCTTTCCAATGCGGGCATGATTGCCAAGAAGGAATGCCGAGATGACGGTAGAGAGAATAGCAGTCAGAGCCGCGGCATCAACTTCGCCGAGTGAGACACGTTCATGGGGATGGGCGTAATGTGGCTCATGGCCGCCCATACCTTCAAGAACGTGCTGCAGGTTGTGGGATATCAGATCCATCCCCATGAAAAGCAAGAGCACCGACATGGCGAAGCCAGCGAGTACCTCTGCCCGTTCCAAGCCGAAAGGGTGCCGTATTGAAGATCTTTTCCAGACCTCGAAATTGCCGAGGATGTCGACCACAACGCACAGCATAGCGCCCAGGGAGTCGAAGAGTATAAGGTGGGAGAGCGCTGTCATGGCCAACGAGCCTTCTGAATACCAGAGTGTAATGGCTGCCACCGCCATGTGAAATATACTCCATCCCATTCGCACTCGCTGATTGGGGGTCATGCTTCGGGTGCATTCTTTGAGCGTAGGAACGGGTAGCGAGTTGGGAAGAGCAAGAGGTGCTCTTGGAGCAGGCTCAAGGAAGATCTGGTGGGAGACACTGCTGTGCTTGTATTTGTGACCTCGTCTTTGGCCAACGCTCTGCAATCATGTCAGCAGTCATGGCACATCGATGTGTGTCAAAGGAGGGACTTACGGATTTAGCAACTGGAGAAGTCGACAATGATGTAGGCTGGAACTTGAATACCCCCTTTGCGTTCTCCGTCATGACACTTCCTCCACTCCCCGCACTATCCAACGACACTGGACTGTACTGAGACGACGTATTCGTGTCGGTAGGACTCAGCGGGTTGGAGGAGGCCGATGGCGGTGGGAAAGCAGGGGCAGCCCCATATCTTCCAATTGGAAAATTTTCGTCCATGGGAGACAAAGAATTGGGGTCGAAGGCCAACTTGGCTGGGGAATTCAGGTATCCATCGAGGTTCATTCCACTGCCCTCGTGCAGTTCGTCCTCAGGGGGTGGAGTAGGGGTTCGAGGCGGCGCCGGGATCGGCAGATTAGACGCCATGGCTTTCTGTTGTGAGAAGATCTTGCGGAGCTACATGCTCTGGAGGCGAATAAGGTCCTCTAATCAACAGAGTTTCACAGAGTCCTAGACATTATCGTAGAATAATATTCATACAAGCACCATCGCGGCCTCGTGCATATTCCTCCGTGCCAGGAGCTGATTGTTTTGGCTTTCGACTCCTCGGCCCGAACTACCGAGACGAAGCTAGCCTAGTCCGGCAATACATCTTCGAATGGAATTTCAGTTCAGTACTGAGTAGCTTGAGACATGCGACTTCATTATCATGTCGCGGCTTGCAATCCCAGCTCGATAGTGACGATTTTCATGAAGCTGTCATCGCTTGCTTGAATCGATGGGCCATAGGCTTTCCGCCATGAAAAAAATTGGGGCAGAGGCGTGACGGAGGCTCGAAGAACCCTCTGCTTGGGCTTGCCAACCTCGATGCACAGACGACAACCATGGTCAATGCGAACGGCATAATGGAGAATGGATATAGCAGTGGGAATAGCGCGTCCAGTGCAGACCTCAAACATGGTTCCGAAGAGCCTTCCAAGCCGGCCAGCGGAAAGGCAGGAGGGGCAATGGCAGCCATCATGCAGCAAGCCAAGACTCGGAAAAGAAAGGGCTCTTTACGAAAGACCGCTCTTCTAGGTACTGGCAAAGTCACAACACCTGTGATACATAATACTCCACCATCTCCTGCATCCCCTGTTCGATCTAGCCGCGCTCCGTACGAAAGCTCCTCTCCCATGAGCAGCAGTGAGAATCTTATGTTCAAACTTACCTCTCGAGTTCCTGTGCCGGGCTCGCCGTCGACTACAGACGATGATGATCCTTTGGTGCTGCCTTCGCAGTCGCCCATAGCCCAATCGCCTGGAACTTCATTCTCCAAGAGCTCGACTCCTACGGATGCTTACTTTCCTCCAATATCCCCACGCCATCTCCGTCCGCCTCTTAGTAGACCCTCGAAGTCCACCTCGCGCTCGCCACTAGCCTCCTTACCACCCTCCTTCCCTCTCCCGACACCGTCCGAGCACTCCTATGCGGAGACCGCCTACTGGGGCTGGTTCATCCTCTTCGTGACATGGATTGTCTTTGTGGTGGGCATGGGCTCGTGCTTCGAAGTCTGGAGCTGGGCGTGGGATGTTGGAGAGACACCGTATGCGCCGCCGGAACTCGAGGACGACCCGACTTTACCAATTGTGGGATACTACCCCTGCCTAATCATCCTGACGGGTGTCATGGCTTGGGTTTGGGTTGTAGTAGCATGGGTAGGCATGAAATATTTCAAACATGCGAAGATGGGTGGCGATGAAGGCTAGAGCCTCGTGGAAACTGGTTCACGGTAGGAACAAGATACATCGCCCCCAGCGTAGAGTTGAGACTTTTCCTTGTTGAAACTCTTACGCCCGTCATACGTGCTCGTATCAAGCACAGTCAGCATATTGCAATCACATCATCACTTATCAATTCTTTCCGGTAATGTGCTTCGATGGCATGCATCGAGGGCACTATCCATCTGATTGCGAAAGAGTTCTCTACAGGCAGTATCCTTCTCTAAAACATGTACATCATGGCTGCAGTACAGGATTTGTCGTGATTTTGCAATTATGTTGCTGAAGCTAACCTCTGTCTACTTGAAGTATGGTCTCTTGGATTTGCGAACTTTCAAAGCGCCGCATGCGTACCTTCGCCCGAACAAAGCCGCTACATTGGGTTTCTAGGGTGGCTTACAAACAGTTCTGCAAAAGATCCCCACTATATATTTGGTCAATCTCTGTATTCATCTACGCCGCATTGACCTATGCAGAACTAATCGCGCCAGTAACAACCACGAGGTATCCTCGCCACTCGAGTGAGTCTTGGGAAACAGTTGAACCCAATTTGACCACTGAAAAGAGAGCAACCGAGCCTTCAGGCCTCTAACTATAGACATGACTTGGTCTTGCTGCAAGTGCAGCACCCAAAACTCAAATGCGGTCGTCTGGTGTGGTGGGTGCAAGCATTATACCATAAATTGCACGGACTGCTTTACCTACGCTCGCGGCGGTTTTGAGACCCTAGAGGAACCTCCTGGACCAGGCTGGAGCAGGATACATGAAAGAAAGACGTGGAGAGGGCGAGAATAGGCATCATCATGATTGTTCGTCAAGATCTTGCAGATAGATATATTATTTCTGATATCTATCCTTGGAGACGGCGGACCTGGCATTACCATTATTCTTAAAAGAGACGATCGATCTTCCTCGCCTCCAAATCAGCTATCTTGGATTACGGATCACTGATACCTGGGTAAGCTCAGCTATACCACCAAGATCGGGAGTAGCGCAGACATTGACATTCGGTACAAGCAGGGCTCACAGTTCAGAACTGGATTCCCATTTTTGGTAGCCATTACCTATACGCTGGACTGCTGAGATCATTGCAACGCATAAGGTTCCTCCTAAGAATGGCACAGTCTCGAAATGTCACGCGGGGCACATCCATCCTGCAGTCCTTCCATATTTGTCACTTCAACTGGAGTGGAGTGCAGAATCGTCCGAAGGCTTTGCCCGGAGCATGTTCCTTTGCGAAAACGTAAACGCACGTCAAGACTAGTCGCAATAATGTACGACCATGATCCCCATCATCTCCAGTAAGAATGTACTTTTCATCCTCGCCTACAACAGCATCACGCGGAACACCCACTCTTTGTAGTGCGCCGCCTTCCGCATCGGGATCTCTCTTTATGTTCCGTCATTAAGGGTTTTTTCCAGCGGCTCTCTGGATTCGTGCAACACAGGTGTTTGGGGATCAAAGGGTCATGCGGGCAGCCTTCGCCAGACGCCGAAGGACGTGAGAGGGCTAAATTTTGAGGTATGTAGGCCAGATTACTTAGCCCTCAGCGTCATCCGAACACGGCGTCGGTGGCGTAAGAGGCTCTTTGTGCCGCCTTTTGATGGTCAGCATGTGTACAATAGACGCTGGATACTTGGACCTTACAAATGGTGCCACCAGGAAAGAAGGATAGTCTTGTTTATCCAAGCACAACCCACATGTTGATGATTTAAGAGTGCGCCTCGCACTTTTGCGTGGTATCTACCCAGATGATTTGTTGTCCGTCTTCCTGTGGGTCATGACTTGTTGCAGACCATACACATGAGCATGTCACTATGGTGTTGCGCTATGTCGTTTGATAAAAGCTGTCCAGCTTGGATGCGACTTCGCAGCGGCGTCTCTAGGTCAGGTTGAGCAGGTTCCACATCCCCTGCTAATCACAAATGCTATATATATGCAGTATTATACCAACTCGTTGGTATCACGGTCGTGGGATCCGGAAAAGTGCTGAAGCCTGCGCTATATCAACAGTCCGATATACTCCTGTGTCTTCGACATGAGGGAGAGCCCGCCATCGTTGAACTCATCACACTCACACAGAATCTTCTGTATCTGCGGAAGAAGAACTCATCCACCGACTCATATATCTGATCCGACTTTGATCATTGATCCGACCCTCAGTTCTGCGTGCTATACTCTACTAATTGACAATGTTTCCACGCTGGTCAAGCTATGGTCGTGGAAATATGATTGAGCGCTTGGGCCCTTGGGTGGTAGCTCGTTAATTTCCCAAACCACGTGAGAATCCAGCGCTGTTCCGGCCTTGCGGGACACAGCGCCTGGAGAATACACGAAAGCGTCAACATTGATACTTGATTGATAGCCGACACTATACCTGCAAATTCAGCTAGGCCGCCAACAGTCCTGATTACCGACAGTGTCTCGAGTGCGTTTAATTAGACTCGAAAAACGTGATCTGGCTGTTCTCTTAGTAAAGCGCCAGCAGCTGATGGTGTTAGGGTGGACGGATGGCTACCTCACTATCGTCTAAATATCAGCCTTGGCCTCCTTTTCCAACTCATCTAAGAATCTTTGAGCCTCGACCTCATTATCCGCAGCCGTAGTACCGAAAGAAGCAGTGGCAAGGTTGGCATGAGTTCCATGTTTCTTGCGCATGTCTGTGCTACTTATTTTTTCTTCTTCTGTTCATCACTCTTTGGTTACCTACGCGAGCAGTGGCGAAGATACTCTGAGGGTTAAGGCAAGATGAGATGCTTGTGTCGTGCCTGCTTCTTGAGCTGACAAGCTGAGTTCGACGAAGGGGGCAGGGAGCACCTCCTAACAACCTCCCCTTGCTTTGGGATCCCAAAATTGAGGGAAATCTCTACGCAATGAAGGTGCCAACAATTGTGTTGGAAATTTTAGCTCGTGCACGAAAGGCTATGGGATGTAATCAGAATAAGCCATGTCCTTATAGCGCCCTTCCCCCACTGTCCAAGAGTACTTCTGCTTCGTGTATATTCTGCTTTGTACCATACTGACCTGCCGGATGCTTCAGAAAGGGGTGGGAGTGGATTACTGACGAAACGTGGCTGGAAGGTGCGTGAAATTGAGAGGGATCGTATTGGCCTCAAGGAAGTAGCGACCACCCTTTCCGTGAGACTGGAGTCCCAGCCCCAGAATTAGGGTGGGCGGCGCCTGGTCGAGTATAATGGTAAGGAAAGAGAGTCGCGCTCCACAGTCATTCGAGGGACGAAGATCGCCTTTCTTGACCCGATGAGGAGCCATTGCCAGATTCGCCATATTGCTCAGTATGCGGGGGATGTCGAACTTTTCGAGCCGGTCGAGCATCTTGTAGCTGACGTTGAGAGTGGTATTCCTATTGCAACAACCCTTGTAGCGACGATAGATCGTGCAGACAAGGCACCAGTAGGCAGTCAGGGTCGTAAAGGAGACGTTCCGAAGTTGGGCAAATCCCAACTCAACGCAATCCAAGATATTGAGGAACCCAGCCTGCTCGGCGTATGCCTTGTCCCCGAGCATTGCCCTGATGTCATCCCGCATTCTCGACGTCAGTGGTCAGATGATAGCTAACATCTGGTCCGAGTTCTCTTTGCCCAGTTCCGAGTTAGGACGGCGAGTAGCAACTCCGGCACGGGCTGCAGCTCGCGACGAACTTGAACAGGAATTTGATCTACCTCCGTGTGATGGGCCTTGAGCACGCGCGCTAACTGTACCATGGCGTGGACCGCGCAGTCGAGGGTATCCCATTTGGGTCCCTTCTCCATGCCTCTTTCTCGCGTCCCAATGCTGGGACATTGCTAAAGGCAAACAACGCTATAAATGGAAAGAAAGAAAAGCTCGCAATGTCCTCCTGGAGAACGCTCCTATAATCAAGCTCCCGCATCAGCAGAAGGCCCTGCCGCGTTCGGTAAAGCGATTGCTATTGTCGAAGAACCAACAACTCCATGAAGGTGTTCTGTATAGAATATTGAGGTGGCTTGATAGGAAAGCAGTGTACAGAAAGTCGTATGCAGCTTGCCGACCTATTGACCAGGTCTGCCTGTAGCTGTACACTGTACTTTCAGCTCCGCCTTTACCTTCGCCTCAACGAGCTCTCTTTCGCTCTTCTTCGAAAGTCGTTCCTACATCGTTCTAAGCTGGCTTCTTGGCCATTTGCAGAGGCCCGGTCGTATTCGCTGCTTTGTACTACGCAGCATGATGGATTGAGGGCTGCTGGATGAACGGCCAGCAATATAAGCAGTATACCAATAGCCGTCACAGTTACGCCGGCTTGTGAATATGGTGTGTATCCATCCAGCTCGTCGAACGAAATATCACTCCATGAGCGTGTCGCTGCATCGCGGACTAATCGTAACCATGTCGTCCGGAATTTCCGCCGATAATCCTCTACCTTAGAAAAATGCAGTTGTAGAGAGATGTACTTCGAAAACGCGACATTGGGGGCTAATTGTGACTATGTCGTCCGATGCTTTGTTAAGCTATTGATTATGTTTCGCTTTAGATGACTTGCGTCGTCACAGAAGGATGTAAAAAAGTGCTTCGAGAATACGATATCCAGGATTAATCGTGACTAAATCGTTCGAAACTTCGTTCAAATACTGATAATGCTTGGTTGTAAAGCATCTGCCTCTTCGTAAGGGAATGAGGAGGAGGTAAATAATATTAATGTTCGATAATGCATGCTGCGCTCTCAAGCCCCTTCTAACACCGTTCTAAAAATGATCTGGATTATGAAGTTGAGTAGTGTCACCCGTTCGCGACAGGTCTCGTGGTGTCGATAATGTTGTCCTGAACGTGATAGATAATAAGCGATTACGAAGTACTCCCAAACCATCCAATTGTGTGGCAGCTTGGCCTTTGTGGCCTGGAGGGCCTTGGGAGTCATTGCCTCAAAGTCTCTTGCATCAATGTTCATCACAACCTCTTCCAAAGTGGCGAGCACTCCTAGAATCCGTGCCCTCTTCACGAGGTGAGAATCGTGGATACCGCAACATAGATTACGTCAATCGTTGTGGTTTGTCTTGCCATACGACGGACGGGTCAAGCTTTCGCACCAGTGAAAAGCGAATGTGGCCAAGCGAGCAACCGTGGCTTCGTACAACTCGGGGTTTGCTGGCTCGAGATCTGCCGAGTGTCCGAATTGACTTTCGCGCGCAGTCAAACATGTCAGCGATGGATCAAGAAACATTGTCTGGAATGATGTAGACACACGCCACCAATACTCGATAGCCTTCTCACAAGCATGTTGGGCTGTATGGCAAGATACCCATGGGTCGTAACGCCCCTCCTCCAATATCTGCTCGACAAGGTTCTGTTTCGAGGTATCCCGTGGTGGTATCTCAATAAGCTGATAGCAAAAAGAATCTTTCTTCGGGCTTTTGATGAGAGGATCCCCAGTACGAATTTGCTCTTATCAGTCTGAGTAGTAGGATACTGTGCAATGGTCATGGGAGCGCCATGGTACCGTCTCAGAGATCCTATCAGTCTGTTGGTTATGCCGTCGACAAGGCTGATTGTCGTGCTAAACACATTATGGTGTATAGGAATAAAGCCTTTTTCAGGCTTTTGGCGCGAGTTTTCCATTTCTTAGACTCCATATGGCTCCAGCTAGCAGTGTGATCGCCATGGTCTCCAAGCAGCCAGGTGACATTCTCAAAGCCCATGGTGTAAGTAAGGTAATCGCCTGCCGTAAAGAGTCTCGTATGCTTTCGCAGCTACACTTGGTGTTCTCGACGATCTTCCTTGAGAATGGGGGATCATATAAGCCGCTACCTGTTCTTTGGGATCACTGGACCAGCGGTGCAGAATGGGACTCCTTTTTTCCTTGATTAGCAGCGGTTCTTCGCCTTTGCTTTGGGGCTCAATTCGTATACGCATTGCCTTCTGGTACGGGTTTTTGTTCTTCTTCCAGTGATCGTGCGCCCTATTATCTTTTACTTGCATCTTGGTCGACGATTCCTCATGCCTGCTACAAAGGAGAACACCTGGGATTGCGTCGGCGGTCAGCGAGGCGACAGGCAGAGGGGATGAGGAAGTGAAAACGGCAACAGAAGCTATTGAGCTGCCCAGTTTGATTAAACTGCGAGAGAAAGAATTTGATCAAAGTTGGCATGGAGAAGGAAGATCCTACCAGAGTACAGGGACGTAACCAAAAGAAGAAGGTTACAACGCTTGCAATCAGGCAGGATTTGAGATATTTCGTACTCTGACTGCGAGTCTAGAGATCGTCGAGGCTGGAGAACACAGTCCACACGTTAATGTGTAGACCTCCCGGAATCGCGCTCGCGATAGACGAGACGAAGAGCTAGAGAAATAAAGACGTGAAAAAGGCAAGAGAAGCCACTGAGCTGCTATACGTGATTCAACTGCGAAAGAATAATTTGGTCGAAGCTGGGTACGAAGAAAGAAATATCTGTCAAGGCACAGGGACATAGACATTGAACGAGAAAGTTAACACCTTATCGCACAGAAATGAGGGATTAGGTGACCCATCACGAGAAGAAACGGGGCAATAAAGCACGCCTCTTCTGCTCGCTCACACTGATAGTTGGGCACACGTCCTGTGACACTCCAATTGCTTGGGTTGAAGCCTTGTGATATGCTCTCCGATCATGTTATCGACTTTAGACCGCAAACAGGCAGCGTCCGCCCTATGCACCATGTTAGGCCGTATATAGTACTCGAACATAAAGTTTTGCTGGGTCGTTGGCATCAAATACCACTCAGCTCGGCGTTCTCTCCCTCACCAGCAAGTCCAAAGGTGTATCGCATGTCAGAGGTGATCGTCTTCTTCATATAATAAACAACCTTCTTTCGGGCGCGTATCCAGGTTCCGCGCGTACGCTCTCTGGCTTAATCATTTCCTCACAGTCCTATTTGAGGATTCGGGCTCTCTCTGCGTCTGTTACCCGATGAAACGGCTTCAGATGTTCAGATCCGCCAGGGATTTCCTATTAGGTTTTGACAACGTTGCTATTTCAAATTTGAACGTGCGTGTCCTCGATGAATTTGTCGAGTAGGGGACCTTTGGGTTTACGATGAAATTGAACCCACCATGTCGCAGATTTGTACACATCGCCATATCTCCATTTGAAGTAGTCCCTGATCTCTCTTCCGAATCTCATGCATTTTTGGTCGTACTCATAGTCCTAGGTACGACAATAACTCGACGCGTTAGAGTCTTGATCGAATATATTCCCGAATCTTTCTTTCTCTCGAGCTACAGGACATTCGTACAGGCCGTATAGTGCCCGTTGTATTG
>JAABUW010007645.1_pt1 | contig 12934 bp, 16 predicted proteins | sample 5560081 | NCBI WGS metagenome assembly JAABUW01 (sample SAMN10711882, study PRJNA513363) | rock metagenome | isolation source: Antarctica rocks | place: Antarctica: Victoria Land, Knobhead sud
TGGTAACCTCCGGGATATCCCTGCAGCATGTCAACATGTACACATTACATAGTCTCATGTTATACCTTTGCTGATTTGTATATGGAGGTACACCCTCAATGCACTTCTTTTGCCAATTTGTGTGGTCAGATGATATCCCAATGGCTTCTTGGGACTGGACTCAAGATGTGCATTTATGTCCCTATGTCAATCTGAATCAGCCTGTGCCAATGTTTGCACCAACTTGCCTGAGTCACTATTTTGAGATGCGTAGCGTGAGTCTGGTGCCTGTGTGCCACACTGCTCAATGCTGAGCTTTGGCAGCTGAACATGATGCTGAAGACAGCTCAGCTTACCTGCAGCATGTGCAGCGTCTGATTGAGCTGCTCTTCCAGGTCATGATTGTGAGCCTGAACTTGGCGTCGATGATTGTCAGTGGCATCCACTTCATGCTGCAGCTCAGCAATGCGTAGCTTCTTCTTCGCCAGCTCTGCTCTGAGGTGGTTGACTTGATCAGGCGCTCCTGGGGGGTTTGCATATTGCATACTGGGCTGATTGTTGTGGTACTGCTGCCAGGCCAGAGACTGCTGGTCAGTGGAGTCTGCTTGGGAGCTGTTGTCTGGGCTGGTGTCATACGGGCTTGGGTGCAAAGCGAAAGATGCATCACTTGGTGATTGTTGTGCGGCAGGGTTTTGGCTGTGCGCTGAGCTGAAGTGTTGAAGAACTCTGAACGAGGGTGCATATGCTGTATGGCTGGAGTGCTCTGAGCCTGAAGCAGATGCTGCCTCTGCGAGAGGAACCTACAGCAAATGGGTAGGGTTTGATGCAATGCATGCTGACCTGATTATGCACTTAGGCGGGTATTGTCCTACCCAGTACTGCAAAGCAAGTCAATGTATGTTGTCTGGCCATGCTTGCAAGCATTGATTCAGGAAGGATCGATCGCTCCACAAACGCGCATGCCATAAATTTGCTTGTGAACAGCGCATATGTAAGATAGGAGAACCATGTATGGGTCTTGCACTGATTGCTATAGCAGCTCATGCTGAAAGAAGGTTTGACACACCTGTGGCTCATGTTGCTGCCAGATGTTGCCAGCGAGAGCAGGACTAATCTGAGGTGCAGTTGACACAACATATGCCCCCTGCAGCACAAGAGCTGTACATCATGTAATTCGATTTCACGTCAAAATCTACATGTGTGATGATCACATGCAAGAGGAAGCTGTGACTTGATCAGGCATTTTACCATAGCGTAAGGGTGTTCTGATTCTGCTCTGAGTGCTGAAGACCCAGTGTTGCCTGCAAGCATAACCAACTTGGCATCCAGCAGCAAGAATTGCAATTTGTGTCCAAATCGAGGCTTCTCTGCAGCCAGTATGCCCAGAGACTGACGTGCAGCATAACAGGGAGTCCTGAAGTTGCACCGCTTCACTTACCACGGGTGCCTGACATAGCAGGAAAAGAACTTGTGTACATCACGCGCTGACGCTTCCAACCGGCCGAACACCACACTTCTGCAGATTTTGAATCGAGTAGCAATCACCGGTTTCAGGGCGCGGCTAGGACGACTGCGCTTTTGCCCGATCGTTGCACTCAGTTTGGGGTTCTGTTGTACTCACGTTAGAATCTGCTTCGTCACCTACTGGTTCAACAACATGATACACACGACCATTCGCGCGAATCTCGGTGACGCGCGCATGAATAGCTACCTTGTCCTGCCTCTACCTTTTGGGCTAGACGGGGAATAGCTACACAGCGGTGACACTGCACGGAGACGCGAAGCGTGCAGTGGAGCGGGCTACATGGGTGCAGGCAAAACGGTTGCCGCAACAACGCTTCTTCAAAAATCCGTGTCTGACCGCCCTTCTGTAAAGCCTTCCGTCAACAGCTTGGTTGGCGTCCCGTTGAGCAAATCTTTTGTAGTGACGACCACCTTAGAATTCAGTCTGTACACCGTCCACTTTCTGCCTTGGCAAAGTCGTGACAGCTTGTTCCGTCCCCCACTTTTTGCCAGCGGTCGTTGATTTGTCAGCAAGGGCTGCGCACAGTGTGGAATTACACGTCGTGAAAACGTTCACCGAAGCAAGCAAGAGTACGCAACACCATAATCCTGCTGCATTTACCCACAACTTACAGAATGAGAGCTGGAGTGGACACGTATGTATGCAGACAATTATCAGTCTAGATGGCTTCACAGCAACTGAAAAGTTTCCTCAGTAGTGTCAATTTTGGATACTTGGACTATGCAGATGCCATCTATGAAGGTGAATTCACTTGTCAGGCAGAGCTCGGAGCTGCTGACCATACAGACCTTCAGGCTTTGGGCATTCCCAAGGGTGCGGCTGAACTGATCATTGCAGCAGCTAGAGGCGCAGGTGACTCCTTCGTTGCCTTGCTCTTCCACTACCAGCCTTTAGTTGTATGCACTGCATGTCAACACTGTGATCTTGGCTTGTCGTGAGGCCATGACAGCAAACATTATGCTGTGAATGCTTCAAGCTTACACCGTCTTTGCATAAGGTCTGAAGCCAATGTAGTTTGGGAATGGCTCGCACAGCTTGTCTGCAATCCTGCATGGTATCTGAGCAGTCTCAATGCAGACTGTCAGCCTCTTGTGTGACTCTGAGGGGATCTCTGCTGACTGCTGTGCATACCCAGCTTGCCTGCATCTTGACCTTGCTTCTGAAAAAAGTCAATGCAGCTTCTCAGCCTTCTCTGTGGCTTGAGGGTTTGTTGTTGATCTCACAGCATATCTAGAAGGCATTGTCATGTAGTCGTAGAGCAGGATCAACACAGCCTCTAAGCTTTGTCTGTGGCTTGCGGCATACCCAGCTTGCCTGCATCTTCACAACAATATTGAAGATGTTCAATGCATGTTCTCAGCCTTTTTTGTGGCTTGAGGTGTAGCTAATGAATTGGTGCAATTATCTACCTCCCAGAGGCTTTTGACAATTTGGTGTGAGAGTGCACCAGCAGTAACCTCTTGAGGCACTGTCTTTTCCGCAATGGTTTTAGTTGACCAAGTCAAGTTAGTCTAGCCTGCCAATGGCATCAGACAACTGTGGACAGTCATCTGATTGATTTGCTTACACACTTGCATTTGCATGCAAAGCCTTTCATGGCTGGCAGCTTGCCTTGCCAATGCCCTGTTTGGCCCGTCAAGTAGCAATTGTAAGTGCAGTGGAGGCATGCATATCAGTACTGTCTGACTCTCCCTTTGCAAAATGACTGATCTGCAAGTACCATCAGTACAAGCATCCTCTGTTAGCATCCCATTTCACTTGTAGTTTTGCTTGGCTGGTGGGATGTAGCAATTGTTTGATGACAACCTGCTGGTAAGCCAAACTGGTATTCTGTCTGGTGTTATTGCCATTACATGCATGTGAACTCATCGACGAGCATGCCACTTACTGTGCAGCATGTAGGGTTTTGGCATGTAGGTTCTCCTGGACTGTATGTACATACATTCTCTAAGGGTGTATGCACCATAGTGTCTCTCGGGGTCTTACGTTCAAAAGCTTTTTGTAACATTTGAGGGCCACTACCAACATTGTGACTGAGCAGTTGCACATGGCACAGGAGTGGAGCAGCCAATGACAAAGGTCATTCAAGAACTTCGTGATGAGATGCGGCTGCTAAGGTCCGGTAGGTGCAACATGGGATACAGTTCTGTCATGCTCATATGCCTGCAATCCCATCAACTGTTTGACACTTCATTCCGCAACGTTTGATGCAGAATTTGCTGCATCAAATGCAGATGCGAAGAGTATTGCCTTCTCATCAGTTTCAGGGGCCACGGCAAATAAATTACTAGGAGACTTGTATCTGACAGAGATAGACGGCTTTGCGGAAGCTCCTTTTGAAACACCAGCAGGTCAGAGACCATATAGTGAGGAGAAAGGCACTCAGACTTTGCTTGCAACAACATTTGCATTGTATGCTATTGAGCACTGTCTGTGACATTGCAGGTGTGAGTGATATAGATCCATTTGACTTCTCTCAGTTTGTGGATGAGGACGCAGGAATGCCTAGCTTTGTTGAGTACCACCAGAAACAGCTGCAATCATGTGGCGTGCATATGGGCCGAAGTGGGTACCAAGTCCTTAATCTGCATGAAACCCCAATGTACCACATGCAGATAGGCAGCAAAAGGTATAGCGGTGGTGTGGATGGAGGCGTGGTACCCTATGCTGTACGAGCAGCATCAGCTGCAAAGCTACTACGGATAGGATTTGTGCATAAGCAGTCCACTGCAGATAAGGCTACCTTTCGGATGAACAACCCAGATATGTTGCAGGTGAGGAAATGAGCTCAGTTCTTAGCTGTGCTGGTGCCTAACAATGATGAGCTTATATTTGTGCATTGATATGCATCTTGACTCCCATGTGCAGGCTGAAGTGGCTACACCTAGGCAGTACTCATTCGAGGAAGGTCGAGGCCAGGTTGTATGCTGCCTGCTGGCTGCGCATGCAATGTGCCAGCTTCCACTAGATCTGGATCTGACCGATGGCAAGCAGCACCATTTGTTGCGGCTTAGGGGTGATATGCTGCTTGTATATGAAGGATGCACGCCTAAACAGGTGCGCCAGATTTATGTATCCTCCTTGACAAGCTCTCTGCAAACTATCAAGACCAAGCATCACTTGAGTTTCATTTCAGTGCACATATGCTTGGCGTTCAAGCAATATACTTGATGCGCAGCTAATCTTTATGCTATTGCTCACTGCTGTGCTATGTATAATTTGAAAACAGAATCAGACTGAGACCCGCAAATGGGGTATGGTGCATTGGACACTCAGAGTGGACTATCCATTCCCACACAAGAGTGGTGAGACCGTCTCTCCCTTGCAACCTTAGGATCCCTTGCAGCCTTAGGATCCCTTGCAACCTTAGGAAGACAGTGCTGGGTCCAGGTCTAGCTTTATCCAACATATGTTAAAAATACGCTTTGTTGAACATGCATGTTGTGCTGCAGGCATACCATGAAATGGCAGACTTTCTTGATAAGCAAGGCACCATGCTCACAAGCAAGCATATCATATCAGAGCCTCCAGAAGAGTTGGAGGAGGAACTTCGTAGACCCATCAAGAAGCTCAAAGGACTTGTTCAAAATGCAGCAATGACCGAACAAGTCCAATCATTAATATCATCTTGTTCTTCCATGGAAGACCAAGTTTGTACAGCATATGAGATAGCACGACACTGGGCGCCTCCCGTTCCAGCATGTGTGTCAGTCCTGCTTGAGAAATAACCTGGGCAAATAATGCAGACTGACTGTGTACAGAGTGCCTAACACCATTCCTCTTGAGGTGACGAGCTGCCTGTTGCTGCAGGGTACTCAGTTGTGTAGCTTGGGTGGTTGTCATGGACAATTATCCCATGTTTACAGCCCTTTATATTCCCTACAGCACGCACTGCTTGTATCCAAGCCGTATGCCTCTGTTTATAGGCATACTTACTTCTGAAACTTCGCAATGCTGGCTTAACGTAATATACCCTTCACATGGGTATACCCTTCACATGCATTACCCTTCACATGCATTACCCTTCACATGCATTACTCTTCACATGCGCATGCACTACCTTGCACGTCACTCTGAGTTTCGGAGCTGGCTCCATTAAAACCACCATCGGAACCAAGAGCCTTTGTGCCGGTGCAGCTTCAAAGTGTATTTTATTAGATGGAAAGCATCAAGACAATTGTATCCAGATGTTACAGCAATTGACAGCAACTTCTGCGCAATCCGTATCCGCAGCGCCGCGTTCCGTACAAGCGGCGGTGCTACCTGATGACTAAAAACCTCAATGCGGCTACAATAGATTTCGTCCAATTTGCAAGGTGGCTGGTTAGGGATTTATGAGGGAATTTCGCATGCCAAATCACCCGATCACACGCTGCCCGCATGGGTAGAACAGCTGGAGGATTGGTTCAAAAAAAATACCTGCAATGCACAGTGGCTGTCATGGAAAGGACTGCCCTTGCAGCCTTTGCATGGGCTGACTCAGAGCCCGTGCAAGTCTTGTCAACACTGCTTGCATTCTATCCACTTGTCAGTCTGCAAACCCTAGTTACCTTACTTAGGTTTGCACCATAGCAGTGAAAATTGGGCTGCATCAACAGAAGACGCGGCAAGCTGTGCACCAGCCACTGGAAGCCTGCATTTGCCAAGCTCACTCAAGCGAAACTCGAGTCCTTTATCGCTAATATTGCAGTTGCCATGTGTGCAATCGCTTTGTGCAGCTAGCTTGTTAGGTCAAAGTGTTAGTCAACACTTCGTCCATGCGAGTATGGCAAGCGCAAAACAGAGCTCCCGTCGCAGCTGCTAAATTTGTTTCTGCCAGTGCCTTGACAGTGGCAACAATCAAGAAGCAGAATCACGCATAGATGGCAGCAAGGAATACAGGACCCGTAACTCAGCTTAGCTGTGCATAAAGAGCAGAGACTTTCACGTTCCTGGCCGGTTGTGACCAGTTGTGACCAGTCGTGGCCATTGGGCATGTCGGAGAGAGAAGTGATGCTATCGGGGCAACCATACAAGCCCTGGAGCAAAGAGTTGCAAGACGATCGGGACAAAGCTCGCACTCTGATCGAGCGCTACAACGCGAGCATGTCTAGCGACAAACAGCTCAGATCTGGCCTTATCGCTGCATTGTTTGGCAAAATTGACAAAGAGCACCCACCGCATCTCACGGCGCCCTTCTACTGCGATTATGTGAGCCTGCTCTTTGCAACTCAAAAAACTGTCACGCTGCAATACTGCTTTTTATCATGTATTCAACTCAGTGTAGCATCGTCAGGCTACCAGGCTTTCTGTGCGTAAGTAGTATGGTATGCAGGGTTACAACATTTCTGTCGGCAAGGACTTCTATTGGTGAGCTTTGAGCCTGTTCCAAGTTGAGCCACACCCACTGTCGTTAACTATCGTGAGCAACATCAATGACGCCTGACTATGGTGCTTGCTTGCAGCAACTTTCAGTGCGCACTGATAGACGGTAACAGAATTGACATAGGGGACCGTGTGCTGTTTGGTCCCAATGTGCACCTCTACTGCCCTAGCCATCCCTTAGATCCCAGGGAGAGGAATGGCCTTGAGGGACCTGAGATGACTAAACCTATCAAAATAGGCAATGACGTGTGGGTTGGCGGTGGCGCCATCATTCTCCCTGGTGTGACTGTAGGGGATGGTAGCACAGTTGGGGCAGGCAGTATTGTCACACGCGATGTTGAGCCGTACACCGTAGTGGCGGGCAACCCTGCTCGCATAATACGGCGACTGCCAAACACAGGCCCAGCACAGCCTTCAGCTGATTCATCTAAGGAGGGCACATCACCGCAATGACTAATGCACACCCTGTATGACCACCAATATCAATGTGAACAAGGTGACAATCTTGTGTGACAAGCACCAGTGCATTGAGCAGGATTGGGTGGCTCATGACATTCTGTTGTCACACATTGGTGTTGAAAATAGTCAGCTAATTTGACCTGCACTCGAGCAAGTAGTGTCAACAGGCATCGAATATGCTCACTATTTGCTGCATGCCTGCATGCGTATGCCTGAGATCTTCTTATGTCTGTCAGAATGTACAGTGCCGTTATGAGGCGGTCAATTTCAGATTCTTGTGGCACTTCTGTCAAGCTGTGAAGGAGTTGTGAAGCCAGCTTTCGAGATCGGTATGTTTCCTAAATTGTGGTTGCAGCTCGTTGGCTCATGGTTTTGCCTCAGCAATGATGTGTGTCAAGCATGCATGTGCATATGCTGTTCGAGCAGATGTTGCTAATCTGTGCACACATATCTTAGCACATTTTGCCATGGTCTTTTGTTGAGACGATTGCATTAGAATGACAGTGTGTCAAGTATGCGATTATATACTATATTTTCCAGAATAAATGTATGCTATACACCAATAGTATCTAGGCGTGACCTCAGTGCAGCAAGCCAGGCACACACTCTGGGCAATTGAGGGCTGATGCTGACATGATATGCTTAACGCTGACCAATATATATACCTTGTATCTGTAGTACTTCTGGCCTTCGATGCACACAAACGCTAGCAAACACTAAAACCATGATGTTTGTTGATTTGGTGCAAGCTTGAAACTTGAGTCTCATGTGCTGTAACCACAAACTGCACTCGTTGCATCACTAGAAAGGCACAGTGCTGCTAATCTAGCCATACTGCCTCATACACTACAAGCGGTAGGAAAAAGTCAGTACACTGTCAGCAAAGTTGTTGTAGGGTTTCCTACTTCGGTCACAGACCACATGGATCCTTCCGCCGGGACAACTCGATGATCAGAGCCATTCGTCATTCTGTCACAATGTCGTTCTGCATACATTATGTATGATATGCATGGGCAACAACAATAAGAGCCCGTCTGTACTTGCAATGATTGGTTGCACAAGCACCTATCCTCAAGCCCCCTGAGCGGACTTCTCAACACATGTTAATTAAGGCCCTGTAGCATCAACATACTGATTCTTTACACTCCGTTGGTCCCAACAGCAGAGAGCAAAGCAGCGGTGGCATGTCCTCCAAAGGCAAGGCTCTCAGCATGCTGAAGCTTGACATAGCAGCAAAACCTGTCCAGCAGGGCTGATCAACATGCTTGGCTGTTACCGTACTCAGCACAGACATGTGCGTTTTTGGACTGCTTGCAGCAATGTTGTGCACGCCACAATCACTGCAGCAAGAAACAGCAGAGGAAGCAGAGCATCAGCCACAGTGTGCAGGCAATGCCCCAGATAAGACATGAAGGGTCGGCTCACCATCTTCTAAGTCTTTATCTCGGGCGCTTTTCCTCATCTTCCTGGACCTAGCATTGGGGCTGGGTCCAGGGCTTTGACCCACCTCACACCTTGGGGTCTTGGGCCTACGACTACTGAGGCTTCCTTGCCTGCCGTCTACTGTCTCAGTACCATCAAAGTCGTCTGCAGCCTGTTGTGCCTCAGCCTGTGCCTGAATGCATGCCATCAGCAGCCTAACACAAGGCTTCGTGCTGTCACTGCCTGCCTTGATGCAGGGCAGGGCAGGGCAGGGCAGTGACTATGCATGTTGCCTTCTTGTACTTGAGGGGCTACAGAGGTTGTCAACAGTCTGGTGCATATACAGCTTGAGAGGACAATGGAGCACACAAGACAATGACAGCTAGCCGAACCATGGTGATGGACACATTGGCAGATGACGGTGACAATGATGGTGAGCAGGTAGGCAGTGCATCACGGGGCTGTTTGGTTTTTCTTTTTCCTTTTTTCTGGGCTGTGCATGTTTCCTTGATTGCATTTGTAGCCCATGAAGTTTAGCTAGCAAAGCAATGACATTCATGCATGTTGCACCTGTCAATCAACATGACCATGGGAGAGCAGCTGCTTTCTGGTATGATCCACAATCAACTTTTTTTTAATGTTTTGGTTTGATTTTATTTTTTTATCAATGGCAGCGTTTTACACAGAGTCAAACACAGCACTACAGCAGACAGGCTTGCTTAACCTTCCCAGACGCTCAAGATCAACAGCAGGCAAGGGAGTCCAAGTCTCACCATGTCTTCGCCAACAGTCTGCACACTGGCCTGCTCACTGCTGTCGGCATCAGCAGTGTTGCTGAACATCTGCATGGCATGCAAATCCCAGCAGACTGAATGCATTTGCAGGCAGACAGCTTGTGACTGCATGATGATCGGATTCTGGGCTGTTTTGAGACACTGATGGCAAGTACACTTATGTCATTGATGCTGGCATGTCCACCCATGCTTTAAAAGTTTGACGCTGAGCTGCACTGCTTTGTATTGCCTGGCCAAACGCAAATGATGCACGATATGGCACAGCAGCAGTACATGACTTGATACAAGTCCAATGGCTGCGGTGCAAAGACAAGTGTCAGAGGGCACATGCCTGAAAGTCCTTATCATAGGCTGCGCATTGCTGTGGCGCACAAGCCGCTGATTGGGCACCTCCTAAAGCTGCTAGCAGCGCTTGAGGCTCTTGCCCTTCCTGCACTGTCTGAGGCTTTGGGGTGCTCTCATAGTGGACAAAGGCAGCAGCTGCCTTTTGGCCTGCTTGCTGAAAGGCCTCAGTGCTTTGTGAGCCCTGTGCTTCAACACAGCAGATATTGTAGCCAGCAGCACCTATGGCAGCCGTGTGTGCTTATGTATGATGTGTATCGTCTTGCCCTAAAGTCCTGATGAGGTTTGCTGTAAGAAAATGGCTACGACCCAAAGCATTTTGATGCTATCATAGAATGTAATGTCTGAAACTCTGTATGCATAATGCGGCAAAAACGACATGTGACTGCTACAATTTGTAGCGTGACACACAAGGAAAGAATAATTCTTTAGTTATGTAGACTGTTGCTTTGGGAATGCATCTCTGTGACGCATCTTTTCGCTGCCATACCAGACAGATTTTGCACTGCAGTAGATAGGCAGTCTCAAGTAGATGAATATGCAGGATGGGCAACAAGGCCAGCCAGGACTGGCACACAGCCAGATGGTGAGTAACTACATGGCGAGCCAAGTAAGCAAATCAGGTCTGTTGCTGAGCACTGTGACAGGCTGACACATCCAAGTCACCCAAAAATAGTAGCCCACCTGCCATAGGTACAGCTCATCTTGACAGTGAGCCAAAAAGACGCCTCTGGGGTCCAGAGATGTCAGCTGTGGCTGGGGGACAGCTTTGAGCACCAGGTATGTAGGCGCTGCCGAACAGTGCGGCGCCAGCCTGTATAGTCTGCAACCATCCACTGGGCTGTGCCGCCTCTTGTACCAGTTGAGCAACTGCAGCACAACATGACAAGATCACGGCAGTGCAATGCCCGCTTTCTTTAGCAGGTATGCACAGCAGAAGAGGCTGCAGTTCCTGTGCAGGCTCTGTTCTTTGAATATCATTAGGCCATGTTTGGGCCGGTGAGCAGTGGCATCACTCAATACGCAAGAGGCTGTCAGTTCCTTTGGTTTTGAGCAATGGGGAGTCAGCACCATTGTTGCAGCATTCAGCTGCAGGCTCCTGGACACGCTATGCTTGTGACACCGCAGAGTTGCAGTGTAGTTGATGTGCTTATACAATACAGTTCAGCTGAACAAGTTATACAGGGTTGTCAACACTGTAAGATAAAATGTTGTGAGCAGCAGCAGTGACAGGTTTTGCATATGCCTTGCAACATGCAACAATGCACATGAGGCAGGCACTTTTGTGGTGCACATGATTGGTGAGAGATGGCCACACCTGACATATGAAGCCAATGTTGGGGTTTGCCACTCCACGTTTTGCCTTGACATGTTGGAAAACTTCATCATAGGCAAGGTCTGAGCGCCACATGAGGAAAGCTATGAGCAGCGTGGTGCTGCGAGACACGCCTTGGGAGCAGTGAATCAAGACCTTGCCGGGGCCTTGCAACGCTTCCTGCTTGCAAACGCACACAACTGTCTGCAAAATGTCATGCCTGCTGATATGCATACTGTGCACAAAGCCCAATTGCAAATGCCAACTCTTGCATCATGATGACATAGCTGATTTGGCAGGCACTATATTACCAGCTCATTTGCATTCTGCTGGTATGCTGATTGTTGGTGTCTGCATAGTTGTTGACTGCTGGAAGGTTTTCACAACTAGTGTGTCATCTTCAAGGCAGCAATACTGGCACCAACGATAGCTGCTTGAATTTATGCTTTTGAGCTGATTGTTGAGCTATAAGCACTTCAGATGATGATCAGCACAAGGTCCAGTGATACAGTCTTGCTATGGGTCAAGTAATGTTGGTCACCTCAATGAAAGCAAATGTGTCATACAGCACACAGGTGATGTCCTCTCCGGGAGTGTCTGCACAGCAGAGCAGTTTATAAGTGTATGAGCTACCCAAAGTTCAGGGCATTCACAGCTGTGTACACGCAGTAAAAGTAGGAGCTGAGGAGCATGTGCCACCTTGAAGATACAGGATCTGGTATTTCAGCCTGTCCTCGAAGTATGCAGGATAGATAAAGCCTACACAGTTGACTACATGAGTGATGCCGGCAGCTTCTAGGGTGTCCCAGTTCCTCGCAACTGCGTCTGACCCCAGATACAAGCCTGGGTCCACTTCTGAGCACTGCTGCTCGAAAAAAGCGAATTTGTCCCGCCTGGCACGCAGTTCTGTTGGTGGCCCGTCGTCTCGTGGCAGTGCTCGTAGATCTAAGGCTTTGAGTGCCTTAGGCTGATGTCCTACTTTCCTCGGGCTGCTACTGTTGCTGCTTGTTGATGCAGCGATCTGAGTGTTACCAGCGTCGACAGAGTTGTCGTCCAACGCAGCACTCTTCCAAAAAGTTTCTCGGAAGGTGGTAAAGAGTGACCCTTTTGAGAGCAGAGCCATGTGTTTGTCTGCTTGCGAACGCTGAACTGAATATGTCACAAAAGCAATTGGCTCATGACAAACGTCCTTCGTTGCAATACTGATCACACCAAACAAGGCGTGCCCAGGCTGCTTCGCTGTTCGCGCGCTTCTAGTGATTTTGACTAATTAGTCAGACTAATCGAACAGACTGATCGAACAGACTGCTTACACACATTTGCATTTCTGAGGCCTTGAACATTGTTGTGCATCCCCAACTGACACATGAACATCCGTCACCATACCATCAGGGATTGCACACCCAACTCTGCAACCCCAGCTTTTCAGATTCCTGCAAACCTTAGCCAGATTCAAATTTCCAGCCAACCACGGTATAAGCTGTTGGCAAAAGGCTGACGCAGTCAGCAGTCGAAGTCATTAGGAACTAGGGGCTGAACTCTCGCAACTTTTTCTGCACAGGCTGTGCAATGTGCTAGGTGAGCCTCTGCAAGTGGTTGCACTCAAAACAAAGGTGTGCTGACTGATCAGGCTCAACCTCTGTCAGAGGCAAGCTTGTCCAGGCAGCAAGCCTTTGCTACCCCTTGTGTAAACAGCCACTGCTTCCTGCTTGCTGCTTTGCTGAGAAAAGTAAA
>JAABUW010007647.1_pt1 | contig 12931 bp, 16 predicted proteins | sample 5560081 | NCBI WGS metagenome assembly JAABUW01 (sample SAMN10711882, study PRJNA513363) | rock metagenome | isolation source: Antarctica rocks | place: Antarctica: Victoria Land, Knobhead sud
CTAGCACAGTCTCTGAACATTACATAAATAGAAGCTTTTGTATCAATCTTCTTCTGTATTCTTAATATTCAGTTATAGCTATCTTTAAAGATCAAGCACTATCAACTCTGATCTTCATTGATTGTATCATCTAGGCATGATTCTGACATTTTGTGATTCTCAAGCAATCAACGAAGATTCTTTATCATTGATTCTATTAATCGATTTGAACTGATGCTACTGACTGAGCGATAAATTCTCTAGCAATCACATGATCATATGTTCTCGTTGATTCTATTGATTTCTTGATGTTGTTCTGTCTTTCGATGTCATTAATCATCAGGTACACAAATTTCTTTATACTTATTTCGTTGTCAGCTGAGTGAATTTGAATGAATATAGAAATCAGTATCATGTGATTAATGAATTCTTAAAGTAATGTTGAAATCGTGTCTAGAAACTAATCAGAATGCATGCGTGACTAGAATGTTTGATCTATAAAGATAGCTATAACTAAGACTTTAAAAATACAGAAGAAAGAAGATACAAAAGGCAAGAAGAACACGCTCTATATAGTAGTTACTTAGATCGACGCTAGTCTCAAAGAAAACGTGTTGAAACACAAGAAAGATGTTGATTCAAAAGATGTTTGTGACACAAAGAAATGTGTTTGTCATAGAAATCTGTTAATCACTCGTAACACAAAGAAGTGTGTTTATCATAGAAGACAATAGAAGCTGATTAGAAGATGCTAGAAAAGGAAAAAGATGCTGAGTCGTATCTGAGTCAAACCTAAACCAGATTTAGGTCAGATCTTGACTAGATTATTGACTAGTTCTAATCAATTCTAATACATTCATAACAAGAATATGTCTTCTGCTGAATGCAACTACAAGATATATGATAAAGAACTTCTGATCATCATTTGAGCATTTGAACATTGACGACTCGAACTGAAGCTAACTGATATTTCTATCAAGATGTTCATCGATCATCAAGCGCTCATCTCATTGATGAAAGATAAAGAGCTGAGCAGACATCAAATGCGTTGAGTTCAGAAGCTCACTGATTTCAACTTCAGAATAATGTATCAATCTGACAAACAGAACATCAAGATCGATGCATTAACTCGTTGAGCTGACGTCATGCTCAGAGATTCAGAAGATGAGTGCATTCGCTATCAATGAATCACTATTTTGACTTTGAATTGAATGAAAATTGCTGATTTAAAGAAGAACATCAGTGAATCAATCTATAAACAGATTCTTGAGATTAATGAGATCAATGAGAATTGTACGCTACTTCGCGAAGCAATAGCAAGAGATGAGACACAATATGAAGATATCAAATTAAAGAATTGTCGAACTCAGAATGAAATCTTGTATCATGATAGTCAGCTATGAATTTTGTTCAACGAGCTTCTACAAATGAATCTGATTCGTGAGATGCATGATCAATCATCAGTTGATCATTCTGATATTCTTAGAACTGTGAAAGTCATAAAGCGAAACTACTATTGATCATTCATGCGAAAAACGATAGATCGATATATTCAAAACTGTTATATCTGTCAACGTTCAAAAACATCTAGAAATAAATCAAATGACTTGCTTCAATCTTTATTGATATCTAAACAGCGATGATAAGACATAGCAATGAACTTCATTTTTAATCTATTTGATTCAAGCAAGTACAACGTTATTCTGATGATCATCTGCAGATTGTCAAAAGAAAGACATTATATTTCTTGCATCATTGATGATGAAAATATCACTGTCGAAAAGACAGCTGAAATGCTGATTCAATGAGTATATTGAACTCATGATTTACCAAGCTTCATAGTATCTGATCGAGATTCGCAATTCATCTTTATACTATGAAAGTTTCTTTGCAAATGACTGAACATTTCTCTTCAATTGTTCATCATTTATCATTTTCAGATCAACGATCAAAGTGAACAAGTCAATCAGAATATCAAGCGATATCTTTGATTCTTCTGTTCATATATGCAGAACGACTGATTCAAGTGATTATTAATGATCGAGTTTGTCAACAATAACATTTTGTTCTCAGTCATCTTCTTGATTCTCTTCTTCATGAACAAGAACTTTTATTCTCATATGAGCTTTGACTCTGACATCATCGAGTATGAAAGCATTCGTGAACGCTTACAGATCAATCGAGTCAAGAATATATCTGAACAAATGAACAAGACATTGATCTTCGCTCATGAAGCTTTGATCAAAACATGAAAACAAATGATGAATCAAGCTAATAAGCATAGAAAGAAGATTAATTACAAGATTGAATCAAAGATATTTCTGAATGAATGAAACATCATTACAGCGAGACTCTTCAAAAAATTGAATGACAAGATGCTCAATTCTTTTCAGATTATCAATCTCGTTGACTCATTTTATAAATTGAAACTATTCAAGACTATGCATATACATAATGTATTTCATTCAGAACTTCTTCGTTTCGTCATCAATAATTCTCTGTCTGATCAGAAGAATGAATTTTTGAAATCAATAGTGATAAACGATGAAGATAAATGAAAAATCGACGATATATTGAACTTTCGACAATATCGAAGATGACTTCAATATCGAGTCAAATGAAAGAGCTATGACAATGATCTCAACTGATATAACGCTGACGACGACAAATTTATGAACGCTCAGAAGATAATTGATGACTTTCATATCAAATATTCAAGAAAAGCGCACTAAGAAATAACATTCATGCGAACATGAATAGTCAAGAAGAAAGAGTAATGTTACGATTCTAGCCTTCGTCTATTCTTCGCCTAGTCTTCGTCTAATTTTATTCTAATCGAACCTAGCGAGAATCTGATCTAGAGATGATGTCATTGAAACTCTGCATCATATGTGTAAGATGTCAACTCAATCGAGCCTAGCACAGAGCTGAGAAACACACATATAAGAATTGAGTTCTTTTCTGTAGATACTTTTCTTTCTTAACATTTATCTATTAGTTAAATGACACTCATATGACTCGCTCTATGCCGACCTCTAACAGATACATTTAATAAGAAACGTAAAGTGATTCTGTCTTCAGCGACTGATCACAGCTTATTTCTTGTGTCAAGCGACTCAGACAACGACAAGATTCTAAAACATCTCAAGTTACTGAAGAATTTTGTGATACATTCAGAGTTCTATAGAGTCATTATTACAGAAACTCTCGCTCAACTCAGATCATTATTGAAGGCTAACTCTCTATTACGACCTGCATATGATCAGCTTCGAATCAGAAGCAATATCTTAGTGAAGAAGCAGACTGTTCTAAGAGCAGAATTGAAGAAGTTGTTAATGAAGAAGAAGAATTAGACTGATTTCTTTGTGTTTTGTTTCTGTTCGTTCTGTTCCTTTTGTTTCTCCTGATCGCTGAGGCTCTTTTTGTATGATAAGGAAGATGTGAATCGCTGTTCCCTCGATGGCTGATTTAGCTCGAATGTTCCTTCCGAGTGAAGTGAGGGCTCAATTAGTCAGCTTTCCCCCCCTCCACCAGTTACTATTTAGTTCCGAAGCTCTTCAGCTTAGACAATACCACTCCTTTGCTACCTTCTAGAACCGAGTCTTTAGTGCTGAGTTGTTCTTCTCATGGTACAAAAGGGATTTTAGTTTAATACATAGTTCTATGGGCAATTGTAGCCGAGCCTAAGACACGAGCTAATGTGGCTCTCTACATGCTCCCTTGCTGCTCGCTTGCCGCTCCCATGTTCCCTCAAGGCTCGCTCGCTGCTCCCCCTTGCTCTCCCTCTGCTCCCTCTGAAGCGGCCATGCTCCCTTTCAATGACGGAAAGGGCAATTGACAATCCTAAGTTCGGGGTGTATATAATGTATATATATATAAAAAGAAGAAGAAAAAGAGAAAAAGAAAAAAAGAAAAAAAGAAAAAAAGAAAAAAAGAAACAGGGAAAGGAACAGGAAAAGGAACAGGGAAAGGAACAGGGAAAGGAACAGGAAAAGGAACAGGAAAAGGAAAAAAAAAGAGGGGAAAAAAAGAGAAAAACCCTAGAAAACATTTATAGCCGGAACGAAAATGTTATCCCAATTAGTAACAACAACGCTTTCTGCCAGCTTGCTTCCTTACTTGCTTTCTTACTTTCTTCCTTACTTACTTCCTTACTTACTTACCTAGTAGCTAAGAGCCTAAGATAGGTAGGTAGGTAGGGTAGGTAGGGTAGGTAGGGTAGGTAGGGTAAGTAGATAGCTAAGGTAGGTAGGGTAGGTAGGTAGGGTAGCCAAGGTAAGTAGGGTAGGGTAGGTAGATAGCTACAGTACGGAATACATAGGCCCGCGCAGACTCGATCTTTTGGTAGCTCTATTGTATATCGATAATACGCTTGGGTTTTGGTTGTTGTTGTTGTTGTTGTTGTTGTTGTGTGAGAAGATGGAGGTTGTTGGGTGGTTGGTTGGGTGGTTGGGTGGTTGGGTGGTTGGTGAAGATACATGCGGAGTTGTGGGGTGGGGGATAGGGTTGGTTGGGGGTTTGGGAAGAGTTGGGTTTTGGGGGGTTGCATGGAGATGTATGGGATGGATGGGGAAAGTATAAGGGACTTTGTTAGAATGATATAGGATGCTTTTGTAGAATACTCGTAATATAGGATGCTTTTGTAGAATAATGTAGGATGCTTTTGTAGAAATACAGCTAATCGACCAATCGTCCCAAATGTCATGAAGAAAAGACTTTTACTCCTTCGTCGGTAGCCATCTAGAAATACACTCCCCAAAAAGAACCCATGTCGTACATCTGAACTATGAAGCGCTTTTAGCAAGAAAAATCCCCCATAAAAACAGATCTGTCATTTCTTAAACATATAATGCCCATACAACCCGCCCACCTCCCCCCACGCAACGGGACACTTCCGCATCCCCCACCACATCGCGCCCATCTTCCACTCCCTCCGCCCACTGCCACTGCCAGCCTCCTTCTTCGGCTCCCGCACATACCACCCACGTCGCCCAATCTCGCGGACCACCCATCCGAGCCTCTTGTTCGTGTTGCGGCATTCGCGAAGGGAGGAAATGGCTTTGTCGCCTAGCTCGAGGACTTCGAGGGGCGAGGTTTGGGAGGAGAGTAGGTTGCAGGAGGCGCTGAAGAGGGTTGATTGCGTTATAGCGGGGATGTTGGAGAGGTCGAGGTAGAAGAGGGTTGGCGGGGTCCATGGAGATGGGCAGGTGCGGGCGAGAGAGTCGGAGGGTGGGGGCGGCGGAGGCCGGAAGAAGGAGTTGATGTCTTGCATTGAGAGCTCAGCCGATGCGAGGCCAAGTTCTTCGAGGTGTTTTGTCAATGGGAGGAGGAGCGGGATATGGTTCGGGCGGATTTTCGCGCCGCCGAGGTTGAGGGAGCGGAGGGTGGAAGATAGGGATGGAAGGAGGCGTGTAATATCTGATTCCCAGAGGAGGCGGTAGCGGGAGATGTCGGTGGCCAGGTTGAGGTAGACAAGGGTTTTGGCTGCTGGATGGGTTGTCAGAAAATCGACCACGCCTTCGCCAGTAATCTGGGTGCAGCGGCCGAGGTTGAGGTGGGTCAGCTGGGCGGTTGTGGGAAGTGTGTCGAGAGCTTTGTCGGTCATGCGGGTGTGGGAGACGTCAAGGATGGTAAGGTGCGGGAGTTTGGGCAGGAGGGACTCCAAAGCTGCACTGGTCAAGGTTTGACACTCGTGCAAACCTAGGCGCTGGATATTGAGCATGGGTGATGCAGGAGCCGTCAAACCCGAAACGACGGAAGTAAAAGCGTCCGCAAAGGCTTTCGACGACGCCGCACAAAAGTCTACGGCCTTCAATTTCGGCAGGCCGAACAGTATCTTACGCAGAACGTTCTCGTCGACATCTTCATCTAGGTGCTCTTGAAGAAGGATTTCCCGAAGGGTCGGAGTAAGCTCAAGGCATTTCAAGAGAGTTTTTGGAGTCATGTTTTGGATCTCGGAATTCATCTGCCTCGAGCGCGATAGTCCGACTGGTGAAAAGTGGGACAGGTCAAGCCTTCTGACAAGCGTCCCCAGGCCAGGGTGTTCTGAAAGGTGACGCATGAACTTGGAGAAGTTCGAAGAATGTGGGATGGTGATGTGGTAATAGAGAGTGTTGATGGTGGCAACGTGCAGTGTCCGCGAGGTCAGGAGACAGGAGACGAGATCCACGTTTCGTGGCGTGTAGCCAGTGGAAGGGACATCGTTGTCAAGAGCAAGTTGTGCAATGATATCATCTGGAGGCATGATTAGCACAGCTTGGAGGCGCTCTGGCGGTAGACTTGGGTGATTTACCCAGTATCTCAGCAGGCAACTTTTCCAACGGCGCTTCCCCAGGGCCACTGGAATTTTTGACCGGAATCGCCACTGACTCCTGACGTGTTCCCGGGCCCCATCCTGAGAGCTCTGATATACCGGTCCTCAGCGCAGTGTAGCTCTTGCTTCGAAGTTTGCCCCGAGGCCCGGCTGGTTTCCACCCTTGAGGCCGTCCACAACGGCAACAACAACTGCATGATCCGCTCTCTACTGCGCTGTCATTGTGACCACCTTCAAGCCTCAATGACAGTGTCGGCGTGTTCACGGACTCGAGGAAGGATTGGGCGGTGCCTGATCTCATATTGCTTGATCAGTCTCTTATTTCGTGGGGTTACTCTTAGGTAAAAGATTTCAGAAGAATTCGCCTACCGCAGTCATCCTCTTTCACCGACGAATATGAGCTTTTTCTTATTATTCCCTCTGGCTTCGGGGTCTGAGAATCGCACGGTCGTACTGTGGGGCGCTTGTCGGCAGTAGACACGGTCCGTCGGTTGTTGGTCTGTTCTGCAGCTGCAAGGAGCTCTTCCGCCGGCTGATAATCTGGGGTAATGGGAGATGAGAATCTTCGATTGGTGAGTCTATGGAAGTCTGTTGCTTGGTATCGGTCGGAATAGGGTGTGGCATGCGCATCACGGAACGAGGCCATCCCCACTCGGTAACGACGTTTTCCGATTCCGGTCTTTGACATCAATTCCAGCGTCAATCGGGTCTTGGATCACAGGAGCGTGAGAGTGGAGATAGTTGGAGATGTAGATGTGAACAAGAGGAAATGTTTGGAGAAAGATGTTCCAAGACAACGGAACAATCTATGGGGTAATAATAATTGTTGGAAGTTTGTAGTGTGCAAAGGGGTGGTGGGGTCTTCACGCCTTTGGTTGCTCAGTAGTAGTAGTAGTAGTAGTAGTAGTAGTAGTAGTAGTAGTACAGTAGTAGTAGTAGTGGTGGTGGTGGTGGTAGCAGTGAAGTCCAGCAGACTAGGAAAAGACTGCCAATGGAAGAAATTGTTTCCTCCCCTCTACCCTTTGTGGTAGTAGCCTCATCTATCTCCGTCGACTCATCTGGGAGGGTTAAGAGACTTTACTGTGGCGGGCGTGTAATCATGATCCAGTCATCCAGTCATCCAGTCATCCAGTCAGAGTGTTGCATCATTGTCTTCCTGTTGGCAAAGCGTCCGTACGGATGTGTCAAATTGGCACTCTGTGACATAATAACAACCGCCCCCATGGTGACCACGTGCCGTCAATGTGTCTGCACCATTCCATTAACTGAAGTCTTGGCCGACAAAGGATTGTCTCCTCTTTGGGGATCGCTGCGCCCTTGAAAATCCGGGCTGTTCTCATGTCGGGCGTGGTGATAATTGAACGTACTGTACAGAAGATGAAAGAGTCGAGAGCCAAGAGCCAAGAGCCAAGAATCGGGATGATTGTTTCGTTCGGTTATACGCGGGTATTTTATTACCCCTCGTAACATTACATCGTCCAACTGGCTCGACACTCGACAGGGCCCAAAGACAAGATGGACGAGATGCCCAAAAGGCATGTGCTCAGGCCTCCGCCCAGACTGCGAGATGGCCGTTGAATACGCATGTCAAACTCAATCTGGAATACTGCTCTTCCACACCCGTCAAGATCATCCATGCATAAGCACCAGTCAACGCGATATATCGAAGGCCATAGGGCCGCATGAAACCACCAGCACAACGCACCAACGCAAGCCGCAAATCCCCAGCTTCGACCCCAGCTTCTCCGCATACTGATATAAAAACCTAAACAGACTGTAGACCAAAAGGGTAATGTGCCATGTCCCAATCACAAACGCGATTCTGCCTCATCATCGGATTTTCCCTTGTCGCTTAGGCGCCGGCGTCCCATACGCAATGTTAACGTCCGCCATCATCCTCTTGGGCGCTGGAGTTCCATTCACACCACCGAGACCTCGAAGTCTTCTCACCCGAGGTCGCTTCTCCTCTTTGCCTTCGGTCGACTCGGGAACATCTTGGAAATATACAAGCTTCTCGTCCCACCCGACTGCTTTAGCGTCGTTGTTTCCGTGCTTGACACCTGCCAATTCCGATCCGTCGGTAGGTAGGTTCTGCAGCGCCAGACTAGGTATCTTCGCTTGCCCTTTGTTCCGTCGAGTGTTTGCGCGTGTTACTATGGCCAGTTCTTGGGCCACCGATTTCTGCAATACCACCGGGTCTGTTCCATCGGCCCTTCGCACAGGGATGAAACTTGGCGCGCCCAGAGTGGGCTTCGATGGTGCAGGAGAACGCGTTCTCGTGCTTCGTCGACATGACGTCGGCTCTGGCACAGGCTCTTCAAGGTCGTCAAAGTCTACTGCAGCCAGTTTTCCTTTCCCAGGTGGGGTGCCTGGTCGGTTGGCAATATCCCGTTGCTTTTGCGTGGATGGAGAGTTGCTATCTAATTCAGCAAGCGCCTTGCGGGGAGTTCTGCGTGGGGAGTCGAGGGGTTTGGGCGCGCTCATAGGGATGCTGCTAGCTTGAGCAAGCTTTCGAGCTTGCGCTCGGCTGAGGAACTCTTTGAGCATATTGGTATCGTCGCTAAATCGAGCACCAGATCGTGTCCTTCCTTTGGGGGCCTCCACCGATTCTTCGCATGTTTCTTCTCTTTCTACCGTTATAAGGGGATCGGCCCTTGGTGGTGTTTGAGAGGTATCGTCCAAATTTTCTCCAGCCTGAGACGGATCCAACGACGCTTCGCTCACCCGCTCAGAACTCTTCCTGCTCCTATAGTCGTGGAAGACGATAGCCGCCTCGGTAATTTCCTCTGGTGTCAAGTCTTCCATACTCAAGCGTATACTGTGACGGGTTCTCTGGGCAACCGGCAATTCCTGAGTGACAATGTCTCCGGCTACATCCTGGGCAGGCTTAGGTGATCTGCAACTTTCCTCTTCACTATAGGCATCCTTTTGCCCGTTACTCGAGAACCTTGTCCGCGTATGTTCACTGACTGTGATATCTAACCGTTGAGCTCCCATCGAAATATTAGGACTCCAGTATAGACCCATAGAACTGCTAGCTTTGGGATCGGTTAACAAAGAGCTTTGTTCTCCAGCCTCGGTATTCAGGCGGTCGGGTTTCAAAATACTCTGTTTATGTGGTGTTACTTGACTTATTTCCGTGGATGCCTCTTCTTTCACACTTTCCAATGGCGCTATATTATCTTCAAAATCTAACTCATTGGAGTCCACATCAATACCTCCCAAAGCTGTAGGATTCGCAACATCGCTGATATCAGGCTCCGAGAGATGACCTGTTTTCATCTTAGGTATGATAGCCTCGATACAATTTATGGCATCTTCACGAACCGGTGTTGAGGTAGTGGCGGTCTCTTCATCTTCCTCTGTACTCTGCACAGTGCATGCGGTGTGCTTGTTTACGTGTGGAGACATAGAAACAACTCTCCGGTCCGATTCTCCAATTTCGGTACCGTTCAGATTGGCTTCGCGTATTGACACCAAAGCAGCCGATTCATCGTATGTGAAGGTGGCGCCCGAAGCCTCATCTTGGTTGATTTCTTGAATGGATCCCTCCGGCTCCGGTAATGAGTCTTCCTCTGCTGCATCAGCCACAACAAATCCCTGAATAGAAGCATAGTCCTCTTCTGAGCCATCAACCAGAGCGTCCAAATTACTAGGAGCATCCTCCTCTTTCGAGGTGTGGCCCATTTCATTTGAATGGCTAGCAACATCTTCGTCTGCAACGACAGTGACCGGACCTCCTGACTCTGAAACATCCAGAAGGTCTTCCAGTACTGGACTATTCTCACGCAGAAACACGTCATCTAGTACCTCGCCCTCCACCGCTTCAGCACGCGCACATAGCTCAGCGTTCTCGGCAGCACCGTTTGGAAACACAGGTTTCGATCTTGGGCGATCAGGTCTCAAGCTTTTCCGGCTTGCATATTTTCCTGGTGGCATTTCTTAGTTAAGATTCCCCTGGAAATTTCATAGAATCCATGCTACCCACGTCTCGGTGTCCCAGGCGCCGTATCTCTTAGCGTAGTAATATAACCATTCGCATTTCCCACTCCTGCGCCTTTTCCAGGCTCGGGTGCATGTTTGAGACAGAGACGCTTGATAGGCCGTGAACTTCTCGTAGGTTGTTCGCCATCAAGCTCCGTCTCTTCAGAATCTAAAGCATCGTTCCCTGTATCTTGTCCTTGCGTGCCAGATCCCTTGGCTCGAAGGTCGTACCGCTTCCATACCTTTCGTCCCTTATGTCGATTCGCAAACGGTGATTTCGGCGCGCGTTCCCAAGCCCGCGGTCTGTTAGAAGCGACTTGGTCTTGGAACGTAAAAGGATTGGCGTTGTTTTCTCTTAAATGTCGTTGTGAGCCCTTGAACAAACCTTGAGGAAGTTGATTGGGGAAGGCGCGAGACTCACGCAGAAGGAAGCGTTCCCATAATCGGCAACGCCATTTGGGGAATACTACATGAAGAAAGACCAATCTAGATAGGGGCTTGAATACCAGCAATGTTTGATCAGTCGAAGTGATAAGACATGTGGAATAGAATACAAGTCGTCTATGAACTCGGTATTCGAGTAAACAAACCACCCTGGCCCGTGCGCCCCGCCAAGACCTTTAGCGCCCTCGTCTCGAACCTCGAATCATCATTTCGCCTGCCCTTAAAACTTCTAGCATTCGAGACTGTTATCGCGCCTCACTCCGCCCACTCCCTTTCACGCTCTGATGCCAGACCAGACTTGCATGGTCTGATCATGCAACATCGATAGGCCATCTTAACCTGGACTGCCAGCCACCAATATGCCGCCAAAAGGCTCTACAAAGCTCGCCCCCCCTCGATTAGCTCCGCTCCCTAAGCTGCGTGTACGGCGCCCGAATCAACAAGGAGCAAACCCTTGTTTAGGCATCATGACTTCCGTGCTTGGTATTTGTTTTACAATTGGTTCCAAGGGTTGCTATTGCTGACAATGAATGCAGGCTGTTGGGCATCAGCTGGGCAGGGCCTCGCAGGGTGCGCGGCGCTGGAGCAACAATTGCGGGCGTGTATGGACGCACCGGTACGTCTCCTGATCTTGTCATTTTGAGCTGGGTAACATGAAACGCGGGCATTGGCTGGAAAGGGGCAAAGTCTGGGTCAGTTGCTAAGGGTGTATATCAATTTTGCAGAAACCGAAATCACAGAAGAAGAACACTATCAACCACCATCTCTCGAGATTGTATCCTAAGATCATAGGGCCTCATAAACGAAAGTAAAGACGACGGTGGAATAGAGAGGAAATAAATGTGTATACGGAAAGGCTCTGCGCACTGCTGAAGGATCAGGACGTAGTGTGCTCACCCCAAGTGCTGAGATGATGTAGTAAAGAGCGAAGTGGGAGAGATAAAAAGGATGCATGGGTCGGAGTTTCATGGAGTGAGGCATTCAGTGGCGCACTAAAGCCTGTATCTCTGCTTTATTGTAAAAAAATTTGTTGGCAACAACTTTTAACCGTCTAGACACACTCAGGCTGATTTTTAAGTTCGATTTGTACAAAACCTCGATAGGATTCAGTTCGAAGATAGAGGAAACAAATTGAAAGAGATTCGAGGTAAATGGACACGTTAATCATTGTTCGCACCATTCATTGGCGCTCGTGTCCGACTTTTGTGTTTATCTCTTTGGCCAATTCATCATCCAAACAGATCGAAGAGCTAATCAGGAGACATGCACAACGTCTATCATCCTTTTGTACTTTCAGATTGTAGCTAGTCGAACGATTGTGAAGGTCCAACTAACGTCAAAAGAGCCATCTTGGAGACACAGCATCTGTTTATGAGTCTGAAGCCGAGTGGTTCCCAATAACTCATGGCCAATATTTTCCACTTCTGCTCCGGAGTTGAATTTTACTGGTTGCTAGAAGTTTCTCGGGATGATTATGACGATGCTGTTCAAGCCGGAAGACTTTGATGTCACAAAGTTCAAATCTCAAAGTGACATCTATGAAAACCCTTGGAAGGTTCGATCTAGCTGTCACATGGAGGTACAAGCGACGATACGGTTACAAATGGGCACGGCAACGGGGTTAGAGAAAAGATCATACGACGGACGCAATCATTCAGGCATGGCTGGCTGTACTGTGAATGTCCTTGTCTCGCATGCAGCAAATTGCATTGGACGGTTTTCTCTAGGGCTTGGAAGTTATGGGCCAGTAAAGACGACCAAAGACTAATTCAGACAAGCGCCGTGCTTGGAACATTGAAAACAACATCCCAATATTCGAAGCCTTTCTTCAATCTGTCAAATAACACGCACGAGGTCCAGTTGCCGGAAGGACGGTGATTAGGTGATGCCAGACCGAAAAAGGCTCGTGAAACGGCCACCAGTTCTCTCTGCTCGCTCGGTAGATCGACCAAGACGGGATGGGGAGGCTTGTGGCATAGACGGTCGTGATTCCCGATTCTTGCTTTCGCTTGCCCAGCTGGGAGGACCATCGGATATGGTCTTGCAGGACAATGTTGACCGTACGATCAGGTAAATAGACATTTTGTGGCCTCAGGTATTTGGGCATGACTCCAAACCACTCTTGTTGGCAAAGGAAGCGCTAAATAAATAACTCATTATTGAGTATCTGGTGGCAACGCGATCAGCTGCCCGTCACCGACCCCTTGACCT
>JAABUW010007652.1_pt1 | contig 12925 bp, 12 predicted proteins | sample 5560081 | NCBI WGS metagenome assembly JAABUW01 (sample SAMN10711882, study PRJNA513363) | rock metagenome | isolation source: Antarctica rocks | place: Antarctica: Victoria Land, Knobhead sud
TTTGTTTCGAAATCATCCTTTGGATTTCCCATTGAAAAAACGCTTGGGAATGTTTGGCCTCTTTCCAGAAGTTCGCCATTGATCTTTCCACATAACAGTCGTTCAATTCTCGAAGTCGAGGTTGTTCGACTAGTAGATCAAGCTCCGCGCTTCTAACATACATAAGGTTTGGAGAATCTGAAGATATTGTGAAGAATTAAAATTACTATTAAAATTCGAAGCTCTTGATGCCAGTAAAGCACGGGGGTACGGTAGTGCTCCAACGCATAAAGTCTTGCTACAGCAACAGCTCTTGCAATTTTTTAGCTAAATCTATCAACTAAGCGGTATCATAGAGTGCATAGCGTCTAGAACAACAACAACTAATTTTTGATCATCTTAGATAGAGAAATGTGAGTGTTGGTGAAATCGACTTTTTGTGGTCGAAGGCGAATTTCTTGGAAAACGCCAAGCATGCGGAAGCGTTTTGACAGCGGGGAATACCGAAATGCTTGGCGTTGTGCGATGCATCCATGTTCTCCTGTCGAGTCCCGGTAATTATTATACCAGACGACCTTAGATTCTCCAACACTTTGAACTAATCATAGTTCGCAACGGTTCTATCGAGCTGCGCATATTCTTCCCTGCGATCAGCACATTATTTCTTGAAACGTCATGGACGAGATTGCACCGGAATATGACGTGGTAGTTCTTGGGACCGGTAACTGCCCCTCCATTGTTGAAGGCCAGAATGACTGACTATATAGGCCTGACCGAGTGTGTCTTGTCTGGGTTAGCTCACACACATCTGCAAAATCGGGTCACCCCCGCTGACCCTGATCAGTGTGCTGAGTGTGAAAGGTAACAAGGTTCTTCATATCGACCGAAACGACCACTACGGGGGTGAGGCCGCGTCGGTCAACATAGAAACTGTACGTAAGATTGACTTTTGGTCAGAGGTCTAGATCTGAAATGCAAGACAGCTCTACAAGAAATATGGCAACTACAACAAGGGCGAGGAGCCTTGGAAGAAATTTGGTCGTGTCAATGACTGGAATATCGACTTGGTGCCAAAGCTACTCATGTCGAACGGCGAATTGACGAACATACTCGTCTCGACAGATGTCACAAGATATCTCGAGTTCAGGCAGATCGCAGGGAGCTATGTTCAGGTCGGGAGCGGTGCAAAGGCGACGGTCGCCAAAGTGCCGTCGGATGCTAGTGAAGCACTAAGATCGCCGCTTATGGGGCTGTTTGAGAAGAGAAGAGCCAAAAAGTTCTTGGAGTGGGTAGGAGCGTTCAAGGAGGACGATCCTGCGAGCTATGGAGGTAGCTACAAATCGAAGGCCCATGTCCGCCAATGTTGGGGCTGAAACAATACATAGGGCTCAAGCTCAATCAGTGCAGCATGAAAGAAGTCTACGACAAGTACGGCCTTGAAGCAACAACCCGGGACTTCATCGGTCATTCTATGGCTCTATATCAAACCGACGAGTACATCAATCAGAAAGGCGTAGCAAAAGAGACCGTACAGCGAATCAGATTATATGTCAATTCAATGGCACGGTACGGAAAGTCACCTTATATCTATCCCTTGTATGGTCTTGGCGAGCTGCCGCAAGGTTTTGCTCGTCTATCGGCGATATACGGTGGCACTTACATGCTTAACACCACTATTGATGAAATAATCTATGATGGCAACAAAGCAACAGGCATAAAAGCGACCATGAAAGAAAGAGGCGACGAGAGCGAGGGCATGAAGTTCTCAACCAAGACCAAGAAGATCATAGCTGATCCGTCCTACTTTCCCGGCAAAGTCCAGGTCACAGGACACTTGCTGAAGGCTATCTGCATTTTGACGCATCCAGTCCAATATACAGATAACAGTGACTCTGCTCAGCTCATCATTCCTCAGTCTCAAGTTGGCCGCAAGAACGGTAGGCAGGATCTTTGGATAATTACATGCATTTCTGACCGTATGTGTAGATATCTACATCGCCATTGTTTCATCCGCACACAACGTATGCCCGAAAGGATATTATATCGCCATCGTGTCAACCATCGCGGAAACATCGAGTAACCATCACCTCGAGCTACAGCCTGGATTTGAGAGACTGGGTAAGATCGAAGAGCGATTCCTGGGGCCACCTATTCCTCTGTATGAGCCGCTGGAAAGTGGCAACAACGACAACATCTTCATCTCGAAGAGTTACGATGCAACGAGTCATTTTGAAACTACGACAGGTATGCAAACCTGTATGTAACGAAGAGATCTGGCGCTGACTCGAATGTAGATGATGTGAGGGACATGTACCAGAGAGCCGAGAAGGAGGAGCTGGTTGTGCAAGGTCTGCGGGAGGGCACCAATCTCGTCGCTGAAGAGTAACAGTACGTATCATGCTACGAGCTCATGATCTATGCACATACGAGGCTATTGTGGCGTTATGCAGTTGTTGCATTGGGAGTGTTCGGCGTGACTAGATTTGAATAGCATATGGACATCTGAATTACCGAGAAATGCTACTGGTGATATCTTTCCAGTCTTACGAAACGAACTATCGGTATCTTGATGGCACTGGTTGGATCAGTCTATCCAATGCCTGGGATTAGGTGGCGTAAAGGCTGTGCGTGCATGGCGCTGGGGTGAATTGACCTTCGACGCTGGTTGCCCTACTTCATCTTACAACGTTAAGAGTTATCATCGGACTCTTGGATCGACCAGTCAACAGTCATTGCCAAATGGTTAATTCTACAAGTCGAGCTAACAGATACTTGAACGCTTTCCAGTCTTATTTGGAAGCCTATGAGCTTTCGACTCTGCCAATACCAAGAACATCCCTCCGCGGTGGTGTCTGGAGACAGCCATAGACGTTGTGAGCTGAACGACCTCTACTTACTCCCCAACCTTAGCTCAGTTGCACAAGCTTGATATTATCAATGCTTTCCAACTCCTCCAGAGCTTGAGCTCACCGGGATCCTGTTCCAATGCCTCTCAGAATCTACTACTAATGCCGCAGTCGCAAAGTGAAGTGGTGGGACTGAGACCTTCAGAACAGCTCCCTATCGGGCTGTCCAGCTTTCAGATTCCTTGCGATTATCTCCACGCATGACCTGGATTACATTGCGTTCAAAGTCATTTTATCTCCTTTACTTGACTCTCATCGCATCCTCTTGCCTATTTAGCACTTCCATCCTGGTGTGAGAGGCAATCTTCCACCCGACCCTCGGAAGTAAGTGATAGTATTTCTCAGAAGCCTGCAGCGACTTTCTATACCAGGTGTGCTAACTTGAATTCTCAGATTCGAGCTCGTATCTTTCCATCTAGCTTTTATTCAACTGAGTTCTCAGAGCACAATTTGGACTCGTGTAGCCACCGGGCCGGCTGTCCCAGCTTCCAGTGCGAGAGAGCAAAGCAGCAGGTCAACGCAACCACGTGAACACTCTCTACCTACCACTTTTCCACAAGCATTCAAGTCCACGAGCGATCGAAGACCTCAATGGCATCAATCTGATTCCTTCACTACCTTGGCAACCTCTACTGGCCTTGATTGAGATGCTTGAGAGATGCCGGCGCCCTCAATATCCCTCGTCGAATTGTAATTCAACTACGGACGCTACATCATTCGCGCACGCTCCTCAGATTAGCAGGACAAGATGTCGGAAATGGTCGGTGAAGACATGAGCGGGTACGATATTGTTATCACTGACCTCGTCCCAATACTGATCTCTGGCGCTAGATTGTTGTCGGGTCCAGGAGTCAATATTTTCGTAGGACCCAAGAGAAAGTGCTTCGTAGTTCACGCAACACTCCTCTGCCAATCGTGCGCATGTTTCAAGAGACGTTTGAGAGGCATCGAGCAGAACGAGGACACCAATAAGGAATTTTACTTGCCGGACGACGACACCGAAGTTTTTCAGCTCTTCCACACTTGGCTATACTCGCAGAAGCTCAAACCCATAGTGAAGAGATGCAAAGAGAAGGGAGGTACTTTCGAAGACGATCATATCGGTAGTACAGAGCTCTACTTCAACCTGTACTATATGGCAGAAGCAAGAAATCTGCATAGCCTACAGAACTTGACGATGGACCGATTGCGCCAGTATTACGCAACGGAAAATAGGATATCCGGCTCCGAGCGTTGCGAGCAGGTGTATCAAAGAACCAAGCCTGGATCGCCTCTGAGGAGTCTAATGGTCCAGCAATTCCTCTCGATCTATACGGAGAAGAAGCAAACGAGCGAGACAGCGGCTAAAGCGCTGTGTGCTCGGCTGCAAATGAAGAAGGGCGAGACCTTTATGGTAGACATGTTCGAAGCTGTGCGGCGAAGAGTTAGCAAGAGGGCCTGGCCCTTTCCCAACGATGAAAACGGCTGTGTTTTTCACTACCACGAAATTGGGCAGGTGTGTGGGGGCTCAAGGACTTAACTGGCGATAGCCATGTCTCGACGGAACATAGTTACTATTCAAGACCGACAGCTTCGTCTCTAAGGTAGTGGAGGATTTTCCTACAGTATTCGATCCCACGTCTGACGGTTTTGGCAGTCTTATATGGCGTTGTTGCGCGAGCAGATAATCTAGGCATCAGGGTGTTCATTACCATGCCATGAGCGGGCTAAGTCTCCAACATAAAGCTGTGAAGGCACATGGGTGCTAATAGTAGCTAGGCAAGATACCATAATCATCCGTCTCCGTGCCTGTAACAATGTGTGCATGAATAGAATCGACAAGCGCTGTTCACGCCGCTTTTTCTGGATCACACACCTTCGTGGCAGGTGCTCATGAACAGATCAAATTATTTGCCAATGAGAACTGAGATGCGGAACAGTTCGGCGTATACAAGACAATATGATTGGCAATTCAACCAATCCAGTCCCATAGGTCGAGCGTTATTGAGTACTTTGGCTTGCAGAGCGATATTTGATACTGAAATTCACTCCTTACGCGTGCAATGCCGAAGAACCAGCCTAAGTGGGCAATAGCAAAATGGACCTGTAATGCCGGAGGCTCGGTCGAGGAGCGAATTCGTGAAAGCCCGCCGAAATGAGCAAAGGGTGTAAGGTAGTACTACTTTCATTTCGGCCTATCCCGTACTAGGATTGTCTGCCGCCCATTCATCGTGTATGGTAAGCACATGGGTTCCCGGACTTCTATATCTGGCTGTATGCGGCTAGCGCGACGCTAATGCAGCTCGACCCGTAAATATTGACCGCGCGTCATTCGACAGCGAGATCTAAGACCTTACACAAATGTTGTATAGCTTGGCGCATCATGAAGGTGATTGAGATCGTGATCGATGGATTCAAAAGCTATGCCGTTCGGACTGTCATCAGCGGCTGGGATGAGAGTTTCAACTCTATCACAGGCCTCAATGGCAGCGGGAAATCCAACATTCTGGACGCCATATGCTTCGTTTTGGGGATAACGAGCATGAGCACTGTGCGGGCGCAGAACATCCAGGTATGCTCTGTATGGATTCGGATGGGTTCCCGGTACTGAGCTACCTATAGGACCTCATCTACAAACGAGGACAGGCAGGTGTGACGAAGGCCAGCGTAACAATTTGTTTTGACAATCGCGACAAGAAGAAGTCACCCATAGGCTTCGAAGAGTATGCCCAGATATCAGTCACCAGGCAGATTGTTTTAGGTGGCATCAGTAAATATCTTATCAATGGCCACCGTGCGCAGCAACAAACCGTCCAAAACCTCTTTCAATCGGTTCAGCTCAACATCAATAACCCCAACTTCCTCATCATGCAAGGGCGGATCACCAAGGTTTTGAACATGAAGCCTGTGGAGATACTCGCAATGATCGAAGAAGCGGCTGGGACGAGGATGTTCGAGGACAGAAGGGATAAAGCCTTCAAAACGATGGCGAAGAAGGAGATGAAGGTGCAAGAGATTATCGAGCTGTTGAAAGACGAAATCGAGCCGAAGCTGGAGAAGCTGAGGACCGAGAAGAGGGCTTTTCTGGACTTCCAGCAAACTCAGAGTGATCTTGAGCGGTTGACTCGACTTGTGGTCGCCCACGACTACGTACGCAACAAAGAGAAGCTTAAGCAGTCTGTTGCCGACTTAGATAATAAAAAGCGGAAGTCGGTGGAACTGAAAGAGTCAGCGACCAGGCTTAGGAATGAGATCGCACATCTGGAAGAAGACGTCAAGAAGGTGAAAGCCGCAAGGGAGAAGGAGCTTCGGAAAGGAGGGAAGTTCCAGGCTTTGGAAGAGGAAGTCAAGGCTCATTCGCATGAGACTGTGCGGCTAGCCACTGTCCGTGAGCTTAAGGAGGCAAGCGTGGGCGAGGAACAGAACAGGCGAACAGGAATCGAGATATCGGTCAATGAGCTCGAGTCGTTGGTGTCGGAGAAGAAAAGAGTGCATGAAAAGCTACAAATACAATACGATGCGGCTAAGGCTGACCTAGATAAACAAACCGCAGATGTCGAGCAGAAGGAGGAATTACTACAGACACTGCAGACTGGGGTCGCATCCAAAGAAGGCCAAGAGAGCGGATACCAAGGCCAACTGCATGATGCCCGGAATCGTGTCAGCGCAGCGGCGACAGAGCAAGAGCAAGCCAAACTCAAGATTACCCATCTCGAAAAGCGGATTAGAGAGGACGAGCCCCGGGCAAAGAAAGCAAAGGAGCAAAATGCTAGCCTACTCAAAGATCTGGAGAACCTGCGAAGTCACGCGAAGAAGTTGGAGGCTGAGCTGGGGAAGCTTGGTTACGAGCCCGGCAAAGACGAGGGCATGCATGAGCAAGAAGCTTCTCTGCATAAGGAGATCAGAAGCCTCCAAGATAAAGCAGATTCTTTAAAGCGCAAAGTCACAAACATCGATTTCAGCTACAGTGACCCTACTCCGAATTTTGATCGATCAAGTGTCAAGGGACTAGTCGCCCAATTATTTACTTTAGACAAGTCCAAGACAGGAGCAGGGACAGCACTGGAAATTTGCGCTGGAGGACGGCTATATAACGTGGTTGTCGACTCCGCCGATACAGGATCTCAACTCTTGCGAGACGGGAAGTTGAAGAAGCGGGTGACGATCATTCCACTGAACAAGATATCTGCTTTCCGTGCAGCGGCAGACAAGATCGGTGCGGCTAGGACGCTTGCTCCAGGAAAGGTCGATCTTGCTTTGCACTTCATTGGCTACGAGGAGGAAGTCACCAAAGCCATGGAATATGTCTTCGGATCAACCTTGATTTGCGAGGATGCTGCAACAGCCAAGCTTGTGACATTCAATGACGCCGTTAGGATGAAAAGTGTCACTCTTGAAGGAGATGTCTACGACCCATCCGGAACTCTCTCAGGTGGAAGCTCACCAAATTCGAGCGGCGTCCTTGTGACGCTACAACAGTTGAACGAGATCACCAAGGAGCTTGCAATTCGGGACAATGCCTTGAACGAACTCCAGTTTTCTATGGCGAAGGAGAAGAAGATGCTTGACTCTGCACGAAAAACTAAACAGGAGCTCGATTTGAAAATGCATGAGGTCAAGCTGACAGAGGATCAAATCAACGGGAACTCATCGTCTTCTGTCTGCTCTGCCCACCTGTGTTCTTCAATTGGACAAACGCTGATATCGAGTGTAGATCATTCAAGCAGTAGAGGAAATGAAGACCAACATTGATCAGCTGAAGAAGGACATCTCGGAGGCGAAGGTCCGCCACACGGAAGCCACAAAAGACATAAAAAGGATAGAAAGGGACATGAGCGACTTCCATGATAACAAGGACGATAAATTGGCCGAACTACAGTCGTCCGCAGAAAAGCTTAGAAAATTGCAGATCAAAAGTTCTGTAGCTGTGAAGACCTTGCAGAAAGAGTTGCAATCGGCGCGATTGGAATCAGAACAGGCCGCTGCTGATGTTGCCACCGCTCAGGAACAGCTCGCCGAGGTCGACGCATCCTTGAAAGCGCAAGGGTTCGAGCTTCAAGGCCTGCAAGAAGAGCAACGTCAAGCAAAGGTAAATCCTCTAGGTGACCTAGATTGACTGCAGCTTTTTTGACAACCCTTCCAGAATGCGCATGACCAAGTCCAAGCTCGCCTCGCCGATGAACGCGCCAGACTTACCGGTTTTGATGAAGAACTCCGATCTCTCGAAGATACGTCCCGCTCGAAAGTATCTCGCATCACTGAAGAAGGTCTCGAGATGCAACAGCTTTCGCACGCCATCGAAAAGTCTCAGAAAGAACACACCGCCGCGTCGCAAACCCTGGCCCAGATGGAAAGCGAGCACGACTGGATCAGCGACGAAAAGGACTCGTTCGGTCGCGTCAACACACCCTATAATTTCCACGGTCAAAACATCGCCGAAAGCAAATCCTCGCTGAAGAACCTCACCGAGCGCTTTCAAGGCATGAAGAAGAAAATCAACCCCAAGGTCATGAACATGATCGACAGCGTGGAAAAGAAAGAAGCCTCGCTGAAGAACATGATGAAGACGGTGGTGCGCGACAAGCGGAAGATCGAAGAGACGATCGTCAGTCTTGACGAGTACAAGAAGGAAGCGTTGCACAAGACGTGGACGAAAGTCAATGGCGACTTCGGGCAGATCTTTGCAGACCTGTTGCCGGGCAGCTTCGCGAAGCTCGATCCGCCGGAGGGAAAGGCGATTAGTGACGGGTTAGAGGTCAAGGTTAGCTTGGGAAAGGTATGGAAACAGAGTCTTACCGAGCTGAGCGGTGGGCAACGGTATGTCCTCTCGCTTCGACCCATCGACACATTTTTCCGTTCCGCGATACTGATTTGTGGATGACAGGTCACTAATAGCCCTCTCCCTCATCCTCGCCCTCCTCCAATTCAAGCCCGCACCCATGTACATCCTCGACGAAGTCGACGCGGCCTTGGACCTCTCACATACGCAGAACATTGGCCGTCTGATCAAGACGCGGTTCAAGGGCAGTCAGTTCATCGTGGTGAGTCTGAAGGACGGCATGTTCCAGAACGCGAACCGCATCTTCCGGACCCGCTTCCAGGAGGGCACGAGTGTGGTGCAAAGTCTCACCGCTGCGGACTTGAAGTGATTTCGCTGGGAGATGGTCTGGTTGGGGATAAGGCGTCCTGGGGCGGCTCTCGGCGGCAACTCTGGATGAGGAACGGGCGTGCTGCGGCAGCAGGCGTTTGAACTCTGGCAGATATCCTGATACGACGCATCGGGATTTATGAAACGGAATTAGGGTACGTTGCTTCAGCCTTTCTGCTTCTGTATGATCATATCGACACATAACCACGTTCTTCCAATCCCCCACATTTCTGATCCCCGTTTCAACTCTCTTTCCCATCCCCAACCTTGAACCGATACGCATCCTTCCGATCCAAATACACCACCCGATCCTCAAACCCCGCCTCCCTGACCGCCTTCTTAAAGTCCTCGAGCGGCGACAAGAACACATCGTAATCACTAACCCACCACCCATGTCAACCATCCATCCATCTCCCCTCCATTCAGAAAACACCCAACACGGCAAAAGAGAGCAACCAGGGAGGGAGCAACACTCACTCATAGTGTATCGGCACCGTGACATCCGGATCCATCAGCTTGATCAGCTGCACGCCCATGGCCGCATCCATGGTCACCATCAGCAGCGGGATGCTCGGCGACGGGATCGTCGTGCCGCCGAGGTGCACGAGCATGAGGTCGATGGCCTGCCCGCTGTAGCGGCGCGGGATCTCGGCGAGTTCGGGCACGAGGAGGGTGTCCCCGGAGATGTAGATGCTGTTGGGAAAAAGGGGGTATTAGGGGTATTTGGGATGGGACAGACGAACCGGTAGCCGCAGTGGAAGGAGGAGTCCGAGTCCGAGGACTTGTAGCCTAGTTCGAGCATCCAGCCGTTGGTGGGCGGGACCTGTTGTTGTTGTCAGTCGATTTCTTCTATCCTTTCTTGATCCTCTTTTCCTCCCTCCTCTACCGGCAACTCCTTCCGCACATCCATTTCCTGGCGCCTCTAGGGCAGAAGCAGCAAGGATCGCACAGTTCAAAAGAAGCAGACACCCACCGCATTGACCAAGTCATTCAACGTCCCCAGCACCCCTGGTGGGACATGCTTCCCCGGCATGCCAGTCACTTTCAGCGCGGGCCGCTTCCCTTCATTTCCGCCGGAGGATTGGATGTCGATGAACATGTCCTGGAAGAAGTCCAGGTCGTGGACGGCGGTGAAGGCTTCTTCGGGGCTTTTGGAGTCGGCGAGGTGGGTTTTGGCGTGGGGGGTGGTGATGATGGGGAGGTCGCGGCGGAGGGAGGCTTCGACTTTGTCGTCGAAGTGGTCGCTTGGGCGGGGGGTTAGTGGGTTGGAGGGGGTGGAAAGGGAAGGGGGAGGGAGAGGGAGGGAGAGCGGAGAGGCATTGAAAGAAGGAGGAAGGGGTTGAGAGCCAGAATTGCAGGGGAGAGAAACTGGAGAGAAACATCCGTAGAGCAGGGCGCAGGAACTGGGCAAGAACAGAGAAAATTGACGTGTACGAAGAGGAAGGAAAGGTACGTACGCATGGTAGTGCGAGAGACATATCAAGTCAATGCGCGGAAGATCATGAAGGTCGATCGCTGGGTTCGTCTTTCTGGTTCCCGTAACCTTCAGAAGTCGTCAAGATCCATGGGACAAGTTGGCAGAGAGGATCAATGGTCAGCCTACCCCTGGACCCAAATGAACATGATCACCAGCATGCAAGAAATTCTGGATGGCTTTTCATCAGCATCGTCTATCTAGAGTATTCTTCAAATCTTCATAGTAAACAGGGTTTGACGTAGGGTTCACGTACCGGATCGGTCATCAATCTAATGCCCTCCCATTCTCTGGAGTGCTCCGTCAGCCTTTCAGCTAACTCGCATATCTCGTAGCCGACCCACAGAATCGTAGTCGCTGTTCCCACAAATAGCAAGCTTGCATTCTCGCCACCGGCGTCCTTGGGATGGACTTGAGTCTCTTTGGCGTCCGGAAGCGAGCTGGGGAGTTTGGCACCGGCAGGGAGATCTCGAGTCGGAGGTTGAGCTGTGGAGGGATCGATGGTCAGATGCTTGGGTGGACCAGCTTCTGTGCGTCCAACGTTGGCCATAGTATTTGTCGATGTGGATTCGGACAAACCGATGTTCGAGTTGACTTCCTATCTTGTGCTCGAGCATTGGACTCGGAATGATTAGGCTGTCTGTCATCAATCATCATGACGACAGCGGGACGACATTGATTGGACCTTCAACTGTTGCCCACCTCGACAGAAGGAAATACATAAAGTGATGCGGCCTATATTGCCCCTCTCCAGCGCACACTTTACTTGGGCGATGAATCCCACATGCGTTGAATTGTGGTGACCTTGATTGAATGGTCGAAGATGCTCCTCCGGTGAGGGAAAGAGTATCATCCCATCTGGACGAAGAATCATATACCAAATGCTTCACTATAGACTACTATGTTACAAGAGATAACCTCCCATACGACTCGCTAGGCAGCATGAGGACCGATTATAGAGCTGAGCAAGTTCGCGCTCAGAATGCTGTGCAAAAGCCCAACCATATTTCCAATGCATAGTTCATGTCATGTCAATTTCCGTGACTGTCGTTATTTTCGAGACTTAGCTCGTCTGCTCCTCCGCGAGGAGTACCGTCCCGTCTATATTTGTTGTCGCCTCTCGAATTCTCATGCTCACCAACGCCATTCAATAAGTCCATGTCCGCTAGCCCAGAGTCCACGTGTGAAAATTGACGCCCAAAGCCTGGTACAACTGCTGGAGGATGACCATTGAAGGTCTGATAGGGAAAGGAGTCCCTCTGCACAATGTAAGGGGTGCCGCCAATTTCGAGTTCACCCCACCGATGCTCTCCACTTGGTGAGACGGGAACAATCTGTGGCTCGTAGCTTTCGCTGTGTCCAGGTGACGCAGGCCGGGACCGGTTGTAGAAAGATAGATGTGAGATGTTCGAAGGCGGCCGGCGACCTCTACCAATATCCATATACGAGCCTGGGCCATCGAAGGGTATGTCGATCGAACCGGGTCGGCTAGACTGAACATAGTGGCCGTGTGGCAACTCCCCATCTCTGATGCTATAACCATCTAAGTCATACCCTTCAAGACTTGGTGCCCCCAGATCTGCTTCCAACTCGTCCAAGTTGCCCGCCGGGCTCTCGTGCCCTGGGTCCAAGGGTTCGATATTCCCACTGTCCAGCAGTGGAAACATCGACAGCAGGTCTCTTGCGGCCCATCGCCGCTTGGGATCTATACTAAGACAACGAGCTGTCAAGTCGCAGAAATACGAAGGAAGATCATCCCGTACCGCATGCAAGGTCAGATCCCGTGGATGTCGTTCCGGCTCGTCTTCTTCCTTGGCAAGTCCCCAAAGCACCATGCCAAGCTGGAAAAGATCGGATTTTACTCCAATATACATTGAGATCCTCAGACCACTTTCGATGAGCTTTGAGATTTCTGGTGGCTCCCAGCCCACGGGACACCCTCGCCGGTTGATATCAATGATCTTGGCGTCGTCGTGCTCATCGATGACAATGTTAGAAAGCGTGAAGTCTCCCTGTACGAAGCCAGCTTCATGTATTTCGGAGAGGCCTTGCGTTATCTGTTTTGCCCATTTTTCTCTTCTCGCCCAAGACAAATGTCCCTTGTTGTCATATAACATATCTACAAGCGCCCCTTGTTCCGCGAAGCCGATCAGGAGGCCCTTGACCAAAGACTCCTCCTCGTCAACGACCAACCCTTTGAACTGTACTACGCTTGTCGAACCTTTCAGCTCGGTCAGTGCGTTAATCTCGTAAAGGAACTCATCGACGCTGTCCGGCCCCGGTATTTCCTTCTTGATCCACATCTCGTTCTGGACCTGGACCTTGTAGACAAAACCAGACATATGAGCCTCGAACTTCAATTCGCTCTCCTTGAAACGTTTGCCTGCGATGTGCTGTACCGCACTGACCGCAGGATAGGGGATGATTTCATTGACATCT